>MTKZ01010248.1_pt1 | contig 11342 bp, 9 predicted proteins | sample 1042781 | NCBI WGS metagenome assembly MTKZ01 (sample SAMN06212207, study PRJNA360539) | anaerobic digester metagenome | biome: Wastewater treatment plant; material: sludge; isolation source: anaerobic digester fed with sludge from wastewater treatment plant | place: Denmark: WWTP Viborg ...
AAGGGCATATGGGGCACGGACTGGGCGCCGTCCACCAGCAGGGCCGCCCCCCGATCCCGGCAGATCTCTCCTATCTCCTTAATGGGAAGAACAGATCCCAGGGCATTGGAGACCTGGCTGACTGCCACCATCCGGGTCCCCTTCTTTATGGCGCTGTCCAAATCGGAAGGGTCCAGAAGGCCATCCCCGTCCGGCTTTACCATCTTCAGATCAGCGCCAAGCTGCTTCTGTCTGATCCAGGGCAAAAGGTTGGAGTGGTGCTCTAAAAGGGTGGTGACGATCACATCGCCCTTCTTCCAGTTCAGGCCTAGGGCCACGATGTTGATGGACTCGGTGGCGTTCCTGGTGAATACAGTCTGGCCCTCTTCTCCCCCCCCAATGAAATCTGCTGCCTTGCCGTGGGCATCCCGATAGCGCTGGTCTGCCATCTGGGCGGTGCGGTAGACCCCACGCCCTACATTGGCCTTGTATCTGCGATAGTATTGCAGGACCGATTGCAGCACGGGCTCCGGGGTCAGGCTGGTGGAGGCGCTGTCCAGGTAGATGATATCCTGGAGTATGGGGAAATCGCGTCTTAATCTCTCGATGTCCATAAGACCTCATCCATGCTTCCGCTGCGATAGCCCTCCAGATCTAAGGAGACATAGGAAAAGCCCAGGGCTTTGAGCTTGCTGGAAATTTCCTCTCCCATCTTCAGGGCCTTTTCCATCTCCTGCTTCTCCAGCTCAATTCTGGCTCCCACTCCCTCCGCCCTCACCCGGAGCTGCCCCAAGCCGAGCGCCTTCAGGAGATCCTCCGCCGCCTCCACCAGGTGCAGCCTCTGTCCGGTTAAAGGCTGGCCGTAGGGGATTCTGCTGGCCAGGCAGGCCGAGGAGGGCTTGTTCCAGACGGGCAGGCCGAGGTCCCTGGCGGCAGCCCTGATATCCTCTTTGCCCATGCCTGCCTCCACAAAAGGATGCCAGATTCCCGCCTCATCGCAGGCAGCAGTTCCCGGCCGCCGCTCCCGGCAGTCGTCCCGGTTGAGGCCGTCGGCGATATAGCTTATCCCCTCTGCCGCGGCAATGCTCTTTAAAAGGGCAATGGCGCTCTTCTTGCAGATGTAGCAGCGATGGGGTGGATTTTCCCGGAAAGGCTCCTGCTGCAAAATATCATGTCTGGCGACGCGAAAGTTCAGGCCCAAGCCTTCCGCCAGAGCTACCGCCTCTGCAAGCTCCCTTCGGGGCAGGGTCTCGCTGTCCAGGATAACTGCCAGCGCATTGTCGCCCAGAGCCTCCCGGGCCAGAAGAGCCAGAAGAGAGCTGTCCACTCCGCCGGAATAGGAGACGACAAGCCTCTGCTTCTCCCTGATTTTCTGCTTCAGCTCTTCCAGCTTATCTGCCTGATTCATCTTCTAAAGGCCCTTGCATTTGGTGGATATACAGGCAGCATCGTCATCTTGAAGCATACGGCAGATCGCGCAGATCCTCTTGACCAGATCTGCCCCTTTAACCTTCTCTTGAATCAGTTCATCGGCCAGGATCCCTATGGCCTGGCGTATGTCCTCCCGAAATTCTATGTTGTACCCTCTCTTCTTGGAGAGATACTGGGAGACGGCGGGAGGGGTCAATCCCAGCATCCTGGAGACCTCCTTTTGAGATATCCCTCTCTTGATCAGCTCCCCGGCAGTGGCTGCCCTGATGCTGGGCAGCACATCCCATACAATTTCTTCACATGGCGACTTCATCTGCATGAAAACCTCGGATTTGGAGCTTATCTCCCCCTGATCATATGAATACATTCCTCAGAAAAGCAGCATCCATCTTTCTGCTGCCCTTTAGGAGAAGATTTTATATGCTATAATACATCTAAAATAGGTTATCGTTTAATATTTATCGAGGGGGGTACTTGATGCTTGATACCGGTTCTTTAGAGGATAGTGGTGGCAGACTCGTATTGGCCTTGTATCTATCCGGCTCTCTCCCGGAGCAGCCGTTTTCAAAAGACGGGAATATTGTTCCCAGAGGCGGGGCCGGGATACCATGACTGAAGCAAATGGCTTGCCCATGCTCGGCATCCTGGCTGAGGCCCTTGGCCGGGGCAATGGCTGCGATCCGGAGCAGCTCAAAAGCCTCTCTTTGGGAGAGGCCGGCCCCCTCTCATCCTTTGCAGGCGCCCTGCTCTCCACAGACGAGAATCAGGTTCAGGAGAGGCTGGCGGAGATGGCCGGGCATCTCGCCCAATCCGGCTGCTCCAGAGACTGGTTTGATCTGGGCCGGGTGGCCCATGCCCTCTTCTTCCGGCAGGCGGCAGAGGAGTATTTCTTGCATAGCCTCGATCTGGCCAAAGAGCGCGGCCAGGATTTGATGGAGTCATCTGCCTATCTCTCTTTGGGCAACCTCTACAGCGAGGACGAGGACTGGGATCGGGCCGTCCAATTTTATAAGAAGGCCCTCTCTCTGGGGGAGGCAGAAAAGGCAGCGCCTCATATCCACGATGTCCTGGTCAATATGGGCCGGGCCTGCCGCATGCAGGGTGACCTGGCGGCTGCCCTGGAAAGCTACTCCCGGGTCATGGATCTACTGGATGAGGGCGACCTGTCGGGCCGATATCAAGCCCTCTATGCTCTGGGGGAGATCTCAGCAGAAAAGGGTGAGCTGGATGAGGCGCAGAAGTTCTATGAGAAGAGCGTCACATTCTGCCAGAAGATCCATGAGAGCAAGGGCATGGCCTCATCTCTGGCTGCTTTAGCCTCCATCCATCAGATGAGGGGCGAGTGGAAACGGGTGGAGAGCTGTCTGGCCCAGGCCCGCCTCATCCTGGAGGAGGCGGGAGAGGATGACTCTGCCGCCAGGATACTTATCCGCATGGCAGACTTCTCTTTCCAGGAGGGTCGAATCAATGAGGCGGCGGAGAGATATGAGAGAGGCCTTTCCGCTCTGGCGGACATTGACCCTCCCCTGGCCGCCCGCTCTGCCGGCCGCCTGGGGCAGTGCTGGCTTGATCTGGGCGAGGAAGATAAAGCAGAAGCCTGCCTCTCCCAGGCCATAGAGCTCTCCCGCCAGCAGGGCGACCTGGAGGGACAGGCCGACCTTCTCACTCTGCTGGCGGCAAGCCTGCGAGAGCAGGGCCGGATGGAAGAGGCCAGGAGCTGCCTCAGCCGCTGTCTGAATCTTTGGGAGGATCTGGGCAATAGTGCCGCCTCCGCTTCTGCCTGCTGCTGCCTGGGATTGATAGATATCGATCTGGGCGGCTATGTCGGAGCGGCAGAGAGCTTCCAGAGAGCAGCAGAGCTGTTTCGCCAGCAGGGAAAGAGCCAGCAGGAGGCAGAAGCCCTGGCCAATCTGGCCAGCTCATACCACTTGCAGGGCCAACTGGATCAGGCTCTGGACTGCTATAGCCGCTCTCTGGAAATCTTCCAGGATATGGGCTACAGCCAGGGATGCTCCCAGACTTTGGCCAATATGGGGCTGATCTACCAGAGCCGGGGTGAGCTGTCTCTGGCCGAGGAGCATCTTATGAGAAGCCTGGAAGAGAGGGACCCGTCCGATCAGGCCGGAACCGCAGGGGTCCGGCTCTCCCTAGGCATCATCGCCCAGCTTCAGGGGGATGGGGATTCTGCTCGGGAGCATTTTGAGCAGGCGGCAGCGGCCTATGAGGTGCTGGGTGACGCTGCCGGGTATTCACTGGCTCAGAACAATCTGGGCAATCTCTTCTCTGATCAGGGAGACAGCCGCAAGGCGATTTTATGCTACAATAAGAGCCTTGATTCCCGGAAGGGCGAGGCCGACAGGCTGGGTGCAGCCACCACCTTGGCCAACCTGGCGGCCTGCTATATTCAGGAGAGGGATCTGAACCGGGCTGAAGAGATCTATCAGGAGAGCCTGGCCATATTCAGGGAGGAGGCAGACCGCCAGAGCCAGGCCAGGATACTTCTGGCCCTGGCCGGGCTGAAGGCGGAGAAGGGAGAGATCAAGAGAGCCCGGCAGCACTACCAGGAGTGCCTGAACATTGGCCTGGAGCTGGGGGACTCCTCGGCCATCACCGCATCCCTGTACGGGCTGGTCAAAGCCTGCCTGCACTCCGGAAGATGGCAGGAGGCGGAGGGGATCTATGAGCAGGCGCTGGACAAGCTTCGCCTCTCAGGAGACGAGGCCACCTTAGCCGCTGTCCTCTGCTCCTGGGGCGATCTCAAGGCGGAGCTGGGAGAGTGGGAGGCTGCTGTGGCCTACTATCAGGAGAGCCTGTCCCTGCTGGAGAAGCTGGATGATGGCTACTCTGTGGCCATAGCCAGGAACAACCTGGCCAATATCAACTACCGTCGGGGAGACTGGACAGCTGCTCTGGAAAATTATGCCGCCAGCCGGGAGGGACTCGAGAAGGCAGGGGATGAGATGGGCCTGGCATCGGTCTTGAGCAATTCTGCTGCCATCTACCTAAAGAAGGGCGAATGGTCCCGGGCCATAGAGTGCTATCAGGAGAGCCTGGACCTCTTCGAGAGGCGGGAGGATCTTGCCGGGTCAGCCCAGGTGCTGGCCAATCTGGGCCAGCTCTATCAGAAAAGAGGCGAAAGCTCTCTGTCCCGGGAGCAGTTCACCCGGGCTCTGGAGAAATACAGGCTCCTGGGGGACAGGGAGGCGGCGGCGGAGATGCAGGTCAGCATCGACCTGCTGGCTAAAGGAGGCGACGACGGATCTCTGGATATAGATGAGTGCCTCAACCACATAGAGCAGCTGAAGGAGGCGGGGGACCTATCCGGCCAGGCTGAGCTTCTCAGCCTGGTAGCCGGCTGCCACGCCGATCGGGGGCGATGGGACGAGGCTCTCTCCTGCTACCAGGAGAGCCTGGAACTCTTCACTGCTGTGGGTGAGAGCTTCAACCGGGCCTCAATTCTCTTCAATATGGCCCTGGTCTGCAGGGATAGAGGAGAGCTGGCCCGGTCGGCAGCCAGGCTCCAGGAGGCCAAAGCCATCTTTGAGGATATGGATGCCTTACCCTGTTTGGCCCAGGTGGATCTCTCCCTGGGCTCAGTGCTGGCTTTGCAGGGCCGGGCTGATGAAGCAAACCGCTTTTTCCAGCAGGCCATAGAGCGCCAGGAGGCTCTAGAGGCGCTGCCGGAGCTCTGTGAGTCCTATCTCACCCGGGCCCAGTTCATGGCCGGAGAAGGCAGGCTGGTGGAGGCCGAGTTCTACCTAGCTCGGGGGGAGGGCCTGGTCTCCCGGGCCGATTGCCCGACCCTCTATACCCTGCTCTATCTGGTAGAGGGAGAGATTGGCTTGCAGAAGGGCAGAGGAAAAGGGGCCGGGAGCAGCTTTGAAAAGGCCCTCACCCAGGCCAGAAAACTGGAGAATCCTCATCAAGAGGCCAAAGCCCTGGCGGGAATGGGCCGGGCTGCCCTGCTGGACAAGGACTATGATGCTGCCGAGAGCTTCCTCTCTCAAGCTCTATCCATATGCAGGCCCCTGGGAGCCAGGGGAGAGGTCACCGCCATCTCCAGATCTCTTCAGCAGCTATTCCTGTCCCGGGGAGATCATGCGCGAGCAGAGGAGATGGCAGCTCTGCAAAATTCTCTGCCAAAAAATGAGGACTCAAGGCCGAAATGCAGCTCAACTGCCCTGCCGCCCATAGCCGCGGCGGCCAGGATCTCTCTCGGGCTGGAAAAATAGAACTAAAATTTACAGGTCTGACCAGACCATAGAGGGCAGCAAACTCAGCTGCAGGTCGATCTCCGCCAGAGCATGCCTTATCTGGGGCTCTTTGAGCAGCAGGTCCAGCTCGGACAGACGGCCCATGACCTCCCCCAGGCTCGCCTTTTTGTGCTCGCTTCTGTGGCGGACGGGAGCATAAAATATCTCTCCTCTCTCGTGCCCCGCCTCCACACCGAAGAAGTCGCGATCGTAAAAGCCCTGGAATCTGAGGATGATGGGCTTGTAGACATTCTTCAATGCCGGAGCATAAAACTCCTCCAGAACCATCTGCTGCATCCTGTTCTTGCTCTCAGCCAAACGAAGCCGTATGTATCCCTGGCCGTGGATGTATCCCGCATAGTGGATGTCATATTTTATGCGGGAGACCAGGTCTGTGGTCAGGCCCAAAGTGAACTCGCAGGTGTCCCTGGTCTCTGTGGGATCGAGGTTGAGGAAGTATCTGATGAAGAGGGTATATCCATTCTCAAAGGTGATGTAAATGTAGCTCTCATCGCCCTTGGCGCTTTTGACGGCAATATCGCTCACCTTCCAGGCAAAGAGCTTCTCAGCCTCCTCTTTGGTAAAGCTGTGCGCCGCAAACTCGTGAACCTTCTCCAGGAGGTCGCTCATGGTTTCCATTCGAGTTCCCCCTTTTCTTAGATGGAATATAACATTATGCTTGCTAATTATCTCCAAAATAAAAAGNNCTCCAAAATAAAAAGAGCAGGGCGGAGGCCAGGGTGAGAGCAATGGCCACCTGCATCATTCCTACCGCTCGGGTCACATCGGAGGTCTGGGGCTCTCTGCCCTCCTCAAAAAGAACATAGTGGCCGGGTTTCTCCAGCCGCAGGCCCAGCGCCCCGGCGCAGGCGGCCATGGGCCAGCCGGAGTTGGGGCTCGGTGTGCTGCTATGGTAGCGAAAAGCGGCGGCCAGGGCTGCCTTGGCTTTCAGGGGCCGGGCCAGAGCGATCAGAAAAATGGAGAGCCGGGCGGGGATGAAGTTGAACAGGTCATCGAGCCTGGCCCCGGCAAATCCCACCTCTTTGAGCCCTTTGGTCTTGTAGCCGACCATGGAGTCCATGGTGCTTGCCGCCTTGAAGGCCAGTGCCGCCTCCAGCCCCAGTCCCAGAGGGGCGAATAGAACATAGTAGAATATGGGCGAGAGAATGCCGTCCACATAATTCTCCGATAATGATTCGATCACCGCCGAGCTGGCCTGGCTCCGGGAGAGCGAAGCCGTATCCCGGCCCACCAGGGCGGGGAGCATGGATCTGGCTCCCTCCATATCCGCATCAATCATTTTGCCGATGTCGCTTGACACCTGGATCAGACAGCGCATGGCGAAGGTGGACTTGAGCAGGAAGGCGGAGACCAGCAGGGGCAGGAGGGGAAAATATCCCGCCGCTCTGACCAGCATATGGCCGGCCAGGACCGTCGCCGCTATAACCATCAGGGCTAAAAGTATTCCCCCCATCTTGCTGGCCGGGACCCGGAAGCGCAGAAAGGAGATCAGCTTTCCTATCCAGACCACAGGATGAATCCGGGCCGGCATCTCCCCCAGAAGTATGTCGTAGGCAGCAGCCAGAAGAAATATGGCTATGCTCTCTTCAATCACCGCTCTCTCTCCTTGCCGAAATTCATAGCCTCTCCTCCAGCTTTTTCCAGACCGCCGCCAGGGACTCGCCCCTCATCAGGCTGTCTAAAACCATGGCCGCCACCTCCGGGCGGTGGATGATGCGGCAGGAGCGGCAGTCCCAGGCTCCCTCCATCATCCGTCCGCCGGTCCTCTTCTCGCCGCAGGGATAAAAGGGGCAGAAGCATAGGGAACAGTCCTGATCCAGGCCGTGGCAGGGAAATCTCTCGCAGCTCAGTCTCTGCATGAGATCGCCCTCTTGAGCGCCTCAATCAGCTGCAGGTTCCCTTCCCGGCTCCGCACGGCAACCCGGATGTAGCTTTTTCCCAGGCCAAAGGACTGGCAGTCCCGCACCAACACCCCTTGCCGCATGGTCTTCTCCGCCAGAAGGTCGGATTCTAGTCCGCTGGGCTTGATATTGACCAGGATAAAGTTGACCCGGCTCGGAAGTGGCTCCAGCCCCAGCTCCTGCAGGGCCTGCATTAGAAAAGCGATCTCGATTTTGATCAGCTGCCTGGACCTCTCCAGATGCTCGGTGCAGCCCAGGAGATGCTCTCCTGCTGCCGCAGCTATGGAGCCTATGGACCAGGGAATCCGGGCCAGATTGAGGATGCGGCTGAGGCGAGCATTGCACACCCCGAATCCCAGCCGCAGGCCGGGGACGCCGAAAGACTTGGTCAGAGACCTCATCACGAATAGATGCTCCCTCTCCGGAGCCAGAGCGGCCACGCTCTCCTCTGGATCGGAGAGCTCAATGAAGGCCTCGTCCACCAAGAGAAAGGTCTCCGCCCTCTCGCACCTGTCCGCCAGAGCTGTGACTTTGTGGGCTGAGAGCAGCCTTCCCGTGGGATTGTTGGGATTGCAGAGGAAGAGCAGGTTCGCCTTGTCCAGCAGCTCATCATTGAGAATGGGCAGCCCGTCGTCTCCTATTTCGATCCTCTCCACCCTGCCTCCGGCCAGAAGGGACTGGTTGGTGTACTCCCCGAAGGAGGGGGTGGGGACCAGAGCCAGCTTGCCCTCCTCCAGGCAGGCCTCGGCCATGAGCCGGATCAGCTCGGAGGAGCCGTTTCCGGGCACGATGCATTCCGGAGATACATCTACAAATTTTGCGGCAGCGCGACACAGTCCGCGATAGCTATTATCCGGATAGTGAGCAATATTGCAGATCTCTTTTAAAATCAGTCTCTCCAGTGGGGGATAGCCCAAGGGATTGATATTGGCGGAATAGTCCAGAGGCTCGGCTCCCAGAATTGAGGCCGCCTCCTGCACTCGCCCCCCGTGCTGGCACTCCTCCGCCCGGGCAAAGCTCTTCCGTATCCGGTTTGTCATGATCTGGCCTGCCTTCTTATGTGATGGCATTTCAATCTTGTGCATAGCAGAGATCTCCATTAACGATCGTGATGGGTGGGCAGCTTAATGTCATTTGAGTTAATGTATAAAATTATAATCATCAAGCTTATAGAAAATTAAACTTATTTATATTAATGCCTATCCGAAAGGGTTTTATCTACTCTATGCGAACCCAAGCGCCGTATATCAAAGGAAGAGGAGGCTAAGATTCCGATGGCAACCAAAGAGGGCAGCTTCTCCGTTGAGGACATGAAGAATGTCCAGATCAATATCGGAGCTGTCGTTAAAGAGGCTGAGGAGTGGGACCAGGAGATGGGTCCAGTCCCCAAGCCAGGTGTGGCAACGCTTCGCAAGTGGGATCAGGTTCTTTCCAACCGATACAAGATAATGTATGCGCCTGCTGACGATACCTGCACCCTTTGTACTTATGGTCCGTGCGACCTTACTGGAAATAAGCGCGGCGCTTGCGGCATTGATCAGGCCGGAGCCTGCGGCAAGATTGTTCTCATCGCCTGCCTTATGGGCTGCTGCGCGCACTCCGCCCACGGCAGACATCTCTATCACTGGTGCATGGACAAATTCGGTGATATGAAGTACGACATGGGCGACGAGATTCTGGTTGATTCCCCCATATACCAGACCATCATGGGCAGCAAGCCCAAGAGCTTCAAGGACTTCCAGGAGGGACTTTACTACCTTGAGGAAGAAGTAGTTCAGCTCCTCGCTGCCACCCACACCGGCCAGGAGAGCGCCTACCAGGATTTCGAGTCCAAGGCACTTCACGCCGGCATGCTGGATCTGCTGGGCATGGAGATCTGCGATGTGATGCAGGTCGTAGCCTATAACATGCCCCGAGGCGCAGCTGATGCCCCCATCATTGAGATTGGCATGGGAACCATGGACCAGAACAAGGGCGTTCTGATTGCCTACGGCCACAACCTGGCCGCCGGAGCGGAGGCCATGATCTATGCTGAAGAGAACGGTCTCTGGGATAAGGTGGACATCGGCGGTGTATGCTGCACGGCTCACGATCTGAACCGGATCGGCACTGGAACTGGTGAGATGAAGGTTCCCAAGGACATAGGAAAGAAGCCCAAGGTGGCTGGAGCCATTGGCTGGTGGAGAAAGATGGTTCGCTCCGGAGTCATGGATTGCGTGATGGTGGACGAGCAGTGCGTCTGGTGCGATGTCCTGGCGGACTCCTCAAAGCGCAAGATCCCGGTCATTGCTACCACAGACAAGATCATGCTGGGGCTAGACGACAGGACCAATGATGATATAGATGCCATTGTGGATGATCTGGTCAACTTTAAGGTCCCAGGTGTTGCCATTCTCGATCCCAGGAAGGCAGGAATTGTGGGCATCAAGACAGCCATCGCCGTCAAGCCAAAGAGGGCTGAGGCCAAGATTGCCAACCTCATCACTGAGGAGCAGTTCCAGGAAGGCATCAAAAAATGCACCCAGTGCAATGAATGCGCCTTCGTCTGCCCGCCCCACATCAGGATCAGCAATCTCATCGCTGAGGCAGTCAAGGGAAGCAATCAGGAGTTCTCCAACTTCTATGAGATCTGCGTCGGTTGCGGCAGATGCGAACAGGTCTGTCCTCAAGGCATAAACATCCTGGACCTCTTCGAGTATGCCAACCGCCAGGCAGTCAAGAACCAGAAATTCAAGATGAGATCCGGACGAGGCCCCGCCCGAGACACTGAGATCCGTGCTGTCGGAGCACCCATTGTGCTCGGCACCATTCCTGGAATCATCGCTCTGGTAGGATGCAGCAACTATCCCAACGGTACCAAGGAAGCATACGATATGGCCAAGGAGTTTGTGGACCGCGGCTACATCGTTGTTACATCGGGCTGCATGGCCATGGATATGTCTCTTTACACCGATGAAGATGGCAAGACCATCTGGGAGCAGTACGGTGGTGCCCTCGACGGCAGGAACATCCTAAACACTGGATCCTGTGTATCCAATGCCAATATCGGCGATGCTGCTATTAAGATCGCCACCATATTCGCTCACAGGAACCATAGAGGCAACTTCGATGATATCGCCGACTACATTCTTTCCAAGGTTGGAGCTTGCGGTGTAGCCTGGGGAGCCTACTCTCAGAAGGCAGCGGCCATCGCTACCGGCTGCAACCGCCTGGGAATCCCGGTAGTAGTTCAGCCTCATTCCGTCATGTACAGGAGGTCCTTCATGGGCCGGACGGACAAGCCCGAGGACTGGATGGTAATAGATGCCCGCGACGGCTCCATGCAGCAGATCGAGCCAGCGCCTGAGGCCATGCTCTATATCGCAGAGACCAAAGAAGAAGCTCTGGTGGAAATGGCCAAACTCTGCTTCAGACCTTCTGATAACAGCATAGGCAGAGCCATCAAGCTGACCCACTACTGCGATATCTCTATGAAGTATATGGGCAAGCTGCCCGATGACTGGCATGTCTTTGTCCGAGACGTCAAGGACCTTCCTCTGACCTACAAGGAAATGATGATGAAGGAGCTGGAGGCCAAGCACGGCTGGCAGGTCGACTGGAAGGCCAAGAAGTTCATATCCGGACCGTTGAGACCGGCGGATGTCAGCTTCGATCCGACCAACCTGCCCCGCAAGATCAGGGCTAAGAAGTGAGGACAAAGGAGGAGATAAAGATGGCAATTGATACTACCAAGAATGCTGTTCCCTTTGAGATGGCC
>MTKZ01000087.1_pt2 | contig 11335 bp, 14 predicted proteins | sample 1042781 | NCBI WGS metagenome assembly MTKZ01 (sample SAMN06212207, study PRJNA360539) | anaerobic digester metagenome | biome: Wastewater treatment plant; material: sludge; isolation source: anaerobic digester fed with sludge from wastewater treatment plant | place: Denmark: WWTP Viborg ...
GAATACCTTTTTGATGTAAAAAACCTTGATTCTATTTTAAGAAAGGTAAAATATCTAATAGAAACAAGAATTAATGATAAGAAATCCCTTAAACAGTACTCCGTAAAAATGGACTCTCTTGAGGATGAAGAGTTAATATTAGCAAGTAAAAAAGCAGACTTACAAAAGAAAAGGAATGAATTAGAAGAAGAGAAAGAGCGACTAGTTGAGGAGAAAGCGTATCTTGATCAACAACAGATTGAGAAAAACAATTTATTGGCTGAATCAAAAAGAAGAGAAGCTATATACAAGAAAGAGTTGTCTGAAACTTCTGCAGCGATATCTAGTATTGATGATCAAATTTCCGAAGTAGTAATTAAACTTTTCGCTGAAAACAAGCTCGGAAATGGAGCACGTGTTTATGCGGGCCAACCAATCGCTCGTCAAGGTCATACGGGTTGTTCATTTGGCTCACACTTGCATTTTGACATTAGAACCCCAAATAACGTAAGAGTTGATCCTTTTCCTTCTTATTTAACTCTTAATAGTGGCTATATTTATGGAAATAAATACCAGCCACCAATTTCTAGAGCCGTTCTCACACAAGATTATAGCTCACGCCATTTAGCGATAGATATGGTCAGTGTCACTGAAGGAAATCAAAATTACGAACGCTATACAGTACCTTATGGCCTTTGTAGTGTTGTAGATAATATTTTGAATTGTAGAAGATATGGATATAATTATTGCTCGAACAAGTCTCAACCTCCAAGGGCAGATTGGAATTTAGCCTATTTAACTGGAGAGGGAGCTACTATTAGAGCGATATCCTCTGGAACTATATATTATGGTGTCGAATCTACATGGAATGGAAAATATGCCTTAGTAGTACATGATGATGGTTATAAATCATTCTATCTACATATTCAATAACCCCTTTGCTATTATGCAATTTTTTTGATAAACTCTTTAAAGTTAACTATAAGTTAATTTTTTAATTTAATATATTTTATTTAGATGGCAAAAGTAAAAGTATCTAAGAAGGTTAAATCCTCAAAAGCCCCCAAAAAGACTATCACAATCAAAAAGCCCAAGATTAAAATTGGAAAGCCAAAGATTAAGATAGAGAAACCAGATTTCAAGAAAATGGTCTCAAAGAAAACAGGGAAAACACTTCTACTAGTTCTTGCAGGAGTAATCCTTTTTATTTTAATAGACCTATTTGTTCAATATCTAAATAATGGATATAGTGTTGCAGTAGTAGATGGTTCAAGAATTACTACTAAGGAGTATCACCAGAGATTAGAGAATTCATACGGACAAACAATTGCAGAGCAGTTAATAGAAGAGAAGTTAATTGAGATGGAAGCATCAAAACAGGGAGTTGAAGTAACAGAGGAAGAGATAGAGGAGCAATTACAAGAGGTAATTGATAATATTGGTGGAGAGGAGGCATATGAAACTGCATTAATTCAAAACAATATTACAGAGGAAGATTTAAAATACCAGATTAAATTAGATCAATTAGCAGTCTCAATATTAAAACCAACACTTGAGTATACAGAAGATGATGTTAAGGCCTTCTTTGAGCAGTATAGCTCAGTACTCTACCCAAATGAAACTTCTGCCTTAGAAGAAGGAGAGAAATTAGATTATGAAGAGTTTAAAGAGGGAGTTGAGGAGATATATATTAGACAAGAGGTAGATAATTCAAGATCTACATGGTTAGAGGGTCTAAGAGGTGAATATAAGATTCAGAATAACTCTGCTTCCAAACCTAAGTATGGTGTATTAAGTGCAACAATAAATATTGTAAAGAATATATTTAACGAAGCAAATAGTAACGAGATAGAAGTTACAGAGTAATTCAATAATACTTTGATTAAAGAAAGGGGAGTATATACTCCCCTTTTTATTATATCTGAGAATCAGCTGGTTCTACTAAACCATACCCACCCTTAATCCTTTTATAAATCATTGAATACTTCCCTGTAGCCTTATTTTTAAAAAGATACTGATCATACCCTAACAGTTCCATCTTTTCTATGGCCTCTCCCTCCTCTAATGGAGTCATATCTTCAATCTTCTTTCTAGTCGCTATGATTGGAGTATAATCTGAGTATTGTTCTAATGTATCTTCCTTAATCTCTTCCATATTGGCATCAGCTTCAATTACCTTCCAAGGAGTTACTCCCTCCCAATATGATTTTCTCTCTTGATATCTCTTTAATCTTCTAGCGAGAGTATCTGAAGCTTGGTCAATAATGGCATACATATTCTCTCCATTTATTTCAACTCTAACAATACTATTTGGTAATACAACATTAAAATTAACTCTAAAATCATCTTTAACTCCCCTACTACTCTTGTACTGTTTTAAAAATACTCCCATACTCATTGCCTCATCCAACAGATGCTCATACTTACTAATCTTCTCTATTGTATATTTCTTTAAAGCCTGTGTAGGCTCCATACCTATAAAACTAATTTGAATATCTTTAATATTCATTTTGTATTTATTTTAATTTAGATATATTTATATATTACAATATTAATACAAAAATCTAAATCTTTACTTAAATTAACAATAGTATTAGAATCATGACCATAATATTTTGCTTTTATTACAATGACAGAAATAGGGACAACAGAAAGCCAATTAATAACTCCAATAGAGATATATAACAAATATCCTGCGCTTTTCACACCAGAGCCTGTATCAAATGATAATACGGGAGATATTGATTTCTACTATCTTGAGAATAAAGATGGAAACAAGAGAGATAGCTTTAGGGTTATTCTTACTCCCTCTGGAGCTGTAGCAATTGGAGGTTTTTTTAAAAATGTTTGGGATATTTCAACTCAAAGGGATTATGGTGAGAATAAAAAAGAAAATCAAAGAAATATTAAAAAAAGTGATAGAGATTGCTTACTTTTAGAAAGACTTAATCAGTTATTAAAAGATAAAGATATATACGGTTCAGATAGTAAAGAGTTGTTTATAAAAATAGAGGGTGCTAGATACTATATTATTCCTTTTTCTTTAGAAGATACAGACGATATTGCATTGTTAGAAGACTTTCTTAAACATAAAATTGAACTTAAAAGTAACAACTAAAAGTATTTGCAACAACATCATTAGGGATATATAATAACCTATTCCGCGATAGCTCAATCGGTAGAGCGAACGGCTGTTAACCGTTTGGTTCCAGGTTCGAGTCCTGGTCGCGGAGTTTATTATCGATTCTTTTTCCCTTCTATTAATAAAGTCTCACAATAAAATTCATAAGGAGGGTTAGCTTCACTCTCGTTAGAATATATTTTCTCACCCTCTATAAATTTAATCTCAAAATTTGGGAAAGCTGTATTTATAACAGTAAGACTCCTATCTTTATCATATAAAGGTTCCGTACCAAAAACTATTGATTCTCCTGTTGGCGAAGTCCTTTTGATATTCATTGCCCATTCTAATGCAATATGTCCCCCTATTTTGAGTATTCTTGATATTTCCCTAGATATATTCATAAAGATATCCTCAGGGAACAGATATAGTGTCCCAGAACTAAATAAACCATCAAATTTATCACTGTCTAAAGGAAATGGCTCTACAATATTAAATGATTTCAATATTAACTTATTCTTAATATCTTTAGGAGTGTTTTCATATAACTTCTGTAATGCACCATTATCAATATCTACATCGGTAACTTCCTTCGCTATTTCTGCTATTAAGTTATTGTATCTCCCATCTCCTGAAGCAAGATTTACCCATTTACTATTTGGTTTGACTAATTTAAACAACATATTCTCTGTAGAAGAGTCCTCATCTCCCCAAATAGAGTCTTTTGATGTTTTTGAATAGTCTATTCCTTCTGTGAAGATATAGTTACTTTCATCTGCTGGTAGAGGTTTTGGCATATATTTATATAGTAAATCTATTTTAATTACTAGATTATACAATAACTCAATATACTCTTCATGGTTAAATCTCACATTTAATTTCTAGTTAAGGAAAATGTCATATACGCCGAGTTTCTATCTGTTTTTAAAGAGTTTTCATATAATCTCGAAGCTCTCCTTCAGCTTTACTGAATTTCTCTAATACCTGTTTATCACTTACAGTAGATACCACAGTCTCTCCATACATTTTATCTCCTTCCTTTTCTGTATACCCCTTAGGAGAGTGATAATCAAAGAATCTTAAAGTTGTACCTTCTGGAATAATTGTTTGCATTGTCCATCCCTTGGTTACAGAAAATCCTCTAGGACCACCATCTGTTTTAGGATTATATACGCTTAAAGACATCTCTCCTTCTGGAGACATTAAAATAACACCAACAGGTTTATTGTCAGTTGTAGAGTAAAAAATATCTGTTATTTTGCTTTCTCCATCATAATATTGAACAGGAGTATTAACTGAGGCATCTATAAGTGCAATATCAGGACTAAGTTCCCCATTTATTTTCATCTCTTGGATTAATATCTTCCCATCCTCCATTGTACTTGGTTCAGAAAATAACCTGGTAGTAACCTCTAGCCTATCCGCTTTTGGCAAATCAACTAACCCTATTTTTTCTATATCCATAATGAGTATTATACAACAATGAACTTATTTTGAATATTTCAATTTCAAAGTTATATTTCAGGTTCAGGAATATGTCATATATGGGGAGTTTTCAATATCCTCCTTTTGTAATACAATTTCTAATATAAGTTTTAAATACTAAATATGAAATACTTAATAAGAAACGAAAAAGAGATATCTGTCCAAGATTATGGTTATATAAAGGTTAAGCAACTACTTAATCAAGAAGATATTGATAATTTGAGTGTTGCAATTGTAGAAATTAATGGTACAAACAAAAAAATAATTAATAAAAGAGGAGATGCAATATATTATGTCCTAAAGGGTTCAGGTCTTTTTGAAATTAATGGCTCAAAAGAGATTGTAAGAGTAGGAGATTTAATATTCATACCTAAAGGTTCCGAATATTTTGATAGTGGCAATTTAACTATGCTCAGTATAAACAATCCAAGATACGATAGTAAATTCATTGAATATTTGTCAGAAAATTAATCGTAGATAATTCCATATCAAAGTTATATTTCAGGTTCAGGATTAGGTCATGTATGGGGAGCTATTAAAAATTCTCGACCTTCTTGCCTATACAGTAATAATATGTAATCATACCTATTATTTTATCTACCAATTAATATGAAAGAAAACATCCTAGAAAAGATTAAAGAGAGTATATCTGAAATATCTAATAAGAATGAAGCATATACAAAGCTTATCCAGTTAAAAGAAAATATCTCAGATACACTGGATGAACATATTAATAAAATACTTGAAGAAAGAAATATTGTTAAACGAATTAAGTTTCCAAAAGTGAAATTTAATTGGAAATATCTATTAAGTATTCCCTTTATATATTCAATGATTATCCCTACAGTACTCTTACATATCTTTACTCAACTCTATCAACAGGTATGTTTTAGACTATATGGAATACCAATCGTTAAACAAAAAGATTACCTAGTTTATGATAGGCAACTATTTAGTTTGTTAAATCCAATAGAAAAGTTTAATTGTATATATTGTAGTTATGTAAATAATATATTCAGGTTTTGTACAGAGGTAGGAGCTAGAACAGAAAGATATTGGTGTCCTATTAAATATTTCAGAAGAATTAATAATACACACTCTCAATATGGGAAGTTTGTAAAGGATGCGAACTCTAGAACCGAAATAGAAGAGAAATGGGAAGAGTTAAGAGACTTCTCTGATCTAAATATATGATAAGATATATATTATTATGATTAATATAACAAATATGAATAAAAAACCTTTCTTAAATGCGCTTACTGCAATTCTATATATTATTGTATTAGTAGGAGGTATGAACCTATTAGACAGATATCAAATAGAAGAAAAGGTAGCATCTTTTATCATGCCCGTAATTATGATATCTCTATTTACATTTTCAGCAGCTTTTATGGCTTACCTATTCTGTCTTGAACCAATACAATTATATTTAGATGGAAAGAAAGAGAAGGGTGTATCTTTATTTATTAAAACAGTATTAATATTCGGAGCTTTAACCTTAGGGTTACTATTAATCTATTTACTTATTTCGAACCTTTCTTAAGTACTCTAATATATTAAGTAACAAGATTTTCCATTTATAGGCCTTTGACATTTACTTTAATTGTAGTAAAGTAATTCGGTTTGTTTTAATTTTATATTTACTGCTCAATAATGGAAAATCAGTTCTGTGATAACATTGATAATACAATACATCCTCCAACTTCAGACGAAGATGATGAGTATTATGATTTTGATGATGAGTTCTGTTCAGACAGTTACGATTTATTCCAATCTATAGAAGACAGGGGATTCTTAGACCCCGAAGATGATGGCTTTGAAGATATTGATTTAGATTCATACCTTTAAATCTTCTTGTATCTCTTTTTTGAAAACAGAATTACCCCTACACCAATTAGTGATAAACCTAAAGGTATCAACATTGTTAAAGATGACATTCCAGTACTAGGAAGTACCCCTGTATTTACTCCTAATACATACTCAGAGAAATGATTTACTGGCATTGTTAATATATCTGTATCTTGGTTGTATGATGCATTGTTCCAATCAAAGTATGAGGAGGTGTCAGTAACTACACTCTTACTATCATTTAGGACACTAACCTTAAGTAATGTTTTAAAGTTACTACTAGTTAATCCTGATATCCCTAATTGATTTCGTACATTAAAGAATCGAATAGTAGCTCCATGGCTAGCAAGAAATGATGCTCCATTTGAATTAACATATGCTCTAAACCTATTGAGAGAAGGCTCGTATACTATTACTAAGTTCTCACTTAGGTTAGATAGCTGATCATAGTTATCTGTAAGATTTAATCCTGAAGGGAATGTAATACTTCCTGTCCCTATCTTAGTAAGTACCAATGGTGCTTCTGTATTATTTGGGTTTTGAATGTCCTCTATATTTGATACCACGGTACCAAATACTGTTGGTAAAGGAGGAGTTTCTGGAGTAGAAAATGTAACAATATTTCCATATTCAGTACCTACTCCTCTCCATGTTACTACTGCTTGATATTGATACTGTGTATTAAGAGTTAGTCCTGTTATTGGGGAAGAAAAGACTCCTGACGATGTTTTAGTTACTCCATCTACAGTAATCCACGCTCCTTCATCTCCCTGTCTATATCTAAAATATACTCCAACTTCTGTTTCTCCATCCATACTAATTAGTTCTCCGTTTAGAGTAGCACTCTCTATCGTAATATCTGTTGCTGTCTTAGTTAACACTTCAGGAGCTTCATACTCCCAGTACAGTCTAGGATAGTCTTGTCCATCACTTATGTACCATATACTTGGATCTGAGGGATTAAAGCTATTCATTGCTACAATATCCCAATCAGAAAATGATGACAGAGTCTTCATTTCGGTTGTTGTTAAACCTATACCACCACTTGTCGATTCTTCTACTCCAGATGTTTGAGTGTTCCAATATGAATTAAGAATGTCTCCACCGTTATAACCCCCTATTAAACCTCCTACAGAATATTCTGCGGAGACAGTTCCAGTTGAGTAAGAATTAATGACATCTCCTACATTACATCCAACTAGACCACCGACAGCTTCGTATCCACTTACAGAGGCTTCTGAGTACGAATTAATGATTGTACAGATTTGAGGCATATCTTCTTCAATAAAATGGATTCCAACCAAGCCACCAATACATTCACCTGTCCCAGTAACAGAACCTTTAATATATGAGTTTTCTACAGTTCCCAGAAGTATACCAACTAGTCCTCCTGTAAATCCCCCACCAGAAACATATGAATTAATCAGTCCTACATTTTGAATTTTACTTGATTCTCCAACTATGCCAAAAAGCCCAACCCTAGATTCAGAAGGCCTATTAATGTATAGATTTGAAATAGTATGACCTTGTCCATCAAAGGTCCCAACATAAGCAATATAGTTTTGAAATTCATCTTCCCAAAATCCTATTGGTTCCCACCCTTCGCCCGTAGTGTATGTAGTCATATTGTCACAGTCTGTGTAGCTATTACAATTTTCAAAATCTAAATCTTTAGTTAAAATATAGTTGGCCATTAGATTCTCTCGCACACTATTTAAATCTTCTATACTGTTAATCTGTATTGTAGGAATGGCTTCATAGGAATAATCGAATGATGTAAGACCATAAAAACCATCTGGATGAATATCCCCCTCAACTGAATTAAAACTACCACCAACAAATATTTGATTACCAGCTATAATTGAAGAATAGACTGTAAATGTGTAATACTCACTTCTTACTCTTGGATTCCAGTATTGAACTGCCTCAGCTGTAACACCATCCAGTAATGCAAATTCTGTACCCCCTAATCCACCTATATAATCAAAGGAACCTCCTACAAGGACATCCTCTTGGACGGGAGTAATCGTATATGAATAGCCCTTAACATAGGGAACCCATGTATCATCCCATGTACAAACATCAGTATTATGAAGTCTCACTAGTCCACTCACATCATTTGAATCATTTATAATCCTATTAAAACTACCTCCCACATAAATATAATCCTCTGTGATGGATAAATCATAAACCGTTTCTGTAATCAATAAACGATGGATGTTTGGAGCACAATCGGTATTTAGAGTTCCATCAGCATTTAATTTCGCAAACTCTCCAGTATCTGTACCATTAACCTTATCAAATCTCCCACCTATATATATCGACCCATTGTAAATCTCAATATCAAATACGGTATCATCAGGTTGTGGAATCCAGTCAGAATCCCAACTACAATCAGATTTATTTAACCTTACTAATCCATAAACAGGTGTGTTTAAATCCGTTATCTCATTAAAACTACCTCCAACATATATATAATCGTTAGTAATGGAGATATCATAAACAGTTGAAGGAGGGGGATAATTTGCCTGAATATTTGGAACACATATCGATTCATCTAACACACCCTCTGAAGATACTCTTGCAAACTCACCAACATCTACCTCATTAATATAATTGAAACTTCCTCCAATATATACATAATCTCCATTGACTTGAATTGAGCGAACTTCACCATCTGTTATAGGTGCCCAACTAGTTACTGAATAATCAGATGTGTTTATTGCAGCCAAATTACTCCGATTATATGTTGCTCCTGTACCATACAAATCTCCAATTTCCGAGAATATACCACCCACATACAAAATACTCCCATCTTCACTTAGTGCCATATCATAAACAGTTCCATCTACCTTAGGAAAAGAAGGATTATGAGTAATATCATAATACATATTCTCTTCTGACTTAATTTCAGTTTTTAAATTGTTAGATAAGAAATAACTAAAAGCTAATGTAAAAAGAATTAAAAGAGGAAAAAGGAGAAATATTTTTTTGTTTTTCATTACTTAACATAGATAAATATATTTATATATATCTAATCAAAAATAGAATGCAAAAGCAAATCAATAATTACCTTTTCATTATAGAGAATGTTTTAATACCGTTATTTACTAAACCTTACCCCCAATTGTCTTATAGTATTTAGAAATGCTTTATTTGATTAATAATCCTCTTATATAAAAACCNNTTGCTTTATTTGCTATATAATCCTCTTATATAAAAACCAATGACCGATGAGATTTGGTTTTCTATGTATCATATCTATCTACTAGGCAAGGAGTTATAACTAAGATAGAATGAATACTATGCAAATACCATACTTTAGTGCAGCTATAATACAATTAATAATAAACCTAATACTAATATTAGGTATTCTCTTTACTCTTTACTTAGTAATATCTTTAATAATTAAGGTAAGAAAAGGAAAAGAGGTAGATAAGAAGAAAAGTATAAAAAAATTAATAATATATACAGTGGTAATAGGAATACTACTTCTATCAACAAATCTCTTTTCTCTCTACGACCCCTTTGATATCATTACTGACCCTAAAGGAAAAACATATATAATTGAAGAATAAGTAACCCCTACTCTTTAATCTCCTTTTTAAACTCTAAGTAAGAGTATATAAAAAGATATATTGAAGGAGCAAGAATAAATGCAAATATTGAAATAAAAGAGTATTTAGGAATTAAAGATGAAAGAATAGTTAAAATTCCCCCTACTCTAAACAACTTAGCTCCAAGTGCATGTGTCTTATCCCAAACCTTTTCACTAGCTAGAGTCCATGGAGTTCGAATTCCTATCGTGAAGTTCTGTTTAGCACTTTTCACTAGATAAGAAACAAATATAAAGAGAATACCAAATAATATTGGAAAGGATGTTTCTATAGGAATTTTAATATCAATATTCCATAGAAATACCTGTAATTGGACAATATAAAAGAAGACTAATATAACCGAAATAAAAAGATAGTATGTGTCTTGAAATTTAGTAATATTCTTCTTCTTTGGATCCAGTTTAGGAACAAATATTAATAACAACAGAAGAAGAATCTGTAATACAGGGAAAAATAGGACATTAAAGAGTTTTGACGAGTATCCATCTACTATACCTTGCGCATTCCAATGAGAAGCCATTTTAATAGGTAGCTCATTATAGAAGAGGAAGGATGTAAATATAGAGACAAAGATTGTAAAAAAGGGAATAATATTATTCTTCATTAATATAAAATAAATAAAATTATCTTCCTGCTAACTCCATTATATACTTATATGCAGCATAAATCTCTGTTGATTCTGCAGTTAGTGCTGGTCTCCTATTCACTTCAAGTACATAGTTTCTCCCAGTATCTTTATCTGTAACTATATCTACACCTGCCCATTTCAATTTTAATGCCTTCGCAGATTTAATTGCTAAATCTAAAATATCCCTACTTGTATCTTTAACTTTTATAAATTCTTCCTTAGCACCAAGTGCTACATTGTTTCTAAATTTATCACTTACTCTTGTTCTCTTACAAACTGACGAAGATTTTCCATTTGCTATTACAACTCTATAATCAAAATCATTAGGAATATACTCTTGAAATAGATATCTATTGTATTTCTTGTTTTCTTTAATAGTCTTTTTAATATCTTCCTTTTTATCAATTAAGAATACATCGCAACCCAATGAGCCAAACACTGTTTTATATATACACGGTAGTTTACATATCTTACCAATATCTATTACATTTCCACTATCAATTTTTAAGCCATTATGAAAGAATGTGTTAGGAACAAGAACCCCCTTAGAAGCTAAAGAGAAAATATCTGAAAGTTTAGTATTCTGGGTAGAAGTTCTGTTATGAGGAATATTTTTCGATTTAAGATACAGATGCAAAAGATATGCTAACTGATTTG
>MTKZ01003175.1_pt2 | contig 11322 bp, 14 predicted proteins | sample 1042781 | NCBI WGS metagenome assembly MTKZ01 (sample SAMN06212207, study PRJNA360539) | anaerobic digester metagenome | biome: Wastewater treatment plant; material: sludge; isolation source: anaerobic digester fed with sludge from wastewater treatment plant | place: Denmark: WWTP Viborg ...
ACAGATGATCGGCTCGCTGCCGTCGCCCGGGTCGATCGTCAGCGTGCCGGTGGGGGTGGCGGTGGTGACCGCCGAGTTGTTGGCGTCGGCCTGGGCCGTCGCTTGGTCCGGTCCGGGCAGCTTGGCCCAGAACCACACCGGCAGGTTCACTGGGGTGGTGCCACCCTGGGGTGGCGCAGACACCAGCTCGGGGTCGGGCAGTTTGGCGGCATCCAGCGCCGCCCTGGCCAACTGTTCGGGGTCGGCCGGGGCTGGTGGAGGCTGCCCGCCGGGCGTCGATGGGTTATAGGTGAACAACTCGGTGATCCGCAGCTCGCCCCGGTAGTAGCAGTACCGCACGTAGTTGTTGTCGGGGCTGAGGTCGGTGACTTCCGCGCCGCCGATCGCCGCACCATTCACGTTGTCGATGTGCTTGTAGAACCGACAAACCCAGTCGTTGTCGACCGTGGCGCCGCCCCCTCCGCGACCGGGAAACCCGCTGCCGGGCCCTCCACCACCGCCTGATCCAGCGATGGGCCCGACGCCCCCGCCTCCTCCACTAGGGCCGCCAGGGGCTACGGCGCCTGCTTCGATAGTCCCGTCATCGGTGCCATCTGCGCCGGCGGGTGTTATCAGGACACAGATGCTGATCGCCGCAGCGACGAATGACGTCACTACGCGGCGCATCCGGTCCGTCCCTTCTCAGTGCCCTGGTGGAGGAGAGTGACGATTCGCCAACCGGGTTTCGTTGGCGCGATCTGGCCATCCCAGTAGGCCGTTCCTGCATCCCCATCGATGAGGTAGTCATTCTCGAGTGCCAGCCTTTGGAACTCGTTGTACTCGCACATGCCGATCTGCATGCGTCCACCGGTGAGCTTGTCCAATTCAGAAACCCAATACGCGGATTGGGAGTCGATAGGGTCCACCCAATACCCACCTGTTTTTGTCATGCCCCTCACCAAGTTTTGGGTGTCGAGTTGGACGAGGCCTGCGCTGTTCAGGTCGGGGCGTTCGAGGTCGGTCATCGAGGTTGGGATCGTTGTGTCCGGCTTCGTGTCGGTGATCGTGGTGATCATGGCGTCGAGGTACTCGTGAATGACGTCGGCGGCTTCCTGCTGCTCGTCGGTCCACTCGGGCTCCAGCAACAGCCCCCTGGCGACGGCGGGGGTCTTGGCCTCGTACCCACCAGCGGACACCACGCTGCCGTCAGCGAAGCGTTCGGCAGATGGGGCGGATGTCGGGGTTACCGTGGTCTCGGTCGAGCCATTCGGGCCGGGCGGCTCGACGTCGGGAGCCTTCGACACCTCGGAAGTGGTCGAAGGGGCAGAACCATTGTCACCCGAAACGGCCGTCGTTGACGTGGAGGCATCCGCCTCGGCCAGCGGGGTGACGTTTCTACCGGAGTTGCCGCCGCAGCCCGCCGCTGGGAGAAGCGCGCAGCCAATCAGCAGCGAAGTGGCAAGGCGAGCAGACATGAACCTGGCCGGTGCTCTTCGGAAGCACCGCTTGGGGGTTCGCTGATTGGCGTCTGTCAGAGCAGGGCCGAGCGTTGATGTCTCGGTCGCTTGAGAGAGATCGCCATCACCCATGAGGCCCTCACACAGACGTTGCTGCGGCGATCGGTCCCCACCCCAAAGCACTCCGCCGCAGCCGCCGACCCCCCGGTCGGCATGTCGAGCCTACCGAGCGGTCCGACGATGTCCAGCAGAAATCAGCGGGTCGCGCAACCCCACGTGCGGCATCCGCTGAGTGTGGAGCTGGGCGCGCGAAATCCGCTCGTGCTGCTCCACACTTCACTTCGATTCGATCAGAGTCGACCTTCTGGGGCACTGGCCGGGCACACCATCCAGATTGAAGTGTCGGCGGCGACTACCAGTTGGTCGGTTCGATCAGCTGCGCCCGGTGGTCGGCCCAGTTGGGGTTGAGGTACGGGTCCGTATACACACGGTGACGCCAGCGGTCGTTGATCGCCTCGACCTCCCAGGCGAGCACCTGAGGGTTTCGGCTGACGCTCTCGAAGTGGTACAGCCGGGCGTGGGGCGACACGACGATGCGGTACCCACGAAACCGCAGTTTCTGGCACAGGTCGACGTCGTTGAAGCTGGCGGGGAGGCCCTCCCACATGCCGCCGACCTCGTCCCACACGTCGCGGCGGATCACGGCGCATGCTGCGGTGACCCCGGCCGCTTCCCGGTCGCACATGAGCACCCGCCGGTTGGCCTCGTCAGCGGGGCTGCGGCCCAGCATCAGATGGGTGACGCTGCTGTACAAAAACGCATGGCCGGCGTGTTGCAGGTTGCCATCGGCGAACAGCAGGTGGGCGCCCGCCATGCCGACGTCGTCCTCTCGCAGGAAGCCAACCAGCGTGTCGAGCCAGTCGGGAGTAATCACCTGAACGTCGTCGTTTAGCAGGCACAACACCTCACCGTTGGCGTGCGCGGCGCCCAAGTTGGTCTTCTGAGCAAAGTTGAAGGGTGCGTCGAAGGGAACAAGGACCAAACGGTCGCCGAGGATGTCTGCCAGCTCCTCGATCACGGCCGCTGGGGTGTCGGCGTCGGCGACGCACACAAACTCCCACCGCTTGTAGGTCGTCTGGTCCACCAGAGACCGAGCAAGGGCGGTGACGAAGCACCGGCGTTGACCCCACACGGTCGAGGATGTGCCCCGCGTCGGCACGACGATCGACACCAGCGGGGCTGGGCGGTCGCGGAAGTGTCGCTGTAGCCGGAATACCCCTGGCTTCACGGCGACCACATCGGCCTCCAGTCCGACCCGTTCGGCGTGGTCAGTCAATGCTGCTCGGGCCGCATCATCCGCTGTGGGCTTGGCGTCGATCTGGTCGGCCGTCGCCCCTGGAGCCGACCGACAGTGGTACAGCACCTTGGGGATGTGATGGATGCGCCGGGCCTGCTCGGTGACCCGCAGCGCCAGGTCGTAGTCCAGGCTGCCGTCGTAGCCGGGCCGAAACCCGCCCACGCGCTCCATCAGGGTGCGGCGGATCACCAGCAGGTGGCCCAGGTACATCTGGCAGCGCAGCCGCTCGGGGCTCCAGTCGGGCTTGAAGAACGGTAGGTCGTGGTGGAGTCCGGCCCGGTCGACATGGTCCTCGTCGGTGTAGATCACGTCGACCTCGTCGACAGCCTCGATCGCTGCGGCCACCTCCGCCAGGGCGTTGGGGTGCAACTCGTCGTCGTGGTCCAGCACCGCCACGAACGTGCCCGTGGCGTTGGCGAGCGCGGTGCTGGCTGCGCCCACGGTGCCCTGGTTGGTTTCGTGGGTGATCAGCTTCAGCCGCGGGTCGTCACCCAGCTGGCGTCGGATCTCGTCGACGCCGGCGGTGTGGGCGGAGGCGTCGTCGACGACCACCCACTCCCAGTTGGCGCGTTGGGCCAGCATCGACCCGGCCAGCCGCTCCGCAAGCGCAACGGTGGTGTCGTAGGCTGGGGTGAGGACGGAGATGGTGGGAGGTGCGCTCATGGGCGAGCGGTGCGCCTCGAGCGGATTGCGGCCTCGATGCGTTGACGGGCCGCCGCCGATCCGGGCAGTCGCTGGACCAGCCCGATCGCCTTGTTGGCGATGCGGTTGCGTCGAGTGACCGGCCGCTGCATGGCGAGGATCGTGTGCTCGGCCTCGGTCAGGCGGGCTCGCAGCTCGCCGGCGGTCGCCTCGGCTCCGATCACGGCGTCGCGCAGCCGCCAAATCTCCAACTGCGCTTCGACGGAGGCGTTGGAGCCCGAGCCGCCGGAGTTGTGTTCGCCGGCGTCGGGTTCGGCTGCGCCATCGGGAGCAGGCGGGTCGGTACGAGAGGACATATCGATTCCAGGTTACGGCAGCCTCCCGGCGGGGCTGCGGACTCACCCGGGTTTCCAGGTTGATCGGAGTCATCGCGGGGTACGGTCGAGCCGTAGGAACGTTCCGCGCACCTGCAAGGAGATCACCATGGCAGACCTGAACCTCGGCGACCTCGCCATTACCTCGAGCGCTTTTGCGCACGGGGACAGGCTCCCCGACAAGTACACCTATGCCAACGAGAACGTGTCGCCGCCGTTGGCTTGGAGCGACGTCCCCGATGGCACGGCCGAGTTGGTCGTCGTGTGTCACGACCCCGATGCGCCGATGGTCGACGGGTTCACCCACTGGGTGCTGACCGGAATCGACCCCGAGCGCTCCGGGCTGGACGAGGGCACCGACGTCGGCGTGGCCGGGACCAGCACCTTCGGCGAGGAGGGCTACGGCGGGCCGGCGCCGCCCCCGGGACACGGCACCCACCACTACTTCTTCCACCTCTACGCCTTGGACCAGGCCTCGGGGTTGGCGGCCGGGGCCGGGTACTCCGACGTGATGGCAGCCATCGACGGCCACATCATCGAGCAGGCCCGCATCGTCGGCACCTTCAGCACCTGAGGCCGGCCCGACTCAGGTCGGTCCGCGGGCGAGGCGCCGGCGGGCCGACCTGACGATCAGGGCGCCGCAGTAACCGACGGCGATCAAGCCGATCCAGAACCATGTGTTGGTCCCGTAGTCGATGATCCAGCGCGCCGGCGTCCCCAGGCCGATTCGGTCTGCGTTGGCCAGTCCGCCGCCGACCAGGTAGCCGATCATTCCGGAGACGATGGCGATCACCGCCGTGGCCTGACAGCTGACGATGATGTCCTTGCGTGTCGTCGGGGCCGGGTCGGCCACATGACGGCGCATCGTGACGAGCCCCGCACCGAGCCCGAGCGCGACCGCCAGATCGGTGCCCAGGCGTCCGAGGCGCTTGGTGGCGGCGGGCTCGCCCTCGGTGCTCGCTTCGGCGCCGCGGCGCCCCATTCGCGCCTTCAGTCGGTCGACTGCGCCGCCGGAGGTGTGCAGGCCGAGCGTGATCAGCAGGGCGGGCACCAGCTCGATGACGATCGTGAGCAGTGCGACGATCAGCCCGACACCGACGGCGCTGCCGGTTCGCTCCAGCACGCTGAACCCGGCGTTGGTCCGGATGATCTCATTGAGCGGGCTCTGCTCGAACACGAGGGCCGCACCGGCGGCGATGACGATCGCCGTCGAGACCATGCGGTGAAGCTGGGGCTGCGCGACATCGACGGTGGCGTCGGCATCGACCGCGGCATCAGGTTCAGCGTTGGTCATCGCCGTTCTCCCCCCGACTCGAACGTGGTTTAACAATCGTAGCCGGAGGGATGTGGCCCAGGTGGGGATTAACCGAGGCCGGCGACCTCGCCGAGTAGCTCGAGCGACTGGAGCCTGCCCTCGACCGAGCGGGAGCCGGGCGCCACGATCAGCTCGTCGGCGTCGGCGTGGGCCCGGAAGTCCTCGAGGTACTCGGACACGCTGCTGGGCGTGCCCGCAGCGGTGTAGCGCATCATCGAGGCCACCTGGCGTCCGCCGGGCGAGTCGACGACCGCGTCCAACTCGGCTTCGGAGAATCGGCGTCCGGGCGCCAGCAGCGCTGCGATTCGGGAGCGCTTGGCGTGGTGCAGCTCCTCGGCGGCCTCCTCTTCGGTAGGGGCCACGATCACGTTGACAGCGGCGATCGCCCACGGGGCATCGGCCTGCTCGGACGGGCTGAACCGAGCCCTGTAGATCTGGATCGCCTGGGTGAGCGCCTCCGGGGCGAAGTGGGAGGCGAACGCGTAGGGAAGGCCGAACTGTGCGGCCAGCTGGGCGCCGAATGTCGACGACCCCAGGATGTACAGCGGAACGTTGGTGCCGGCGCCGGGTATGGCCCGGACACCGGGGATGAGGCTTTCCGAGCCGAGAAAGCCCTGCAGCTCGAGCACGTCGTCCGGGAATGACTCGGCCGACATGGGGTCCCGCCGGAGGGCCCTCATCGTCGGCTGGTCGGTTCCAGGTGCCCGACCCAGCCCAAGGTCGATCCGGTCGGGGTGGAGGGTTGCCAGGGTGCCGAACTGCTCGGCGATGGTGAGCGGGGAGTGGTTGGGCAACATGATGCCGCCCGAGCCCAAGCGGATCTTCGTGGTGTTGGCGGCCACGTGGGCGATCAGCACGCTGGTGGCCGACGAGGCGATCGAGGCCATGTTGTGGTGCTCGGCGTACCAAACGCGCGAGTAGCCGCTGGCTTCGGCGCACTGGGCCATGGCCACGCTGGCTTCGAGGGCCTCGCGCACGGTGGAGTCGCCGCGGACGACGGCCAGATCGAGCACCGACAGGGGAGTGTTCTTCAGAGGGGGCACGCTCGGTGGAACGAGCGGCGTGGCGGGTCTATTCCGTGCCCGGGACAACTTCTGTGACTGGGCTTACTCAGTGTGGCTTGGGTATCTCCGGTGGCACAGTTGCTTTCAGCGGCCATGGCAGCACCGACGTTGCTGGACTGGATCGCAGCACTGCCGCACGCCTTGGAGTCGGCTTGAACCGCAGCGGAGTCATATCCCCCAGGTTTTCGGACCTCCTTGAGCACCCACTGTCTAGAACGATCTGCGCTGGGGCGTGCGTGGTGATGCCCGTCGTAAGGTTCTGCCTCAGCCGTCGACCTAGCTCAGCTTCAACACTTTCCCCGTCCCCGAAACTCCGTTGAGCGCGACTGTTGGGTCGCCTGTGAAGCTTGGCGCGCTGGTGGCCGAGGTGACCTTCGTATTGGACCAGTTGGCGTGTCCCTGTGGGTGGAGGCGGGGGTACGTCGGAGTCTGAACCGCCCCGGGTTTTATGCACTCCGGGGTTTCTGTGAAGCGACCGGTTGATTGGTTCGCTGGTGGGCATAGTAGCGGTCTTCGGTTTCGGCTGGTGTGGTGCGGCCGAGGCGGTGCATGAGTCGTTGGTTGTTGAACCAGTGGACCCAGTCGGCGGTGATGTGCTCGACGTCGGCGAGGGTGCGCAGCGGGCCACATCGGAATGGTGAGTCGGCCCGGACACACTCGGTTTTGTAGAGCCCGATCGTGGTCTCAGCGAGCGCGTTGTCATACGCGTCGCCGACCGATCCGATCGACGGTCTGAGCCCCGAGAGGGTGAGGGTTTCCCCGAAGTGCACAGCGGTGTATTGCGATCCGGCGTCGGAGTGGTGGTGGGGTGCCCCGAGGATTTCGGACAGTGGGTGATTGATAACATCCACTGAACCAAAGGAACCCTGAGATGAGCCGCAAACGCACGAAATACTCTGACACGTTCAAGACCGAAGCAGTCAAGATGGTGGTGGACGGGTCCCGGCCGATCGCCCAGGTCGCCGACGAGTTGGACGTCAACCCGGGCACGCTCGGTGTGTGGGTGAACAAGTACCGTGACGCCCACCCTGTCGAGGAGGATCCTTTGACCCCAGCCGAACGTATCCAGTTCCTTGAACTCCAAGCCGAGAACCGCGAGTTACGCATGAAAAACGAGTTCTTGGGAAAAGCGGCGGCCTTCTTCGCCCAGGAATATCGGTGAGCTCCAAATACGAGTTCATCGACGGTGAGAAGGCGAACTACCCGATCGTGAAAATGTGTATGTGGGCGGGCGTGTCCAAATCGGGTTTCTACGACTGGCGGGGCCGCCCGGCGTCGGCGACCACCGAACGACGCGCCGAGCTCGCAGTCGACGTCCGGGAGATCTTCGACGCCTCCGACGGGACCTACGGTCACCGGCGGGTCCACGCCCAGCTGGGCCGCGACAACATTGCGGCCGGCCCTGAGCTGGTGCGACGGGTCATGGTCGAGGGGAACATGGTTGCCTGCCAGCACAGGCCTTACCGGAACACGACCGACCCCGACGGATCAGCCGGCGCCGACGACCTGGTCGGTCGGGACTTCACCGCCCGGGCACCGGGTGTGAAGTTTGTCGGGGACATCACCTACATCCGCACCTGGCAAGGCTGGGTGTATCTTGCGACGGTGATCGACTGCTACTCCAAAATGGTGGTCGGGTTCGCGATGGCCGACCACATGCGCACCGGGCTTGTCACCGACGCGTTACAAGTAGCGATCGACGCCGGCGGGATCGCCCCCAACGCCATCTTCCACTCGGACCGCGGCTCGCAATACACCTCAGACGATTTCAAAGCGTTCCTTGACGCGAATCACATGGTCGGGTCCATGGGTCAGACCGGTGTGTGTTGGGATAACGCTATGGCTGAATCGTTCTTTGCATCGTTGAAGAACGAGTTCGTTCATCGGACAGTGTTTCCGACAAGAACTAAGGCCATGTCTGGTATTGCGCATTGGATCGAGATTTGGTATAATCGCTCCAGGCTTCATTCGGGTATCGGTTACCAGACACCGGTTGAAGTGCACGACAGCTATCGCGACGAGAACCAGGCAGCGTAAAGGCTGTCGCAGACCACTGTCCGGGAAACTCGGGGCGGCCCATGGATCGCACCGGCGATCGGGTGGCCTTGCCGCCGGCGGAAGGCGGCGGCTTGTCGGATTGCTGACTCGACGAACCGTGTCTGTTTCGACGTGGAGGCTTCCCAGCCAATGATTCGCCCGGCGAACGCGTCGATCACGAAAGCCACGTAGACGAACACCCCGACGGTGAGTTTCACGTAGGTGAAGTCGGCGACGAGGAGCTGGTTGGGTGCGGGCACCTTGAACTGGCGGTCGACCAGGTCGGGAGCACGTTCGTCTTGGGGGTCCGCAATGGTGGTCCGCACCCGTTTTTGGCGGCGGGTGCCTTGCCAGCCGTTGGCGCGCATCAGCCGTTCAAGGGTGCAACGGGCCACTGCGATGCCCTGGCGTTGAAGATGAGCCCACATTTTGACTGCGCCGTAAAGCGATTCGGGCCGTCGCCGGCCGTTGTCGTCCGGCTCGTAGTAGCCGGCGAGAATCTCGGTGATCAACATGTCCCACAGGGTCCGTTTCGACGGCGCCCTGGCCGCCCACGCGTGAAACGTTCTCGGGGCGATCTTGGCGTGATGCTCGGTGAGCACACGACAGATCGGAGCGACCCCGAAACGGTCCTTGTGAGCAGCGATGAACTCGCACAACTGCGGTGTGGTCAGTGACGTGATGTCCGCGGGTCGCTCTCCCGCACGAGGAAACTTGTTGCTGCTTTCAGGACATCGATGGTCTCTTCGAGCTCACGATTCCGTTTCTTCAACGCCTTGATCTCGGCGGCCGTTTCAGTGCTGATCCCGTCGCGTTGGCCGTCATCGATCTCCCGTTGACGGATCCAGTTCCGTAGCGTCTCGGCGGTCATCCCCAACCGGGACGACACCGCCGTGATTGCTTTCCACTCGCTCGGATACTCGGACCGATGATCGAGGACCAGCCGCACCGCTTTGGCACGCGTCTCTTCGTCGTACTTGCTTGGCATGGACACAACCTCTCAAGGAAAGAGGAGTGCACCAAACCGGGGGTGGTTCAATTTCGACGAACCCCAGCACCACGTCGTCCCATTCCGACCATGTCCGGATCGGGATCTGGGCTTTCAACAATGACCCGGCTTGGTGTGAGACCGGCCGGTGAACCCGGCTAGCACCTTTGCTCCTTGGAGACGCCTGTCGATCGTCGCAGCCGACATCCCAACCAACAGGCCGGTCTGCTCGTCGGTGAGGTCGACCTCTCCGTCGCGGCGCAGCATCGGGACCAGCACGGCCAGCATCTGTCAATGGCCATGAGGGTTTCCCTGTAGGTGGCCAGGTGGTTTCCCCGGGGGCGGTCGGGTGTTGTCCCCGGGGGCGGCCATGGGGATTCCCCACGGGCGGCCGGGTGTTTCCCCGGTCATTTGGTCAGGGGCTCCACCCCCTTTCCGTTGAGTGCGTCTTCGAGTCGGATCGATTCGCCTTGGGTGACGATGACGTGGGCGTGGTGGAGGAGCCGATCAACGAGGGGGCTGGCGATCGTTTCGTCCATGAGCTGGTCGAAGCCTGAGGGGTGAAGGTTTGAGCTGACAGCGACGCTGGTGTTCTCGTAGGCGGCGTCGATGAGCCTGTAGAGCCCTTCGGCTGCGTCGCTGCTCACCGGCAACAGCCCGATGTCATCAACAATGATCAGATCGGCCCGGAGGACCGGTTTGAGGGCTTTGGTGATGGTGTCATCGATGCGGTGTGAGCGGACGAGCGCGCCGAGGTCCTCGATGTTGAACCAGCGGACGTTGCGGCCGTGGTCGACAGCAGATTGTCCGAGTGCTTCGCAAAGGTGGGACTTGCCGGTGCCTGACGGCCCGCAGATCACGAGGTTCTCGTGACGGTCAACCCATTCCAGGCTTTGGAGGGCGGTCTGGGTTTGGACCGGCACCGAGGACCGTTCTGCCTGCCAGGCGTCGAACGTTTTCCCGGCTGGGAACCGGGCGGCTTTGCGGTGGTGCTCGATGGTTGACCGGTTCCGTCCCTCGGCTTCTGCTTGGAGGAGGACCCGGAGTGTTTCGGCTGGGTCCCAGCGTTGGGCTTTCGCGGTGAGGAGCACGTCGGGGGATTGCTCTCGGATGTAACGCAGCCGGAGACGGCGACACAGGGCGGTGATCTCGTCGGTGACCGCTTGTGGGATCGGACCGTTCATGACCATCTCCTGTGTGTTGTTCTGACCGTCACGGCCGGCGGGTTCAGCCGCTCGACCCAGTTGTCGAGGACTCTGAAGACAGCGTCGAGGTCGCCGAGCCCGCCGGTGTAGTCGAGGTTGAGAGTCATGCTGACGTGGAAGCCCATGTTCTGGAAGCCCGCATGTCCATCGGCGATCCAGCCGGCGATGCCGGCGAGGAGCCCGCCGAGCTCGGCGGCATCGGCCGCCTCGAGAACAACCTGATCTCCGTCGGGTGTGGACGATGTCGATGATGGTCCCCTCATGGCTGGCCCCCGTTCCCGTTCCCGTTGCCGTTCAGGTTGGGGTTGGGGTTGTTGGGGCGGTGGTCGCTTTGGGGTTGACCGAGTTGTGACCACGCTCTGGTGCCGTTCTGTAGCGAGTGGGCGGGGTTGGCCCGCCGGGGTTCGCTTCTGGTGGTGGTCAGGATCGAGTTGAGGTCGTCGATCCCGAACCGGCCTGCGAGGCCGGCGAGACCGAGGGCCTCGTCAACGCGTGTGCGGTCCGTTGTTGCGCACAACTCGACTGCTTGGGCCATCGTCGGTTCGATCTGGCGTGCCCCGACAGTGGCGGCCTCAACCAGCCATGTTTTGGCGCCTTCGCCGATCGCCAGGAACGCTTCCTCGTGCCGGTTCGTCGCCTTCGGTTGCCGGTCGGTCGGGTCTTTGCGTTCCGGATAGTGAGCATCAACGATCGACGCCTGCCCGGCGTGAACGACCAGGTGTCGTGCGACCTCGGTTGGCCCGTCGTCGCCAACGTGGACGATCACCAGTTCATCGCCAGACAGGCGCACCCACACCCGGCTGTCGCAGAGGGTGTGGGGGACCGAATAGCGGGCCCCACGGAACTGGATCGTCGAGGACCACGACACGCTCCTCGATTCACCAAACGCGACCGTGTAAGGCTC
>MTKZ01005694.1_pt1 | contig 11321 bp, 13 predicted proteins | sample 1042781 | NCBI WGS metagenome assembly MTKZ01 (sample SAMN06212207, study PRJNA360539) | anaerobic digester metagenome | biome: Wastewater treatment plant; material: sludge; isolation source: anaerobic digester fed with sludge from wastewater treatment plant | place: Denmark: WWTP Viborg ...
CAAGGAACTGATTCCGAATATTATCTATCTTTTTGAAAACGGCAGAGGAAACAGGGAGGCTGGTCAGACTTACTGGGGGGCGTACAATGCTGTCACCGAGTATTTGAATTATTTTCGGGGCAGAACACAGGACAACACGTTAAGCAGTTTATGGTTTGGCGAAGGAATGCACATCAACAGGCGGGCACTTCATATAGCGCTCAAAACGGCCGCATAGGATTTAAAAAGGAAGAGCAGATAACAGGTGAAATATGACAGAGAAATATAGGGTATTTAGCGGTGATAACTTCCATTCTTACGACAACGATGATGGTGTTGATGACGGCGGATCTTATGAGACGCAGGAAGAAGCTGTCGCGGCGGCAAAATTGATTGTGGATAAATCACTTCGCTGGGAGCGGAAGCTGAACAAAAATCCTGCCGATCCAGAGGAGCTGTACGACCGGTACATGGATTTCGGAGATGATCCTGTGATACGGCCGGATACAGAACCTCACTTTTCAGCATGGAAATATGCAAAGGTGCGGTGCGTGGATATTTGCCTTGAGCCTTTTGACAGGAAATAAGATCGGGGGAATCATGACTTTGCATATTACATACAATCATAAATGTCCGCAGTGCGAAGCTCTTTACATACCATACGATGATGTTCCCTGTCCGCGGTGCGGTCTGGTTGAATCGGAACGAATCGACTACATTCAAAAAGCGGCAATGTCGCTGCGGTTCAACAAATCTAAAGGGTCTTACATTCCGGCGGCATGGTGGGCAGGGTCGTTTGGCGATCAGATATTGTACCGCCTTTTCAGCCTGTTTGATGCCTATGAGAAAATGAGTCCGCCTGATTTTCATGCGTTTGCCGCGTCTCATTTTGAGAAGATGAACTGGGGTGAGCATCTCTATTTAAAAGAACACATTCTTGGCATAGCTGACAGACTCCACAATTTGCTGTCATCTGATAAAAAATAGAATGCCGAATATTGGAGAAATTCAATGACCATTTTAAATGCGAAAGTGCTTCCGAAAGCCGGCCACAATAAGGCAAGCCTCGTGAGCGAGAAAAAAATAAGAGCTCATCAGGCTGGAAGAGATGGCGTGGAAATTCATGGCACAGTTTGTCAGGCGACAAATGTTAATCATTATTAAAGGATTAAGGTGGCTTGCCGACAGGTGACGTGATACACTAAATCAAAAAGAAATGCGAAAAATGAAAAAACTGATTTCTATCCTCTCAATGATGCTTTTATTACAGGGTTTACCGGTATTCCTGAATGCGAGCGCAATAGCCGCTAATGTCGGTACAGTTCAAAAGTCGATTCCGGTACCATCTTCACCGGCACAGAAATTGTATTTTTCCGCCAAGGATGATCTTTTGCAGTTGCGCATGCTTGTTAGGAATGGGCGCGCCCAGAAGTCTGTAGGATCAGGGTTCCTGATCGGTACCAGCAATTTGGTAGTGACCAATTATCATGTAGTTTCAGAAATTGCTCTAGAGCCGGATATCTACGTTGGCGAATTCGTGGACACCCATGAAGTGAGGGGGCCGGTGGAGCTGCTCGCGGTAGATGTTCTGCACGACCTGGCAATCGTGCGTATTAGTCGCAAGGGTAATGGCTATTTTAACATTCCGGAAAAATTAACAGGACTCACACAGGGGCAATATCTATACTCGCTTGGTAATCCGCACAACTTGGGATTTGCAATTTCGGAAGGAACTTATAACGGGATTAGCAAGCTTGATTTCTATGAGCATTTGATATTCACCGGTGCGCTTAATCCGGGTATGAGTGGCGGCCCGTGTCTCACCGTTGACGGGCAATTGGCCGGGGTGAATGTAGCCAAATTATCAGGGAGCGAACTCACAAGTTTTCTGGTGCCGGTCCGGTATGTAAAAGAACTGCTGCAAAAAATCGATCCACAGCAAAAGCCGCCGCAGGATTTCAAGGCAACAGTGGGACAGCAGTTGCTGGCAAATCAGGTTGTCATGGTGAATCGGCTATTTGACAGGCCGCTGACGATCAAGACATTTGGGCCATACCAGGCGCCTATAACGGAATTAGATCAAATGCTTTGCTGGGGAGAACCCATCAACAGGCAGAACAGCCTCTTGACGATTTACCAAATGAAATGTGCAATGAAATCGTCACTTTATGTTTCAGACAAGCTGAAGACCGGCTCGGTGTTGATAGCCCATCAATTCACAAGCAGCACTGAACTTGGTTCATTGCGTTTTGCTGAGTATATAAGCAGTTCATTTAAAGCTGAAAAGTTTGGCAGCCATAAAGATCGACACCGGACCCGGCCGGTGTGTACTGAACAATTTTTGGATAATATGAAACTATCCATGCGGGCGGTGATTTGCGTGCGCGCCTACCGGGATTTTGAGGAATTGTATGACTTTGCGGTGCTGACATCCACAACCGATGAACGTTTGATGAACCTGGAGAGCAGGTTGGATGTCATTGGTGTTTCTTATGAAAACGGGCTGGGCGTCTCAAAGATATTTCTTGAATCAATAGGACGGGAGAAAAAGCCATGAATATGCCCTTATTTGTGGAAATACTCTCCCCGGCTCGAGAGGTAAAATACCGGCATAAGGCGAACACGCTGCCGATCCGCATCGGACGTGCATATGACAATGATGTTATTCTTGATGATCCACACATAGCGGCTCATCACGCTCTTATAGAACAAACTGCCGCCGGCGACTTAATTATAAGGGATTTGGGTAGCCATAATGGAATTATTTGTAACGGTTCACGCCAAACCGAAATGCCAATAGACGATAATATGAGTTTCCGGCTCGGACATACCTCTCTGCGAGTTCGCTCTGCCGAATTTCCGGTTGCCGCTGAAATCACAGATTCCACTCTTTATAACTGGGAAGGTATCCGTCCGGCGATCGTTGGCCTGATCATCCTGGTGTTGCTTGGCGTTTTCAACAAATGGGTTGCCGATACCCAGAAATTTGAGGTGATTCCATACCTCGATTTTCTTGTCACATGGATTGCTGTAGGACTGGCCTGGTGTGGAATTTGGGCGTTTGTCAACAAACTGTTTGGGCGCAGTGCACGATTTGGGCGTCACTTATTCATTATGGGATCTGGAATTGCAGCAATTCAAATATGGCTGATTCTCAGTTCTATCTTGGCGTATGCTTTTTCTTTAGAAATTATTACGGGTTACAGAAGTCATCTTGTAATTGCTATTTGTGCAACCACAGTGTTCTTCCATTTATCGACTATCAATCCTCGTCTTCGTCGTGATTTTGCATTAACCTGCGTAATGCTCGCAGTGCTTGGCTCTGGGTTAACGTTGATGTATCATTATTCTGACACAGGCCGACTGGCAGGTGAATTGTTTATGTCTGAGCGTTTTCCTCCCGCGGTGCGACTAAGTTCCGACAAGCCCGTTACTCAAATTATCAGCGACGCAAAAAAACTGAAAGCAAGGGCTGACGAGGAGCGCACCAATTTGACCGGCATTGAAGAAGAGGAATAATACTATTCATGGCCGTAGGTTTCTACAAAATCAATTTTTTGAGGGAATCCCAAGCTGGTTCACATACTGATCTTTCCCCCCAAAAACTGAACCATTTGTAATTTGGGGCTATCTGATAATAATGGTCAATTATTAGAACAGGTTATAAATTAAATATTAAAGAGATTAAGATGACCAAAACAATGTCCAACTCCGTTCGTTTTGTGAAAATTCACCTTGTAGATTACGGCATTTTCCGGGGGGCAAACACAATTGAATTCAAGCAGCATCAAACCTTGATTTACGGAAAGAGCGGAACAGGGAAAACAACTATTGCTAATGCTCTTGCGCACCTTGTTGGTCCAGCGCCAGGAGTAAACCCTCACATTCTCGGGGATTCTCTGAAAATGTCCGTAGAGGTGGAAACGACCGGTAATCGGGAACTTGTCAAAAAATATGCTGATATAATTTTTCTTGGTAGTGAAGTAATAGATAATCAAGAAGCTATATTTGAATGTACTGGGACTAACCAGAACAGGGAAGATATTAACGATGAAGCAAAATCAATCTTTCGTGCCCTGCTGCCAGACAAACCATGTAAGATAGAGATGCATGATGATCTAAATTATAACATTATGACCGCTGGTGAAAAAATTTGTCTTGGATACGCTTTTGCCTTTGCAGCTCGTAAAGTATTGAACCTTGACATTCCTTCCGTTTTTGATTCTCCGTATGGAATGCTTGACATAGAGTTAAGAGAGGGAGTTTGTGCATTTCTGAAAAAACAATCTTGTCAGCAGATAATGCTTTGTTCGGAACGTGAATTTAGCAAAGAGGATAAGACGCACTTTACGTTAAATTATATAAATAATTCTTCGCAAGTAATAAAGACGATGGTTTAATGTAATTCTTTTACTTTCTGTGCTCGTGATCTTGGAATTTATGCTGACTTTCGAAACGGAATCTACAGCACATGATGTTGAAATAGCGTTGACCAACTGCAAAAATAAGGTCTATGAAAACATAGATACTGGAAACTGATCAGTCACTTATTCTTTTAGATTAGAAATTACGGACATTAAAGAATGCAAAGAAAGCTAGTCACCCAATCCATTGAGAGCAACGTTAATATTCTGGCAAATTCGCCAACGGCAGAAAATATCATATCCATTCTGCAAGGTATGCCTTTTGATTATTTTCGTTGCGAGGATGTTGTGGACACCTTCGCGATTCCTTGCTTCATCCTGTTTCTTGATGGTCATGTGCTAACAAAAGATAACAAAAAAATCGGCATTTGGGAATGCTGCCTTTCCGGTTGGTCAGGAAGGATGAGCAAATGCCCCCGATGCCGAAATTTTAATGATTGTATTAGGGAAAAGGAAGATGTAGACACTGGGCCTCACTACAATAAGCTGGTTATTCTGTTTCATGCGGACAAAATACAACGGCAAGTGGAAGGCCTTGTTTCGGTTATTCCTCCGATGCCTGTGACCGATCCGTTTTCTTTGGAACTGGAAGAATGGCTGAAATCAACATGCCTTGCGCGGCATAAGAAGGCACTTCGCTGGAGGGAGGCATATGAACAATGGGACGCCTGTGAGTATGAGAAATATGTTCTGAAGCAGAAAACGTTCAAAGAGATAGCAGATGAAAGATGGACATCCGAAAAGATGACGTTTAATTTCCCCGGACCGGAATTTTAAACAGGAACTAGGAGGCTTACTTCTTAGAAATCAGTTATTCGGAAACTTGTCCAGTATTCCTGAATCCAGCGATGGATAAAAGATAACAGTGCGGCAATGATTTTAATCGTCATCTTCAGTAGGATATTATTCTTCAACCCAAATTTTCCATTAGGCGATTTTAATCGGTATTCATTGTTTTGCAGGAGTTGTATTTTTGTGGACTTGTGAATGAGATTCCTGAGATAAAAACGTAATTGGAAATTGTCTGTAAAGTCAAGCAAGGGTCGGGGGACATGATAAATCATTTTACCAAGAGCTATCCAAATAATAAGTTATTCCATGTAGCAGTAATGGATCTTCTCGGTGCACCGGTGGAGACTATTGTGAATCCTGCCAATTCCGGATTATCCCACGGTGGTGGTTTGGCTGCAATTATTTCAAATTTAGCAGGACCTGAACTTGACAATGAATCCATCAAGATCATTGAAACGGTTGGCAAGATCCCTGTCACTTATGCCGTTCCCACAAAGGCATACGAGCTTGGGTTCAAAGGTATTATTCATGCAATAGGGCCAAGGATGGGTGACGGAGATGAGCAGATCAAGGAAGAAAAGACTATCTTCAATACCCTGATAGTGGCCGAAAGAAAAAAATGGCAGTCGGTTGCTTTCCCAGCACTTGGAACAGGCATCTTTCATGGTTCCCAAAGAACTGTGTGCCCGTGCTTTCAAAGAAGGAATCAATAATTATTGGCAATCACATCCGGATTCCATAGTTGATACCATCTGGCTCTGCCTTACACTTGACGATTACCCGATATTTAAGGAAATCATTGATTGATGCCAAACATCTCCCAATAATGCAGGGCGAATGATTAATAGAAAAAGGTTGGGATTAATAGCTTCCTCAATCATGTCGTTAAAGCTGAAAATGGTTGTGGTGGTACTTCGACCTTTTTTCCTTTTCACCTAACCTCTTTTATTCTGCGAGCCCTTGCTGCACAACTTACCTTATGCAGGTCAAAAAAAGTGCTGGAAGTTGTCCAAGCTGAATCCTGCAAGCCTATTAGTCTTCGAAGCTACATTGTCCTTCCTTCCACCACATGATATACTTCTTTATATCGCTTATAAAGAACCTCAAAATACTCTTCCTTGGCCTGGGGACTCATCGTTTAACCTCTGTTTCCAAACTTCTTCGGTAACATTGGTTTATAAGTCAACGTATCTTAATTGCAAGACCCTTCGGTAACATTTTATTTGAGGCAATTCGCTGGCAGGCATTTTCTTGATAGTCTTTTATGCTTTTTTACCATCTGGGTAACTCCTGTTGTTTTAGGTTTGTTTGCGCATCCCTTTATACAGCAGCAGGTTTCCCAGATGGTTTATTCATTTTTTTTCACTATGACGTGCAGGATTCAGTTAATAACCGGAGTGTTGTGATTCTGAATATCAATGCTACGGGTATCACAACAACAAATAAAAAAAATAATTTCGATGACTTCAATTTCACCAGGAAACGCTATTCAATATATTCAGTTAGTTACTGGAAAATTAATAACTGGGCTGTTGGTATTCTGAATAACCTTCCCAATGATATTTTAGAATACTTATATCATATTGATATTATTACTTGATTAACGTATTTTATATGTTATAATTGCCGAAATTTTAGGAAAAGGAGCTAAAAACCGGCAAATTTATGAGACCGAAAGACAACCGTTTTGAAGAATCCCATGAGGAACTGTTCCGATCGGGTTTGGAGCAGATACTGGACAGAAAACATCCCTTGTATGTTATGGCCAGTAAAATAGATTGGTCAAGGTTTGATAAGTCCTTTGGCAGCCTGTTTGCTCAGAAACTGGAAAGGCCGGTATTGCCGACCCGACTGGTCGTTGGTCTTCATTATTTGAAACACGCCTACAATGAGAGTGATGAATCGGTCGTTGCCAGTTTGTTGGAGAATCCGTTCTGGCAGTATTTTTGCGGATTCAAGCACTTCCAGCATGAACTGCCGATCGACCCGTCCTCGATGACCCTTTGGAGGAAGCGTTTGGGTCCGGACAAGATCGAAGAACTGCTGACAGCAACGATTGACACAGCGAAAGAAGAAAAGCTTTTAACCGGAAAGCATGTGGAAAAAGTGAAGGTGGATACCACGGTTCAGGAGAAAGCCATTGCCTTTCCCATGGACGCCAGACTTTACCATAAGACTCGTCGCGTTCTCGTCAGATTAGCGAAGAAGATGCACATTGATTTACGACAGAACTACGAGCGAACCGGGAAGAAAGTCTTTCTGAAGCAGGGATGCAGCACAAAATATAATTTGCAAGAGAAAGAATTAGAGATTGGAGGAAGAAATGTGTGTTTATTTTGAGACTCAAAATAACTGGGAAATTCATAGAATCAAATGGGCAGGCACGGAAATTATAAGCTATCATCTAATCGAACTTAGTGTGAATGGAAATATTTTTTTCGTTGATGCAGAAATTCAAATAGAGGAGGGTAACACTATAGTGAACAGATACATATTGGGTTCAGTGATAGAAACCCTAAAATTTATTAATCAAAAGATAATCAAGAATAGCAAGATAGCTCTCGTATCTACGCGTGATTCAAATGAAGGTGATTATGCGATTTTTGATTTGGTTGAAATTATTGAGGCTAAAGACAAAGCAGACCTCATCTGTCATATATTAATCTGTAAAAATGGAAGAAGGTACATAGATTCTTTGTTTGTAAATAGAGAAGAGGAGTTGACAGAATGTAAAACCATTTGGACTGCACCCCTGCGGTTAGACAGATTGGGTTAAAACAGTTGGCCAGGGTTTTCTCTCCTTTCACTGTTTCGAGGGCGACTCTGGCTTTAAAAGCTCCATCGTGGTTTCTTCGCATGCTTTTGACCATTTCCTCTCTACTTCTCAATTATGGCAGACTAGCATGCACCTTATTCACCTGTCCAGTTTTTGGGGAGTATTATACTGCCTGCCAGATTTGACGCCTTGCGGAGTGTTGCATCCCGCAGATGGGCATATCGTTGAGTCATCAAAGGTGATTGATGAGTCAGCAGGCGCTGGATGGTGTAGAGGTCAACTTTACCACTGGATGCCAAATGGGAAGCAAAACTGTGCCTCAAACCGTGCATGGGCCTGAAGTCTTTTGGGAGACCGGCCGCATCTCTTATCGCCCGAAATTGTTTTGCAGCATCTTTTTTATGATCGTTCTTTTTGCGGCCGGGAAACACATAGGGTGAGTCCTTGCTGTGAGGTTGATTCTTCAAAAGGTCACAAGCCACATCGGAAAGAGGGATGGTTTGATCCTTACCACCCTTAGGATCCCGAATATAGATGAACCCGCGCTGGAAGTCTACATCCTCCCATTTCAGTGCAAAAATTTCTGATTTCCTCATGCCGGTGCACAGGGCTAATAACATCGCCTGCCGTGCTTCGACGTCAAAATAAAATTCCACCCCATCCTTATCAGTGAAAGTTCCGTTGTGGAGAATGTCCAACAGTTTTTTTCTCTGCTCCTCGTTCAGATCTTCTGTTTTTTCATTATTCACCTTGGGCATCTCAATTTTAAATGAGGGCACGGTGCATAGTTGCTTTTTCGCTGCAAAATTGATGATACGTCGAATAAGTTCGAGCGTGTTTCTGACGGTAGCCGGTTTTGATTTCTTTGACAGATTAATGCGAATTCGATCGATATCCAGAGGGACAAGTTCAGAAGGTTGCTTGTATCCCAGGGTCGGTTCTATGTAGAGACGAAATCGGCTTTCATCTTGTGCTATTCCTTTGAGCTGGGGGTGACTTTCTTTGTACTTGTCCCATATTTTATTGATGGTCATGATTTCCGAGACCGTTTTTTTCTCTGCACGAATATCAGGTCGTGATTTTCGGTTACCCTCAATCAGTGACGCACGAATCCGTGCTGCCCGGGCTGCTGTCATATCATCCTGGTGTTGCCTGCCTGCTTTTTCTTCATGCGTCTTGTTATTTTTCTTGAAGACAACATAGAAAACTTTTTCCTTTCCCTTGCCACCGATCCGGTCCGCGTTGCGATAGAAAACGCCCGGATATTCTGTTTTGAAGCGCTTCATACATCCTCCAAAATGGTTAACCCAAAGGGTTCGTTTTCCAACCCTATTTCCAACCTTCAGGGCAAATATAACAGTATTACAAAGTAAGTCAATAAAAATTATTTGCTTATAAGTTATTGATAATATATAATAAATATAAATACAGGTAAGTCCAGGTAAATCACCGAAATTGGGCTCATAACCCAAAGGTCGTAGGTTCAAATCCTACCCCCGCTACCAAAATAATATGAAGAGGTTACGGGAACAGCGTAACCTCTTTTTCTTTGCTTGAAATCAATTCCCCATTTACATGCTCAATTTATCCGAACACTACAGAATTTTGATCATGGCTAGGATTCAGCTTTCCGGAAATCTGAAGAGGGTTAATATTGTCGCTTTTTTGATTATTTAAGGAATGTTCCCGTTCCCTTTTCTCAATGACAGACAGAATCCTTATAATGATTCCGTTGTTCCCCATCAGTAATGATGTTTATAAAATCGACGTCAAGCATTATGTCCCCACACGGTAATTTATACATATAAACTTAGCCTTTGTTTCCAGAATATTACCGCTCAGGAATATTATTCTCCTATTTCTCGTATCTATCATCATTTGAGAAGTAACATAGTCAGAATTTGTAAAAAAATAATTTTTAAACTTGACATTGAGAACAGCAGTAATATATATTCATTTTAATGAAAAACGATTACCCTTTTGTTTCACATTGTTATACATTATTTATTGTTTACCCCGACACGAAGTCTCTTGCCGATCAAGATGATAAAAGGACGAAAATTAGGATGCAAAAAAGAGGAATCCCATGAATGTACTCCTTGAAAAGAAGAAGCAGTTCATCCGGGACACAATTATTGAGGCTGCCGAAGAGCTTTTCAGTAAGAACGGGTACCACAACACCCAGGTCATGGACATCGTCAATGCCGTCGGCATGTCGGCTGGAACATTCTACAATTACTTCAAGGACAAACGTGATCTCTTCGGGCAGATCACGCATAAGAACCTGGCGGATCTGCGCAGCCGGATCAAGAATCTAAGAGAACCGCTAAAGATATGGGAACATACCGACCGGGAGGAAAAGCTCAACCAGAGTTTTGGTGCATACATCGACTACATCACCTCTCACCGCCAGCAGTTTCTCATGTTGCGGGGCAGCCTGGGTGTAGACGAGGAGATGGATGCAATTATCAGGAAGCATTATAGCGACATCGCCCAGGATCTGGCGAATGACATTCAAAATTGGCTGGATATAGGAATTATCGAAAACCTCAATCCCCTTCCCACGGCCTATGCCGTGGTGGGTATGACCATGCATCTCGGTGACAGCATCCTCCTGGAAGAAAAATTCACCCGCGACGAGGCGATAGCAACACTGACAAAAATGAGCCATCTCATGTTCGAATCACACTTAACAGAACTTGGAAGAAAAGCCCTCGAAGAGACACAGAAAAACAAAACGGAGGTTCCGGGATGAATACCATTGATCATCAGTCTGTCTGCAACCAGATTTTTGCCCGCATCGTTGGCAAAAAAATGAGGTCTACTGGTTCAAAGGCCCTGGTTTCCGCTGTTATGAAGGAATCTATCAACAACTGGTCAAAAGACAGCAAGGTCAAAAAAAAACTTGCCGCTCCTGTCCTGTGGGTTGCAACCAAAGTTGGTAAGCCGAACCCGAACGAACAGGACAAATACCTGGCTGCAGACGTCGGAGCCCTCCTGACTTCACTGGCCCGGAAAGTCAATGCTGATCATGCATCCGGAAAGACTCTCCATGATGAAAAACAGGGAGAGGCTATTGATGCGTTCCTTCAGAATATGGATTTTGGTGAGGTTCTGGAGATGATCGAAGGTGCTGACCCGCATGTGATAGAATCCATCAGAACGTTCAATCAGCAGTTATGGAAGTATCCGGCAAAAGCCGGCGCGCTCACGGTCATCGCCATTGCACTCATGAATACCTCCATCAAGGGTGCCCGGGAGATCATGCGGCCCATTGAGGAACAGTTCAGCCCCGATCTTTTGGCAGACCTCATCCTCTCCATCATCAGGGATGTCAATGGAACAAACGC
>MTKZ01017607.1_pt2 | contig 11320 bp, 12 predicted proteins | sample 1042781 | NCBI WGS metagenome assembly MTKZ01 (sample SAMN06212207, study PRJNA360539) | anaerobic digester metagenome | biome: Wastewater treatment plant; material: sludge; isolation source: anaerobic digester fed with sludge from wastewater treatment plant | place: Denmark: WWTP Viborg ...
AACTCTCTGGCGCTGTCCTCCCGAGAGCGCCCGCGGCTTGCGGTCAAGCAGCTGGTCGATACCGAGGATCCGGGCCGCGTCGTTGACCCGCGCCGTCACAACCTCCTTCGGCATCTTTCGCAGCTTCAGCCCGAACGCCATGTTGTCGCGCACCGACATGTGCGGATACAGCGCGTAGTGCTGGAACACCATCGCGATATCGCGATCCTTCGGATCCAGATAAGTGACGTCTCTATCTCCGATATAGACTCGTCCGCTAGAGATCTCCTCTAATCCGGCAAGACAACGAAGCGCCGTTGATTTTCCGCAACCAGACGGGCCAACAAGCACAAGAAATTCCCCATCGTCGATCTCGATGCTCAGGTTGTCCACTGCGGCGAACGAGTTGAACATCTTCGTTACGCGATCGAACACGACCTTCGCCACTCTGACCCCCTGGTGAGACTCAACATGTGCCGCCGAGACCCTCCAGTCGCGCTCGCGACCAGATCCCGCGAACATCACCGGTTCTCCGGCCTGAGAAGAGGCTAGACACCGATGGACCGCGCGTCAACTCCGATCCCCCGGCACACCGAATCAACCGCCATCGCTGGCTGACTATCCGGGTATTATGAACCACGCCTCACTCCTTGATTTGGCAGGAGAGACAATGGAGCAATTCCGGGAACTACGCGTTGGCACACTGAACCTGCGAAACACGTCCGATCGCTGGCCGGAACGCCGCCCCCTGCTGTTCGAGCAGCTCTCGGCGTTGGCCCCCGACCTCCTCGGCGTCCAGGAGCTTCGCCGGCCGTCCCGGCAGGCGCGTCAGCTTGTTCGAACGACCGCGGCCTTCCGCGCGCGGAGCCGCTACCATATCCAGCCTGCCTGGAAGACGGGCCCCCGCCACTTCTGGGAGGGGATCGGCGTGTTGACCCGGCTTCCAATCGTCGAATGGGATCGCATCGATCTCCGCAGTGGTGATCGCGTAGCCCAACGAGTCACAGTTGCCATGGACGCAGGCACACTTCTTGACTTCTACAATACACACCTCAGCCACGCCGACGAAAGCACCGCCGAACGTCTCGACCAGATCAACGTGATTCTTCAGGCAATTGCTCGCCGGCCGAGCCATCCTTGCGTCATCGTCGGCGACCTGAATGCCACCCCGGACGAGCCGGCAATCGCTCGCCTCCAGGACACCTTCCGATCGGCATTCGCCGCGGTTCACGGTCGCGAGCCCGACGCGACGGCCCCCTCACCTCTCAGCGCCACCTGGGGCAGCGAGCCCAAGGTCATCGACTATATCTTCGTGAGCGAGCAGATTGACGTTCTCGACGCCTGGGTCACATTCGACCAGGCCGCCGACGAAGATCCTCGCCTGACTCCGTCCGATCACTACGGGCTGGCGGCGACAATTCGGGTCCGTTGACCTCGCAGGACACGTATCCTGGACGATCCGTGGATAATCCTCTGTGGGCACAGGGGCTCGATACCTGTGCCCGACGTACGCGTGGAGTTCATATTGAAGGGGAGAGCGACAGTGCCGACAATCACGGCCGAGGGAATCGCGACGTTCGAGGCTACGCCGGGAAGGCGGCTCGTCCTCGAGCTGATGGACAATGGGGTGGACGTCCTCCACCGCTGCGGAGGGTTGGCGAAGTGCACGACCTGCCGCGTCGAGGTGCTCGATGGTGACACTGGTGAGATGACCGAACGCGAGAAGACGCGATTAGCTCGCGAGAAGGAGCTCGCTCCAGGCACGCGACTCTCCTGCCAGATCCTGTGCCACGACGATCTGAATGTTCGTGTCCTGCGCCGCTTCAGCGAATCTGACCTCTCCGACCCAGGCCCGACACCTCACGAGGATCGCGATTCGTCGGAGCACGCCTGACCAGGTAAGCCCCCCGGGCAGCCCGCGCCGGCCGGCCGTCTCTGTCACCGCTCCAGGTGGCAGGTCGGCCGCTGGCGAACGAGGCCACGCTCAGCCGACGGCGATCTTTGGCCGATACTGCAACGCCTCGGCCAGGTGGTGTGAACGGACGTCGGTCTCATTGGCCAGGTCAGCAATCGTCCGGGCAAGCTTGAGGATGCGGTGGTACGAACGCGCCGAGAGCTGCAGTTGGCGCATTGCCGCCCGCATTAACGCCTCGCTCGTGTCATCGAGATGACAGTGACGCTGGATCTCAAGTGGTCCCATATCCGCGTTTGTCCGGAGGCTCGTGCCCCTGAGCCGGCTCCGCTCCCGCTCTCGGGCCTGCTCGACCCGCTGGCGAATCGTGGCGGACGGCTCGCCGGCCCGCCGGTCGGCGAANNCCCGCCGGTCGGCCAGCTTCTCGTAATCCACCCGTGGCACGTCGAGGTGGATGTCGATTCGATCCAACAGCGGGCCGGAGATCCGCTTCTGATACCGCGCGATCGCGCCTGCCGAACAGGCGCAGTCCCGCTCCGGATCGCCGTTATAGCCACACGGGCAGGGATTCATCGCGCCAACCAGGATGAAGTTGGCAGGGTACGTGACCGCGCCGCTCGCCCGCGAGATCGTGACAACGCGATCCTCCAGCGGCTGGCGCAGCACTTCCAGCACGTTCTGCCCGAATTCCGGTAGCTCATCGAGAAACAGCACGCCTCGGTGCGCAAGGCTGATCTCGCCCGGCCTCGGGAAGCGCCCGCCGCCGACCAGCCCCGCGTACGACACGGTATGGTGCGGAGCGCGAAACGGCCGCTCGCGCATGAGAGGCTTCCCCGCGGAAAGCATTCCGGCAACGGAGAGGATCTTCGTCACCTCGATCGCATCTTCGCGCTCCAGGGCTGGCAAGATCGACGGCAGGGCACGCGCCAACAGCGTCTTTCCAGTTCCCGGCGGACCCGACAGCAGGACGTTATGCGCCCCGGCTGCTGCGACCTCCAGACCCCGCTTGACATGCTCCTGCCCGCGAACGACTGCGAAATCAGTCGCCATAATCGGGGTGTCATCCTGCGAAATCGGGACGCCCCGGTATACCGGGATTGATGCTACCCCGGTAAGGTGCTTGATCAACCCAGCCAGCGAGTCGATGGGATACACATCGATCCCATCGACCAGCGCGGCCTCGTCGGCGTCGTCCACCGGCACGAACGCCCTGCGTATACCTTCCCGCGCCGCTAGTGCGACCATCGGCAAGATGCCGGTCGTATGACGCACCGCGCCGTCCAGCGATAGCTCCCCGACAACGATCGCATCGTCGAGATCCGCGACCAACCCGCCGCCTGCCAGCAACAGGCCGACCGCAATCGGCAGATCGTAGGCCGGCCCCTCCTTTCGGATATCGGCCGGCGCAAGGTTGACGACGATCCTGCCGCTCGGCACTCGACCGCCGCTGCTGCGGATCGCCGCTCGCACCCGCTCACGCGATTCCTGGATCGCCGCGTCGGGCAGACCCACGACGACGATACCTGGCGTGCCATGGGGCGACGAGGCGGCAACCTCGACTTCGACCAACACCCCTTCGAGACCGATCGTCGCGCAGCTAAGCACTTTGGCAAGCACGGGCAAACCCTCTCGGCACGGGCACACGTTTGGCGGGAGATCAGAGACAGGCGTTGGCGCAGTCTAGCATGCCCCCGCTACGATGCATCTGCGAGCGGGAGAGAACAGGCGTCGTGTTCGGAATACCATGTCGACATGCCGTTAGCGCCCGGTTATCGAAATCGTCCGCGCTTTTCTTCTGAAAGCACGGCGCCGAGAATGTTCGCGCCAACGCGCCGGAGAGCGTCTCGGGCATCGATCGCCTTCTGGCGCCGTGTCTTGCCGGATGACACGACCAGAATTACCGCGTCGACCAATGGCGCGAGTGCCAGGGCGTCGGCGAATTGCGGCATGGGCGCGCAGGTGAGAATGACGTGCTCATAGCGCTCGAGCAGCTTGCTCAGCGCATCACCAACCCCGTCCGCTGACAGTGTGTCCGCACTCGTCGCGCGCCCGGCCGAGATAACCACGAGGCCATGCGCTTCACTGTCGCCAGCGATCCCGTCAAGCGACGCGCCGTCGATCAGATCCGAGAACCCTGCCGCCTTCGTGCCACCACGACTGTCGGTCTCCACGAGAACGCAGCGATCGCCGGCCATGCTGAACGACTCGGCAAGCCGACGCGCGACGTCACTGGACGTCGCCCGGTCAATGTCAACGACCAATACGGAGCGCACGGGCCGCTCGCCCGTCGTGAATTGCACGGTGGAGCGCAGCAAACGGTAGGCTTCGTCGCCCGGGCCGTCAGGCATGGTGCGTGTCTCGGCCTTCACTGTGAGACTCTCCTCGATCATCTGCCACCATCCTGGGCCACTGACGCCAGAACTGGCAGCCCCAGGTATCGCTCCAGATCGGCGCGGCCCTTTAGCGTGTCGTCGCGATAGATAAGCAGGAATACGACGCACGCGCCGGCCAGACCGCCCGCTACTGCGCCGGCCACGGCATTCACCTTCACCCGTGGTCCGCTCGGCGTCGTGGGCGCCGATGGAGTATCCAGCTTCAGAATCGTAACAACGGCTGGCGCTTGCTGAGAGCTTGGCCTCGGACGTGACAGAATCTCCGCGTTCTGTGCGTCTGTCTGCCGGACAAACTCATCCGCCAGCGCGTTGACGATCGTCGCTGCTCTCTGCGGGTCGGTGTCTGTCACGATAACTTGAACCGTGTTGGCATCCGGGTTGTGGGACACCGCAACCTTCGGCGCGGCCACCTCGACCGGGATGTCGGTTCCCCCGTCCGTGAGCGCCTGATTGATGAACGTCCAGGTGGAGATCAGGTCCCTGTACGACGCCAGCCGATTCTTGGCGTACAAGTCGATCCAGTAGTCCGGCGGCTGGGCTACCGCCATCAGGCGCGCGCTCGCCGTGTAGGTCTTCGGCTGTTGACTCGTCATGACGTAGGCGACGAGCCCACCGGCCAGTGCTGCGAGAACAATGATCCACGCACGGCGGGCGACCGCCAGAGCGATCTCCTCCGGCCGCATCATCGCTGCCCCCCCACCGGGACGGTCGCCAGATGCGGCACGCCCAACGTGGCCGTCAGTGTCTCCGGGTCGCGCAGCGTGTCATCGAGGTAGTCGACAAGGAAGGCAACCAGAACGCCAGCGCCAATGCCCGCGAGCACCTCCAGCGCCAGTAGCAGCATCACCCGGCTCGTATCGGGCGATGCGCTGTAGGGCCGTTCGACGATATCGATCAGCGCCGTCGAGTGAAGCTTGTCCAGCCCGAGGTACGCCGTTGCGTCGAGCTCCAGCTCGTCCGACACCGCCCGGGCCATATCGACGGCCCGCGCCCGATCCCCGGACGTCACTCTCACAGTCAGAATGCGATGCGTCCGGTCGCTGGCAATCGCCTGACTCACCTGATCGGAGCTGACCGGCACGCCGGCTGTCGTCAGCCGGGTGGCGACAGCGCCAGCGAAGACATTGCCTCGGACAACCTCGACCAGATCATCGATGTTGTACTCACTTGCGCCGAACGTGTAGAAGCCGCCGTACTCGAAGGCGTTCGTCGGTGGCTGATTGTCCTGGTAGATAACGCGCGCCCGCACCATTGTCGTGTAGGTAGGGCTCCATGTCGCCAGCTGGATCAGCGCCACAAGCAGGGCCGCCAACGGAATACCAGCGACAATCGGCCAACGCCGCCTCAGCGCGCGCAGGTAGTAGCTTAATTCCACAATTGCGACCTTCCGGCTCGCAGACCTTCCTGCGTTTCATCGACCAGAGCGACGAGTTCCCGAGAAAATCGCTCCTTCGAGAATTGTTGCGCATGCGCGACGTTGCGATCCACAGAGAATGTCAGCCGCTCGAAACGACGGATCGCTTCGATCAGGCTGTCCGCTGTTTGCTCAGTGACATGAACGCCCGTCCCCCCGTCAACCACAGTATCGAGCGCGCCACCTGCCCCCAGCGCAATCACCGGCCGGCCGGCCGCCTGCGCCTCGACCTGAGCAATGCCGAAGTCGTCCTCCGACATGAAGACGACTGCGCGCGCGCGCGCATACAGGCCGGCGAGATCAGCGTCATCAACACGACCCAGCAGCTGCACCGTCTCGCCTGCCTGCCGGCTGAGTGCTTCACGGTCGCGTCCATCTCCGACGATCCACAGTGGCAGGCCCAGCGCGTTGAAAGCCTCGATCGCGAGATCAAACCGCTTGTATGGCACCAGCCGTGACACCATCAGGAAATAGTCGCCAACCTCATCACGCGGCGCAGGAACGAATCGCTCGACATCGACTGGCGGAAAGATGACCGTGGAATCACGATCCCAGAACGAACGAATGCGATCGCGCACTGCCGTCGAGTTGGCTGCGAAGCGATCGACTCGATCGACGGTCCGGCGGTCCCAGCTGCGCATCGCTGCCATCAGCGGCCTGAGCGCCCCGCGCATGGCTGGCTTTATTCGCTCACGTTCGACGTACCCATCGAGGTTCCAGGCGAAGCGCATCGGTGAGTGGATGTAGGCCACATGCGCGGCGCCGATCGGTGGACGAACTGCCTTCGCGAACGCGCTTGACGACGACAGGACGAGATCGCAATCTGGCAATCGAAGTTGCTCAAACGCCAGCGGATAGACGGGCAGATAGCGCTGGTGCGATGAAGTCACACCCGGCAGCCGGTTCATCCAGGTCGTCCGTATGTCCCACGCCCGGTATGTCGGAGGCAGGCTATCGGGGTCATACATCGACGTGAAGACCGGCGCTTCAGGCGCCAGATCGTGCATGACCTCCAGCAGCCGTTCAGCGCCCCCATGCTGATTCAGGTAGTCGTGGACGAGGACGGTCCGTCCCGGCAGGCGGGCGGCCGTGGCAGCCGGCGTCTGAGTGGTCGCGATCTGCTGCATCATGCCGCTAGTATGCGCCACGCGCCGTCAGAATTGCCGGGATCGTCCGGAGCATGATCGTGATGTCCAGCCACGGCGACCAGTTCTCGGCGTAGTAGAGGTCAAGCCGAACCATCTCGTCGAACGTGAGGTTGCTCCGGCCTGAAACCTGCCACAGCCCGGTCAGTCCGGGAGTTACCAGCAACCGTCCGAGATGCCACTCATCATATTCCGCCACCTCGGACGGGACCGGCGGACGCGGACCGACGGCGCTCATCTCGCCCTTGACGACGTTGAAGAACTGCGGGAGCTCATCGAAGCTGGTCCGTCGTAGCAGCTTCCCCACCCGTGTCCGGCGGGGATCTTCCTTCAGCTTCGCCAGCCGGCCATCCATGTTGTGCGCCCGCTGGAGGTCCGCCTGTTGCTTCTCGGCGTCGCGGACCATCGTCCGGAACTTGTAGCAGACAAAATGCCGGCCATTGCGTCCAACCCGGACCTGTCTGAAGAGAATCGGCCCGTCAGAATCCAGCTTGATCGCCAACGCGATCAGCGCCATCGGAATCGCCGCAATGACGATGATCGTGGACGCGACGACCAGATCGATGAGCCGCTTCACGGCGAAGTTGAGGCCGGCAATCTCGGCCGGCTTCAGTGCGATCAGTGGCAGGCCAGCAACATCGTGGATGTTGACCTTGTCCATCGCCAACTCGAACAGGTCCGGCACCAGCTTGAACTCGACTTCAGCTGCCCGACACTGATTCACGATCGCCATGATCTTGCCCTGCGACGTCGTCGGTAGCGCGATGATCACCTCGTCGATGTCATGTTCCCGCACCAGGGCGCCAACATCCGCCTCGGTACCAAGATGGCGCGGGCGGACGACTTTTCGCTCGGTCGCGATCGCCCAACCATCCGCCGGTGGATCATCGTCGACAAAACCGACCACGCTGTAGCCCAGTTGCGGCTGGCTCAATAGCCATTGCATCAGCCGTTCGCCGGCCTTGCCGGAGCCAATAACCAGCACCCGATCGACGCCGATTCCCCGCACCCACAAGCGCACCCGAACGAACCGCACGAGCAGTCGCTTACCGATCAGAAACGAGATGATCAGCAGCCATGCGTAGATGAACAGCAAACGCGATGGATAGAACCGTTGAAGGAAAGAGTAGAGGACGACAAGCGCCATCGCTGTCGTCACACCATTGGCAATCGACATCGCTTCATCGAGAAACGACGTCCACCTTGGTTGGCGGTAGATTCCACGAACCTGAAATATGACGATGATGAGCGCTGTCAGCAATAGTGCTTTGGATGAAAAGAATGCGAACGGCTGGAACGCCCAAGCTGGCACTTCGCCGCCGATGTGCAGCGAATACCGCATCCAGTACGCAAGATAGAAGCCCGCGAAGACGAGCAGCGCGTCGGAGACGAGTCGAACTGCAACGACAAGCCAGTAAGGCGACTCCGCGACCGGCCAGTGTTCGCGGCGGTCATTCACCGCCAAGGCGATCAGTGTTTCTCTGTCAAGCCGTCCGCTCGCCACGACAACCTTCGTGTCATCAAGTCATGCGATCCAAGCACCGTGGCATCCAACTGGGCAGTATAGCACACTCGATTGTCGACCTGACTCTCCTCATCCGCGAACGTACGCTCCGGCGGTGATCATCCCGGCCAGGCGCGGATCCGTCGGCCGGCCAGTCTGTTACGATCCGGAAAGTGCTGCCGCGCTCGACGCGTAGGGAATGCTCGATGGAACGACTCTGGAGTCCGTGGCGGATGACATATGTTGACGGCGCCAGGCAGCCGGGTTGCGTGTTCTGCAACGCCTTGGCAGCCGGCGACGATCGAGAGATGCTGATCCTCCACCGCGGCGACCACGGGTTCATCATGCTGAACCTTTATCCCTACAATTCCGGCCACTCGATGGTCGTCCCGTACCAGCATGTCTCCACCATTGAAAACCTCGACGCCGCATCCCGCGCCGAGCTCCTCGAGTTGGCCAGCCTTGCTGTCGAGGCGTCTCGCCGGATACTTCGTTGCGATGGCTTCAACGTCGGTCTGAATCTCGGCTCCGTCGCAGGAGCTGGTGTCGCCGATCATTTGCACATGCACGTCGTTCCCCGCTGGACAGGCGACGCCAACTTCATGCCGATCCTCGGGGACACGATGGTCATGCCGGAGCTTCTCCCAGCCACGTATGCCCGCATGCGTGGGGAGATCGAGGCCCTTGTTGGCGAGCGAGCGGGCCATCCGATCAACTCGGCCGGAACGATCATCGTGGTGCCTGGCGAGGGTGTGGTGCTCGCGTCGGACGACACAGCCGGCCTCTCGTTTCCGGTCACTCCGATCTGTCCCCCCGAGACCGTGTCCGACGCCGTGCTTCGCGCGGCAGGTGGCGCACTCGGCGGGTCGACAACCATCGCCGGCTGGGCAGGAATGATTGACGACACACCAGCCGGGCGAGCGGTCTACCTTCTCGCGACAAGCCTGCCGGGCAGCGCGTCCGTTCCGGGCGCTATTGTTCTGCCGCCTGAATCAGTCGCCAATGCACTGACCGATCCGGCTCTCATCGAGCTGTTCCAGAAGCAGCTGCCGATCGTCACGCGTCTCGCAGGGAGCATGTGATGACGCGCCAACCGCTCATCTACGTCGCGATTCTCACGTTGCTCTGCTGCGGGTGGGTCGTCAGCAGTCGGCCGGCCGTCTCGTCCGGATCGACCGTGTACATCGCACTGGGCGATTCGATCGCGGCGGGTATCGGCTCGAGCCTGCCTCGCGAGCGAGGATACCCCGCCCTCATCCGCGACCTCATCTCGCGGGAATCTGGCCGAATCGTGACGCTTGAGAACCTTGCTACGCCCGGAGAGACGGTCACATCATTTCGTGATGACGGCCAACTCTCCCGCTTTCACGACCTCGTCGGCCGGTTAAATCGCGGCAACACACCCATCTCAGCCATCACCGTATCGCTCGGCGGGAACGACATGCTTCACGTTTCCGGCAGAGGGTCCACGGATAGACAGGCGGCGCTCGACGGCTTCACCTCGGCCTATCCTGCTGTGCTATCAGACATCCGCAGCGCAGTCGGAAATGACATCCCAATCATCGTCACCAATTCCTACGATCTCTCGTCCGGTGACTCATCGATTGTTGAATCCGATGCCTGGTGGATCGCCAGATTCAATGATGTCATCGCCGCCGGAGCTGCCGCATCCAGCGCGCGCGTCGCCGACGTTTCGAGCGAGTTCGCCGGCCATATCAGCGACTACACGCTCGCGCCGTGGGACGTCCATCCCACCAACGCCGGCCATCAGGCGATCGCGGCAGCCGTCTGGCGCGCGCTCGCGATCGACACAATCGCTCCGGTTGTCACCGTCACGCCAACACTCATCTCGGCNNATCGTCGGGCGGCACAATCCACGGCCCGTTCCAGACGAGCACAGACACCTGGGTGGCACTCGTTGACCTGGGTGACGTGACCGGAATCGTGACCGTCACGATCAAGGCCAGCGACCTGGCCGGCAACACCGTATCGCGCGACGTCACGATTACCCCACCCGCCGGGACACCCTGATCCGCCATCATTCAGCGGGAAGCGGCGCTTTCGGCAGCCCGAGTCTGCGACTGTCCGGCTCGTGCGTCGCCGCCAATAGCGCAATGGGGCAATCAAAGCAACGCAGGAGGCGGCAGCCCTCCCGTCCGATTCGATGCAGCCCCTGTACCTCGATCGCCAGCCGGATCGGCAATGGCGCGTTACCGCAAATCTGCGCATGAGTCTCCCGCGCAACGCGATCGTCGATTGTGCCCGGGAGTCGCTCCCATAATTCACCGATGCGCTCTGCGAGGTCGTCATCACCCCCCGAGTTCGCGAAGGCGGCAAAAAACGGCGCGAGGACATTCACCGCGATCTGATCCGCCCTCGATCGCCCCAGCCTCGGGGACGCCGCCAGCAACCAACGACGCCATGCATCTGGACGATCGACCGGAATCGCCAGCATCGTCCCGAGCAGACCATCGGTCGCGGCCACACGGAGGATATCCGCGAACGCCGCCAACCGGCGCACCGGATGATTGGCCGGCCGGACTCGATTCAGCACCCACACTCCGCCCTCGACCTGGTCGAGCCGCCAGTCTNNTCAGCCAGCATCGCGTGGGCCGGCGCCAGCGGCAGGAACCCGGCGATCGACAGCAGCATTCCTCGCGCTTCCGCCAGCCCGGCGGCTGCTGCCTGCTCCAGCGCTACGAGCGGCGCGCGGTCGGCGACAGCCTCCATCCCGACTCGGTTGCGGGTGAAGCCCAGGGAATCGAGCAACCCACGCTTGAGCGCCTCCCCCGGTGGGATCGCTTCCATCGCCTGCGCGAACCCGAGCTGCTTGTCGACCAATCGCTTCCAGCCCTCGCGCCGCAATACATCGTGGATCAGATCCTCGCGCCCGCCGGCCAGGGTCGGAAGACACGGCATCCCGCCGACCGGGCCTAGCGCGACACCCGTAACGTCGTCCCATAACCTTCCCAC
>MTKZ01019502.1_pt2 | contig 11319 bp, 12 predicted proteins | sample 1042781 | NCBI WGS metagenome assembly MTKZ01 (sample SAMN06212207, study PRJNA360539) | anaerobic digester metagenome | biome: Wastewater treatment plant; material: sludge; isolation source: anaerobic digester fed with sludge from wastewater treatment plant | place: Denmark: WWTP Viborg ...
GCGGCCTATTTGACCGATTGCAAAAATAGGGGAATGAGTCCGAGATCCTTTCCAGGGTACAATGCTGCTCTGCGATCCTTTATGAAGTACCTTGATGACAATAATGTCTCTCTGCTCAATGTAGGGCAGGAAGATCTGATAGGATTTCTCCGATACCTCCGGCTGGAGAAAAAGGTGGCCCAAAGGACAATTGAGTTAACCTTTAGCGTGATATCCTCTCTCTACGAATACCTTATATTTGCCGGCCATTTAGAAGTTAATCCGGTGCTGCCTGTCCGGAAAAGATACCTGAAGCGATATAAGAATAATGTAGATCCCCATGAGCGGCAATTGATCAGTGTCGAGGACATGGCCCGGATGATTACCAGCACTATGAATATACGGGATAGAGCAATTTTGTCTATGCTGGCTAAGACCGGCATGAGACGGAATGAGCTAATTACTTTAGACGTTGCAGATGTGGATCTTGTTGAAAATTCAATCAAGCTTAAGCCCACTGCAAAGAGAAGCAATCGCACTCTATTCATGGATGACGAATGCTCTTATACTCTCCGGCGCTGGCTGAAGATCCGAGATGAAGAGAATAGGAAAGACTGCCCAGCCCTGTTTTTAAATCAGGAAGGTGAACGGCTCCAGCGGCGCGGTGTGTCCGATGTGGTTTATCGCGCGGCGGCCCGTGTGGGCTTGCATAATCCCGAGTCGGAGCGGCTGGAAGAGCATTTTTCACCGCACTGTATGAGACATTGGTTCACTACCCATCTCAGGCGGGCAGGGATGAGGCGTGAGTTCATCCAGGAGCTACGCGGGGACTCTAGGAGAGAGGCCATAGACATTTACGACCACATAGACCTCAAGGAGCTGAAGGAGGCTTACCTGGCTGCGATACCGCAATTAGGGATTTAATCAATCATAGCAATGCAGATTCTCTTTTTAGATCTCTAACATCATTTATGTTCAATATAGATTTAATTCTTGCTCTGTTTTGCCATATGATATCATCTGTTGTAAGAAATTTTAAAGAAATTGGTGATAATTTTATACATAGATCGTGAGCATCGATCAAGATGCAGATATCTTCATAGTGGGCAAAAGCTTCAAGTGCTTTTTCTTTGTCGGGATATTCTTTCTCTCTGCTATGAACATTGCCATTCCATTTCTGTTCGAGTTCAGCATATCTCTTTCGTTTTGCATTATTTAATTCCAGAGCTATATCACTCAAGCGATTACATAATTCGGTTGCGGAAGTCGGAAATCTGGTCTGCTCGTAAAAAACTTCCATAAACACTTTTAATTCGACTGGGCTAAATGCTATTAAATTATTTTTGCTTTCTTCAGTTATAGATCCTGAATAAGTCCCACTTATATATTCTATGTGTTCTAATATTGCCACATTATGGTTATATTCTATCTCCCTTTCTTTCTTATCCCATTCATCAATGACACTATCACTTGTCCACAAATTTATTATTTTCAAGATTTCTTGACATCTGGAATGGAAATCGTCGGTCGGAAAGCAATAACCTATCACCGCACAGGTGTCAAGAAATCTATTCATTATTTCTCCGCACCCGTTGGATCACTGTGCTATTATATGCATTTAATAATTTTATGTTAAGTGAGTTATTTGAGATATATTCACTTGAATAAAAATCGTCTTCTATATTTTTAAAAATCAATCTATAGTTATGTATTTCTGCAGGGATTTGCTGTTTCCATTTAATTACCAAAGGTTCAGGCAAATAATTATTGCATCTTGCTTTTAATAATTGGCAAAACACATGCCAATAAATATCTAGTAACTTAGTCATTATTCTACCATCTATCGAAGATAGATTTTTTAATTGATGGTATACCAATAGCTTCCACTGCAACAGATCCTTGTAGATGTCTGGGAAATCGTTTTTGCTGTAGGCTCTAACAAGCTCATTTAAATTAATGATATCATTTGCTTCTTTAAGCGGGCCTAACATTTGCAGAATAGCTTTATCTCTTAACTTGCGTTTAATCTGATATTGAAATAGTTTATAATTGGTTTGAAATGGATATGGTGCAACGTTATATACAGAAGTTATAATTTTTCCTGTCATGATCTTTGGTTCATAATTTCCATATGCGTGATGCGTGCTTCGTACGGCAGCATCTATTTTTGATTTAATTATATCGTTTAATTTAAATTTTCTATATTCATTAATTTTAATTCCTTCACCCCAGGGTTTATTTATTAATTTAATTAAGCCATTTGGCAAAAAATTCAAAGGGGTAACTGGGCCGTATAGATACCAAAAATATGGCAAACGGATGTTAATGTTTTCCTTAATTAACTCCTCGTTGATTATATAAATTAATTTATTAAATCTAGTTTTGGTCGTGGTCCCTTCATTATGCTCATCGAAATATCTTAATAACATTGTGACTGTATATGCCAATTCTTCATTATCTACATAAATATTATTTAATTCATTTATATTAAAATCTTTTTCAAGCATTCCTTCTGCTTTAATGTCTTCCCGTTCTTCAGCAAAATAGAATTCAGAATCAGTTAAGCATGTGGTCACGAGAAGTCTCCTCGATTTGAATCGCATCTCATTATCTTATATTAAAGCATTTCTGGAAATAGCATATCATATTGAATAAATATAGATTATTCGGTCCAAGCTCGATATTAGTGACCGAGGCAGATATTGATCGAAGGCGGGTGGTGAGGCCACGGTTAAAGGTAGATTTGTGATAAAACAAAGCCGCATCCGCCTTTGAATTGTATACATAAGTTTTATATACCTTTAAAGTAATTTATGCTGCGATAGATTACCTGGGTCTATCTAACCTATCCACCAGGGGGGGACGAAAACCCTACCACGTCCCAACGCTACCCAGGCGGTGCATATCTGGGGGGAGGACTGAAGCCGGTCCTCAACAGCCGAGAGGCGATCAAATCTAGGAGAGAGTGACTGACTCTCCGATAGTATCTATGCAGTCTGAAGAGAGCCCGTGATGTCGGGTTCCGGTTCGGCTTGGTGGGAGACAAGTGACCGGAGCATATGACGCATGGGCAAACATGTAAGTTTTCCTTATGTATTATCGGTAAGGCTTAGCCGAGAAGATGCTGATTGGCTCTCCAGGAGAGCGCGCTCTCTGCGATTGACCGACGGCAGTTTTGCTAGAATTTTGATAGGGATCGGAATTGAAAGCATTCAAAAGAATCCAAGTTTAGCCATAGCCGGGGGCATTGACTGTGATTAAAAACAATGGAGTCAGGCCCGAAGGCCCAACTACATCATTCCCATTGATAAAGTGTATTTTTCTTAACTTGAGCTTATTGGTGTGCTATGACTGTTGGAAGTCGGTTAGGAGCAGCACAGATGAACACCTAAGGTACATCTTCCTCTATGCTAGCGATTTCTGCCAGTGCATCAATCGAGCAAAGCAGAGATTTCGCGATGGGAGGCGGCCATGAGTGCTTATCCCCCCGGATCAGAGCCCCGCCGCCTTTCCGAGCTGGATGAGGCCCGCGGCTTGCTGCAGGAAGTCTCCTGCAGGGACGGTCTCACCGTGGCCGTCTTTTCGTGGGGCAGCGTTGCCTTGCCGCCGGAGCTGGAGCCAAAGCTGGCCGGGGGGGTTGGGCATGAAATCGCGATCCTTCGGCTCGATGGGCGCTACCACATCCGGGTGGTGTAGATGGTCGACTGCCCTCCCAGGCCCGAGCCCCTTACGGTTATTTTTGAGAACATCCCCGGAGAGCTGCGATACCTGAATCAGTGGTTGCTCTGGCGCTATGAATGGAAGGAAGGCAAAGACGGCAAGCCCGGTAAATGGGACAAGCCACCTCTCCAGCCCAACGGCAGATTTGCCAGCTCCACTGCTAAACTTACATGGAGCCCCTTCCAGGCCGTGAAAGAGGCATATGAGCGCGGCCTAAGCCTGCATGTCGATGATTCCCTGCATTTTGATGGTGTGGGCTTTATACCTGCAAAGTTGAGCCAGGCAGAAAATATTTTACAGTTCGGGGACCTCGATAAATGCAGGGACAAAGAGACAGGCCAGCTCTCACCCGAGGCCAAAGCTGATTTAGACCTCATCAAGTCCTACTGTGAGATCAGCCCCTCAGGTACCGGCATCAGGTTCATAGCCAAAGGTGCGCCGCCTTACCCCACCGAGAAACACGGCAGAAAGAACGGCTCTTATGAACTCTATCAGGGATCACATTATCTGACCATCACAGGCCACCGACTTGAAGAGTATCCGGCAACCATTGAGACGCGGCCCGAAGAGCTTAACGAGTTCTATAACCGGCATTTTGGGAAGGGTGATTATGAACCCGATCAGCCGAAAGAAAGCTCACAACCAACCAAGCTGACTGATGATCAGATAATCTGCCTGGCATTCGAGGCGGCAAACGCAAAAAAGTTCATGGCTCTGATGGGTGGAGACATCTCCGGTTATAAATCCCATTCTGAGGCAGATCAAGCCCTCTGCAATATACTGGCATTCTACACCACAAGCGAAGGGCAAATCGATGCTATTTTCAGGAGATCCGGCCTTTACAGGGAGAAATGGGAGCGGGAAGATTATCGAGAGAGCACTATCCAGAATGCCATAACCTTTACTGTGGAGCACTACGGCGGCCAGGCGGGGCAGGAACCAGTCGGCGGCGATCCCTCAATCAGGCCCGTATCTGTGGAAGACAAAGCGGGCCATGTGGGCATAGGTCCAAAAGGGACCGTTTGCAAGGTTGTAGAGCTGACGCACCCGAAGTCCGGCGAGATAAAGAAGTTTCTGGGATGGGTCTCTGATTGCGCTCTTCATATCGAAACTGAGACCCGATCCAAAGACGAAACTGAGTTCATTTTTGTTGGAACCGGAGCATCAGATAAGCGAAGTGTGAGATTCACTCTTCCAGCCGGGTCACTTGCGGAGCCTAAAAGGTTCAAAGCAGCCATTCTCAATGCCTTTGGAGCAAAAAACAGGATCGGTGAACTCAATTTCGAGATGGTGCAAGGAATGTCATTAAACCCCCGGCTCATGCAGAGAGTGGAAGTCCCTGCATGGGATGGAAATATCCCCCTGTTGCCCGGCGTGAACCTGGCCGGGAACGTAGAATATCGACTTTCCCCTAAGATTCCTGCCTCAGTATATGATGGGGATCTCCAGGCGGCGGGGGATGTACTGAAGAAGCTCCTCAAAGTCCACAGGTTCGCACCACTGGTAGTGGCTGCCGTCATGGGAGCCCCTGCCGTGGCCCGCTGGCATAGGGGGGACAGGTTCGGCCTCGGATTGTGGGGACAGACAGGGACACTCAAAACCAGTATGGTCCTTGCGGCGATGGGGATCTATGGTATAGGATACCTGGATGCTCCGAGGCTGAAGGCAGGCAAAGGCGGCGCTACACTGGTTGCCGCTATGGAAATCTTTACCGCCGCCGGTTTCCTGCCTCAGCTTTATGATAATGTCAAAAATGTGGATGCGAAGGACTCTCAGAGCTATATAGCGGCCATGCATGCCGTTCTTGAAGGAGAAGAGAAGGCCAGGGGGAAGAAGGATGGAGGACTCAGGGAGAGCCGGGAATTCTTGTGCACTCCCATTGTTACTGGCGAGGTAAGGCCGCAAGAGGCTTCAACTTCTGCAAGAGTCCTAAACCTGAATTGGTCACAGCCTGATGCTAATCTCCTCACAGAAGTCCAAAAGAACGCGGCTCTTCTGCCTGTTGTTGGCTACCATTGGCTTAGATTCTTAAATGAGACCGATTGTGTATTAGGCAAGGATTTTGAGGCATTCAGATCTAAAAAGATGGGAGAGTTCCTAGAACTCAAATATGTCAATCCTGGCCGGCTGGCAACCATCCATGCCCTCATGAGGGGAACATGGCAGTTGCTGGAAGCGTCTCCTATGGGGGAGGTGTTCACAGAAGACCATGAGCGCTTCAAGACCGCCCTCAATGCGGCCACAGCAGCACAGGGGCAGGCCGTTGCTGAGGAGACCGAAATAGAGCGGTTCTTGAGCGGCCTGGAAGAGCTGCTGGCCAGCAATCCGGGCCTAATTCAATCAAAGGACGGAAAAAAGACCATTGCAGGCTCTATAATCGGAAAGGAGATGGAGCTTGGACTATTCCTGTTGCCTGCTGAGACCTTGAATGAACTGATGAAGATCAAGGCCTTCAATCAGCAACCAACGACCGATAGCATAACTCAGGCTTTGAATGAAAGGGGACTGTTGGTCCCCGGCGAATCTGGCAAACTCCAGAATCGGCAAAGGATCAATGGGACACGGGTTTATGGGTGGTATATCCGGGCGTCCCCTTCAAAAGAGGGGACCGAAGGGGACGCCAAAGGGGACGCCAAAAACGATAACAATGGGTCGTTTGTCCCCTCAGTCCCCCCCGTCCACCCTGAAAATAAGAGAGAGATTTTTGGGGATCGAAATTCTAAAGATATAACCCAAAAAGATTCTCTCATAAACACGTGGGACAAAGGGGACATAGGGGACGGTATAGAGAGAGATAGAGATATTGATGTTGATTTTGATGATAAAAAGACAGGGAAAAGTGTCCCCTTTAGTGTCCCCCCTGGAAGAAGCAAAGGGGACACCCCTTCCCCGGACTGTGAAAAAGAGTCGACCCCCGAAGGCTCAGCTATGTCCAAGATGGAGGAGCAGACCAAAGCCCCTCAACAGGCCAGGAAGGACCATCCCTCAGAGCAGATCAGAGTTGCAGCCTACATGGAATATGGGATCAATGGAGAGGTCGACCCCGTCAATTTGGCAGCTAAACTAGGAATTCCCATGGCCATGGCGGCAGCCTGGCTGGATGCAAATTATCTACGGCTGGATAAGCCCGGCGGCGTGGTGCGATATACCCAACGACGGGCAGGCAGCGAGGCGCGGGCATGATCTCAGATTTCTTAACCGTCCGGATCCTGCGTGAATGCCCCGCCGGCCATGAAGGCTCTACTCCTAGACTGGCCCGGCAAGTAGCTGAGTCCATGGTGAAATCTGGCCAGGCCGAAATTTGCCAGGAGCAAGGCATGAAGTGCGCTCGATGCGGCGGGCATTGCACCGGAGCGCTTCGTATGGTGGGCTGGAGAGGTCCGGTCTGCTGGAGCTGCTTTCAGAAGGGGGGCCGAAGCGACAGGAAGGAAGACGCGGCCACAAACAACGACGACGGCGGGAGGAATGCTAGATGAGCACTGATGAAAAGATCGATCTCCTCTTTGAAAAACTGAGTAGCCTGGAAGAAGAAATCTCTGAATTGTGGTCAAAGCTGAGGGAGCTGGAGGCCCGGCTATGAGAATAGCCAAAGCTCCGAGAATGAAGTGCACCGCCCGGACACCGGCCACCCGGAGGAATGCGCAGCCTGCTCCTGCCTATGACAAGACGGCATACGATGGCAGCCAGGGGGGTAAATCCTCAAATCAATAACAAGAGGTTAGTAGACACCGATGCAACGTTGCAAGGTAAAAAATCCAGTGTTTCATTCTGAGTGTTTCAACTCATAACCGATATCAAAAGGCCATGTAAATTTGAAACTCTGCGCTTAATATCGATCCTTAAAAGGTATCCAAAGAACACTGAAGCATTGCGAAGCATTGAAGCATGCAACGGTGCACGGTAAAAAAATCCAAAGTTATATTCTGAACGTTTCATCTCATAAACGATATCAAGAGGCGATGTAAATTTGAAACTTTGCGCTTAATATCGATCCTAAAAAAACGAGATAGCGAAGCGCTCTTTCCGCCTGTGGGAGGTGGAACGTTCCACCATAAAAAAGAGCCTTGCATCGAATGAACGTTCACCGCTAAAAAAGAAAACCTTTCCAAGAAAAACTTTCCAAGCAATATCGATATCAAGCGGTATGGTGTCATGGAAAGGTTAGTTTTTCCGTACGTACGCACCTAAAAAATTCATCATCATCTCTATTGATGAAGGGGGTATGCCACAATTCGATATGCTCCGGATCATAGGTGGGGTAGAATAATGCCCTTAACTGCGACAACCCGCAGCCATATCACATCTACTTAACCAACACTAACTCTTCTATAAAACATCAGCAGGATTAAGTACTGTCAGGTTGTGCGTCATTTATGCAACTAAAGCTGTATTTAATGTGCCTGCTGATGATTTCAGTTGGTGTGGTGTCGGCTACCGTTCAAACATTCCAAACCGATACGGGCGATGTTGAAATTGATCTTCCCTATACAGTTGAACTAGGACAGTTTTCGAGTGGTGACTCCCTACAATTAATTAAACCAGGAACAACGAAGCCTATAATCAGCATCAACATATGGAATGCCACCGAGTATGGGGTAATCTACAAAGACTTCAAGGAATTTGCTGAGAGTTTCATTGGTTCCGGTCATTCATTCGAGGAAATGACCACCAACGATGGAAAACCTATGCTGTTTAATGTCCTCCAAGAGGGTACTGATATCGATGGAAATCCGAGATATACTTTTAGAGGATATATCGACGACTCTGAGGAGAATGATAGATACATAGTAATCCATGCACCCAACAATGTTGTCTATCAGGGTGAAGTAATCGCGACCTACACAAAGGATGGGTTTGCTGCTATCTGTCAGTCCTTTGTTATAAAATAAATTCTATAGAGCATGCCTGATCAGAAGATGATCAGGCATCATTATTATTCTGTGATTCCATCTATTCAGCACTTTCCGGAAGCGTTCCATTTTTTAGCATCCTGTTGGCTGCTGCTTAAAACCCCCCTCTAAAATGCGCATGGCGTCTCATATCGTCGCATCGCCAGACCGGAAGCGACGCGGGTGGTAGCCAGGCCATACCGAAACATAACGTTACAAATTCCCCAAATTCAGCATTATAAAAAAGGACTGCTGCCCGGAAGGTGGAAGAGGGCGGCAGGCTTAATCCTTCCTGGCGGTGATGGTACACCCATGAGATCCGAGCCTAGCTAACCTCTATTTTTATTCTCGATTGATTTAAAATCGATTTTAAGGCTACTTCATCTCTCTTGATGGATTACCGGACCTGCCCGGCGATCTATACGGCAGCCCTGGATGGGATGGGAGGGCGAGGAGAATAGGAGCTAGGCCGGACGGAGCTGGAAGAGCGGCGGGGTGAGACGAAGGTGTAATAATACTACTACTATCATTAGAGCCCACCCCGTACTAATATTATTGATGTCCAACCTTTAAGAACTTTTTGGCATGTTCGATGCCACAACCTCATCCCTCCACCCAAAGCTCCTGCGGCCATAGTCCATCAGCTTCTTTGGGACTTCCCTTAAATCCGGCCTGGGAGCGGACCTCTATCATATCATCCACCTCCGCGAGCTTGACCCCAAAGACCTCCGCCAGGATCTCCCTGGCAGCCTCCAGCTCCATTGCCTTCCGGTCCTGCACCGCCATCTTTTGTGGCCCGAATCGCTGTCCTAGAACTCCTGCCATGATGGGCATATTCTACATGCAAAGTTAAGTAGTTTCGCCGGAAAACAATATCAATAGACCATATATACATAATAGAAAGTATGAATAAGATACAAATGCTTGAATGAAGATCACCGGCAAGCATAACATTTTTCGGATGAATCAACAGAGGACTGCTGATGAGAATAATAATCCCGATATTAGCTTTGGTCTTATTGCTGTCCCTCCAGGCATCCGGCGAGCCGGATGAAGCCTATGGCAGAGTAATCAAGGTGATAGATGGGGATACCTTCGATGTCACCCTTGAGGATTACAGCAGCAGCCAGGTATCCGAGGATGTCATTAGGATCAGGCTTGCAGACATCGACACCCCGGAGACGCGCGGCGCGAAAGCCTGCGAGGCCGGGAAAAATGCATCTGCATATACCCGAACCTGGCTATTGAGCAACTACGTATTCCTAGACCTGGATGATAAGACCGGCAAAGATCCTTATGGCCGATGGGTGGCCGTGGTCTATCTGAGTGAGGGTGGAAGGCCGGGCAGGAACTTCAATAAGCAACTTGTGGACGCTGGCCATGCGGTGATAGAGGACTTTAAGAATAATGAGTTCGATCCTGAGAGCTGGTGGAGTTAAATGCTCTGCTAGCTACCATTGAAGCCCAGCCCAGTGAAGAGGAGATCAAGAAACAGGGATGGCGGCAGTTCTGGGAGTGATTTAGTATGAGTGATCTAATATATGTCGGGGTCACTTTAATTGGATCGGCCCTAAGTTTATTTCTTAATTTAATTGCGAACAAGAAATTACTGATCGATACTGATAACAAAAGAAATTATTTGTTAGCATGGGCTTTATCTGGCACTGTCTTAATGATCATTGCAATAACGCCTGAAAGAGCCGAAGAACTGACTGTTCTCTTTTATGGTATTGTAGGCGTTTCGTTGCCTCAGCTTGCCCTCTATCAAATGACCATCAATGACCTCAACAAATCCAATGAAGACCTCAAAAAGGCTTTAGAAATAAGTAAAAATGTTATTCACCGACATGAAATTCTCTATGAAAAGATAAAGGGGAAATTAAAAGAATAAAGATACTAAGTTAATTTGGTCTCACTTGGGAACGGCCCAACTCAGACCCGGGCAACCTGGATCTCGCGTTCGAAAGGCGGAAGTACCTAAGCACTCTACATCGCCTATAGCCTTAGCGGTTGGGTGTCTATCTTACGGCTCATTTTGAGCCCATGGTTTGCTGGTAGCGAATTGGCCTGATTCGTTCCTGGGCCTGTCTGTGTCGGGATAAGTAGCAAAATAGTTGGAAATCAACTACAACTATCTGGCTAAAATGAAAACAAGACACTTCTTTTTCATTTATTTATATACATTTGGCATTATTTTTCTCTCTTCTCAAAAGTGATACATATCAATCAATCTGAGAAATTCACCTCAGATTTTGCTATTATTTTGCAGTCTTTCAGGGATAGCGGAAATAGTTATACTTAAATTTTAACTACTTTGGGAGCATAACGAGGGTTCGCTTTCGCTTGTCACCTTGAGCCCTGGTTATGCCATACCGGCCTGGAGCCCTATCCATCAAGGTCTTGATCGCTTGGTTGAGGAGAACATTGTCTATCCGGAGATGGCCTTTTAGAGTCTCAAAAGTTGCTTTGTGGTCCGGCCTGGCGGCAAGATACTTCTCTATTTTCTCAGCTCGGGAAATCTCAGTCTTTCCTGGCTCTCTCCTGGCGGCTTCCTGGAGCTGCTTGATAAGCCGGAGTTGGATGAGCTGGTTATCTGAGAGCGTGGTATTCTCCCTTGCCAGGGTGTCCACTGTGGCCCGTAGCCCTGCCACTTCGGCCCGCAAAGCTGCCAGCTCTGCTAAAAGCTGCTGCTCTGACGGCATAACATGGGCAGCCTAAAGGGAGAGAGTTG
>MTKZ01021527.1_pt1 | contig 11315 bp, 19 predicted proteins | sample 1042781 | NCBI WGS metagenome assembly MTKZ01 (sample SAMN06212207, study PRJNA360539) | anaerobic digester metagenome | biome: Wastewater treatment plant; material: sludge; isolation source: anaerobic digester fed with sludge from wastewater treatment plant | place: Denmark: WWTP Viborg ...
ACGTCGATGGTGAGGGCATACGTCGCGCCGGGCGGGTCGGTGGGGTCGGGGCGGGAGAGTGGCGGGAAGCTGCCACGCAGCGGCTCGCGACGCTCGGGTGGGAACAGGATGCCATCGTCATCGAGCTCCTCCAGCTCGTACTCGGTGCGGATGTAGGGGTGATGCTCGCCGAGCAGCGCCATCTGGCGCCGAACATAGTCGCCATAGGGCGGCAGCTCGGCGGCGACATCGCGCCAGGGGACGAGGAAGCGGCGACGGACATCGTCGGCATGCTCGAGGCCGGCCAGCAACCGGAGCTGGCGAGCCAGCAGGGTGGAGCTATTCCAGACGGTGCCCATAAATAGCGTGGTGTCATTGTAGATATACATCCAGCCAGAAGGGGGATTTTCTGATGCTCGATCACTCGTGGGCTATGATGTCCGATATCTATCGGACACAGCGATGCGCAGCAGGAGTGGGGATCATGCAGAGCATCGGGCAGCTCATCCGGGAGCGCCGGTTGGCGCTGGGGATGACGCAGGAGCAGTTGGAGCAGCGGACAGGGGTTTCGCAGACGTACATCAGCCAGATCGAGCGAGGGCACACTCAGCGGCCCGAACCCGCGACCCTGCGGGCGCTCTCGTCCGTGCTGGGCGTGCCACTACGCGATCTGGAGATTGCGGCCGGATGGATCGTCGTTGAGACGGTCATTCGTGATGGAGTGGGGATCGAAGTGACGGGATGCCTGCCGGCTCGCGCCAGCAGCGTGCCGGAGGAGGATGACCCCATGCTGGTGCGTGTGCTCCCCGAGATGCTGGCCGGGGCTATCGACCCGTTCGCGCTCATCGTCGAGACGGACGAGATGCTGCCGTGGGGCATTGCTCGTGGCCACTACCTGATCGTCGATGGGGATCGCCAGCGAGAGCCGGGCGATGGCGATCTTGTTGTCGTCCAGACGGAAGGCGGCGAGACGGCGCTTCGGCGATGGGATGTGACCGAGCGCGGCGTCACGCTCCGCACTCCCGATGGCACGCCGTGGGCGACGTTCTCTGCCATCGCGGAGACGGGCTTGCAGCTTATCGGCGTCTACGTCTATCACCTGCCACCGCTGCCGAGACGGCGGGAGAACTAATCTCTCGTGCTAAATAGGTACCGACTCCGGAAAACGGAGCTCGGCGAAGCCCCTGGAAGCCCCCTCACACTGCTAGACTGGGAGTGCCCTCCCTGGCGCTGACTCCGACAGGGAGGCGTCCGCAGAATCGCCGCGTTGGGTTACTGCTCTACGCGGCGATTCCTTTTCCCTCTGGGCCTGTCCGCTCATCAATGAACGCGCGAAGGTCGGCGCCAGCTATCCGGTAGCCGGCCTTCCGGCCTAGCATCGTGCCGCGCAACTCCCCCGCCTTGAGCCATCGTCTGACGGTCTGCTCGTGAACCTGAAGTAGCTCCACGATATCGGCGATTGTGTAGAAGCGCTCGTCTTCGATCATCGCGCCCCCTTTCTGTTATTGACTATAGCACAGCGTCACAACGAAACGCTTGACATGTATGCAGCATGATGCTAAGATATGAGCAGTAAGAGGCAATGCGGACGCCTCAATCGGAGTCACAGACAGGAAGGGGTCACACGATGGTTATCACGGCACGACAGGCACGGGGACTGGCGCAGCGGTTGGAGCGCGCGGACGCGATTGTCGCGGCTGGCGCTGTTCGCCCGGTCGCGGGGGTTGAGGGCTTCTACGCGGTTGAGGCGTCCGACGGGTCGAGCGTCTATCTGGTCGAGGCGCGTGACGGGCGCGAGCGGTGCTCCTGCCCGGACGCTCAGCAGCGCCAGCAAGCGGCCGGCCTGCCCTGCAAGCACCAGCTGGCGGTTGACCTCTATCGAGAGCGCGCCAGTGAGCGCCAGCCAGTTCCGGCGAATCGGCCCGATCCGGCGCTCGGGCTGGCAGTCCTGACCGGCAAGCGGTCGGCCGCGTAGACACACAACCGGCCGGGGCCGCTGTGGCCCCGGCTCTCACTGGAGGGAGCACCACGATGCAGACAATCACCGCGACGCCAGACACCACCGCCGAGAACATCCGCGCCGCCATGCTGGCCACACTTCGGGACGTGGCAGCCGATGCCTCGGTCTCACTGGAGGATGCCGCGCTACTCAGCGTCTCGCTGGCCAGCGCCTATCTCGATCTGTGCCGGTTGCTCGGCATCGCGCCGCCACAGCCGGTCGAGGAAGCGCTGGACTGGTAGACGGAAGAAGCAGCCGGGGCCAGTCGCCCCGGCTGCACGATGGCAGGGAGGACGACCGATGCGGTGGCTATCTGACGGCGAGCGGGAGACGATCGAGCAGTTGCGTGCCGAGGCTGCCCACGATGCCGGCCAGGACGACGAGACGGCCACCTGCATGCACTGCGGAGCAGAGATCGAGGACGACGACCCGATCTGCCGTGAGTGCGAGACCCTCGACCCCGAGGCCCGGAACTGCGAGCCGATCATCAAAAAAACTCGGTCGGAAACCCATCCAAAACCCCTTGACATCCTATATATGTATCTATATACTCTAAGTAGAGGTTGAGGACAGCAGGCAGAGAGGATGACTCAGATGGCACGGTACGAGACGGTTCACAGCTGCGGGCACAAGGGCGAGACGGGGGTCACGGGCGTCCCCGAGAAGCGCGAGATCAAGCTCGCGGAGATACGAGCGCTCCACGCAACGATCCCGTGCCATCGCTGCAAGTTCAACGCCGAGGTTGCGGCGCTCCGCGCTGAGGGGCTCAATGCCGAGGCCGATGCGATGATCAAGCGCCGCAACCGGGCCAATGGCCACAAGGGCGCGACGGCACTGCGGGTTGAGTATGGCGACGTCGCGGCGAGCTCGATCATCGCGCGAGCCAAGGCCAACCGGTAGTGAGGGAAGCGCGGGCCGGAAAGCCGGCCCGCCTCCGTCGCCGGATGATGCGTCCGGCCTGACGAGGGGGTGGCAGCCCCGAAACGGAGGATAGCACGATGACCACCGAGACCACCGAGCAGCAGACCTACCGGATCAGCCGCGGCGAGGGCTACGGGGGCGATGATATGCCCGTCGGCGCCGTCATCACTCGCCCGCGTGGGCAGGCCTACCACGACTACCCGGCTTACATGTACGTGCTCCAGTCCGGCCGCGACTACTACCGGGAGGATGGCATGTCGTTCGGGGTCGGCGACGAGTCCGGCTACGTCTACTGGGCAGACTGCCGCGCGGCCACCGAGGAGGAAGCAGCGCCACTCCGGATCACGTTCGCGCGCCGCGCGGCAGCCTCAGAGGCAAACCGGCAAGCCGCGGCGATCATCAAGAGCATCCGCATGAATGGCGTCCGCCCGCTGCGCGATACCGTCCCGGCCGGCGAGATCGTCTGGGAGCTAACGACATACGGAGGCACGTACCTGCCAGCCTACGGCGGCGGCCAGTGGCTCATCATCGCCGACGATGGCATCTGGTACATCGAGGGACACCATGCCGACGGCGACGACTGGTCAGCAAACAACATCGGCGGGCACTCCCTCGGCTGGCGGCTGGACGCAACGCCAGGCATGCTCGATACCCTCCGCGCACTGATGATTGCCTCCAAAACCCCTTGACATTATATATACGAGTGTATATACTGATGACATCACCAGTGCGGTGATACAGAAAAGCCCCGGAGATGAGCCGGGGCAGACACAGGAGAGGATAGCTCCCATGACCAGCCAGTTTACCACCATCACCGACGTGATCAGCCACCTGTACCAGCTCGACCCGGGCTTCGCCGACGATCTGCCCGAGTCCGTCATGCGGGACATCGTCCGCGCGAACAGTGCCGGCCGATACGAGGACATCACCGGAGACGAGATCGGGTCGATGATCATGGACTGCTATCTGGCGTGCGGCGCAGACGAGGCCACCGCCCGCTGGCTGACCCAGCACTAGCAACCCCACGGGGCCGAGCAAGCCGCTCGGCCCCACGCACTCACACAGGAGGAACACCCGATCATGGCAGGCGCCACCAAGGCCACACTCCGGAAGACGTTCGTCTACGACGTATGCCAGTCCTGCGGGCGGTTCGCGGCACTCACCCTCATCCGCCGATACGAGGTCAACGGCGACATCGCAGACGAGCTTTGGTGCTCGGCATGCCGGAACCCCACGATCTACCACGTCGAGGACGGCGTGCCGTTCTAGCAGTCAACCGGGGCTGGCAACCTGCTGGCCCCGCGACCACTATCAGGCAGGGGGAGGCCAGATGCTCGTCTACGACCGTCGTTTCTCAGGCCGCAACGTCCACGTCCAGATCAACCGCCGCATCGCCAAAGCGCGGCTCTTTCTCGTCACCCACGATATCCAGGTAGCGTCTCGTCCACTGACGCCGCTCCAGGCCGGCCACCACTGGCCAGAGGACGGCGACCGAACCGCGCCGATCACGTACCGCTCGACCGGCGCGCTACAGGCACGACGTGAGGCGACCGTCGAGACGCTCCGTGAGCCGTGGGGGGTGCGCCGCCAGCCCGGAAACAACATCATCTCGTCGTATCTCGACCCGGCCGGCATGCACGGGCTCCTGTCGGAGCTGCATGAAGCGCCCGAGCTGTGGGCGTTCGACGACCTGGCGATCGTGGCAGGGCTGTGCGTGCCACACGTCAACAACGACGCGGAAGCGTTCGCTATCCAACGCGAGCGCATCGCCGCTCACTGGCGGAATCTGGAGGCGCTCTGCGGACACGTTGGCGACGTCATTACCGAGATTAGTCGTGATACCAAGCAGCGCCAGCGGCTCGCCGACTGGCAGAGCCAGCAGAGCGAGGGCTGAAAGGGGAGGGCAAATGCATATCCAGTTCAACATCTCAGGGGAGGTCGAGCAGCGCCTGACCGTCCGTGGGCGGCTGTCGTCGCCGGCGATGGCTGCCAAGCAGGACTTGCTCGACTTCTGGCGACTCGCTGACGAGGGTATCCCGACCTTCTCACTGCCGGAGGCGCGGCTGCTGCTGGACGCGCTTAACGGCTCTTACCTCGGCATCGAGACGGCGCATCTGCTGTGGGCATCAGTGTCCGATGCCTGTGAGGATGGGCTGGCCCAGAAGTGGGAGGTTGACTGCGAGGCGCTTGTGGCCCGGCTACGCGCGCTAGATCGGTTGGACGCCATCCGAGTCGTTCGCGCCGTGGCCTACGCCTGGGACTGCATTAGCGGCGGGCGGGACATCGACGACGCGATTCGAAGCGTTCGGCTAGTGGGAGGTGAGTGACGTGCCGATGCCCACCGCGCGTGACTGGTCACAGGTGCTCGTAGCGATCCATCGCGACGGGATGCCGGCAGCGGACATCGCCCGGCAGATCGGCATCTCGCGGCAGTCGGTACATATCAGCCTCTCCTATCATGCACAGCGCTATCGCCGCCAATATCCCGATCTGCTCGATCGTCTCCGCGCGCATAGCACGCCCGATGCTGACACTGGTTGCTGGCGCTGGCACGGAGGACTGTCTAACGGCTACCCGTCGCTCAGTGTCGCGAGGCGTGGGGAGTCGCCTCGCCGGCTAGCATGGCAGTGGAAATATGGCGAATTGCCACCACGCCTCCGCGTCCATACAACCTGCGGGGAGCAGTACTGCGTGAACCCCGAGCATATGACGATCCGCCCACAGGGCACGCCGCGCACCGATGTCTCCGCGTTCTGGGCGCGCGTTGACCGATCTGGTGGCGATGATGCCTGCTGGCCGTGGTTGGGCGCCATCACCGAGTCGGGGCAGCCGGCATGGGTCGAGGCCGATGGTCGCAGCATCCCGCCTGCCGTTCGCGCAATCGAGCTTACCGGATCCCGGCAGGTCAGGGAGAACCTCACTGCGGTTCGCGTCTGCCAGATGCTCGTCTGTGTCAACCCACGCCACCATCATCTATCGTCCAGTGATGGCTATACCCCGCACATCCAGCGCGGCGAAGATCGCCCGAACGCGCGGCTTACCGCGATGCTGGTCGAGGAGATTCGTGCTCGCCACCTCGCGGGAGCATCACAGGCCAGCCTCAGTCGAGAGTACGGTGTCCATTCAGGGAGTGTGTCGATGATCGTCAATCGGCGCATCTGGATACCGCACGCAGAGGCCGTTCTGCGGCGTCTCTACCCAGGGCTTCACGTTGAGGATGGGTGTCTCGTCCATGAGTACACACAGGATGCCGCACATGTCACAGTCCGTGGAGCTCAGCGGTCGATCCGCCATATCGCGTGGGAAATCGCGACCGGGGAGACTCTCGCTCAAAACACACGCGTCTACACGACGTGCGGAACCCCACGATGCGTCCGGCCCGATCACCTGACACTACTGAGGCTCTCTGCATAATGCCGATCTGCCCTCGGTGCGCCGCTGAGTGGGACGCCTGCCAGTGCGGTTGGTGTCGTGACGAGGGCACGACAGAGGACTGGGATACCCCGCCCTCCCGCCGCCGCCCTCAGCCAACCACACGCACGCGCCCCATGCCGTAGGTGGTGTGCTTCCCGACGCCGCGATGCTCGGCAAACCGCGCCAGCGTCCAGAGTGCTTCACGTGTCGCGGCGTCGCTCTCCCTGCGCATCAGGCCCCGCAGGTCGTAGCGCACGAGTCCGAGGAAGCCCCGCTGCGCAGTGTGCCCGATGTCCATCCTCCCGAACGACATGCGCTCCGGCACACACCCGACCCGCCCTGCGCCGTCTAGTGGCAGTTCCCCCCAGCCCAGCGCACGCCACCGCTCATAGAGACCACCAAAGACCATCCGAGGGTCTGGCAGCATGTACTCCAGCCCGGACACTCGGAAGTGTGCCGGCGCTACAAACTCCAGTGCGATGGTCTCTCCTCCGTCGCCGCGCAGATCGTCCGAGCGCACCCGCCGGCCCAATCGGGCGCTCGGGTCACCCCGTAGTAGCGCGGCCGCGATTGCGTCATTGCAGACGTGCGCTTCCAGTCCTCCTGGCACTCTCGCAACCGCGTACGGGCGGATATCATCGCCGTCATGGAGCGCGTCGGCTAGCGCAAGATCGACGCGTCCGACCGTCGAGATAATCCGCTCGATCGGATTGCAGCGCGCGGGGGCATCCAGTCGAATCACCGTGATTGCGTCCGCGGTCGTCACGGTCATGTCAGATTCCGCATGTTCGGGAACTCCCGACTAATCTCCTGCCAGTATGCCGGCAGGAGCTCTCGTATCCGCCGCCACTCGCCCTGCATCGCCGCCTCGGTCAGTAGCACGGCGGCAGTTCTTCGCCTCTCCCGGCCCGGGTCGTCTGGCTGGAGATAGATCGGCGATAGCGGCAGGTCATGCCCTGTCACGTAGGCGAACACATCGGCTCCCTCCCAGTCACTGAGTGGGCAGGCGATCGTCGTCCCGTTTGCCCGGCCGTATATCGTCCCGCGCACCCGCCGATTCATCATCCGAGCATGGCTCTCCTCGGCGCGCAGACCAAGGAGTTGCACGGGCCAGCCCATGTCACGCACCCGCCGGGCCGGCTCGTCTACCAGCACCTCTCGAAACTGCGCGCCCGTCCAGTGCCAGTCCCCTGGCTGCTTCTCTGGCCCGTCGTATCCCAGCATCCCGACGTGGCGCAGCATCCACGGCAGCGTGACCTCGGTCTCGATTGTCGTGATCGCATGGCCCATCTCGCGGAGCGCCTCAATCACGTCATATGTCCACGGCAGTTGCGCGCCGTCATCCACGAAGATCGCCGGTAGCGCTGGGTCAACCTCACGCGCCAGATGGAGCAGCGCGACGCTGTCCTTCCCGCCGGAGACCATCACACAGGCAGGCCCGACGAGCAGCGCCTCTGCGATGATCCCTCGTGCGCATTCGACGCGCCGCTGGTGGACAGGGAGCCGCGCGCGCAGCCGATACCGCGCGCGCAACTCGTCATAGACCGGCTGCGGGTCAGCCGGACTTTGTGCCGCCATCGGTGCTACTGATGACACCGGCCTTGGCTTTTGGCATTCTCCATCACCTCCTTTCTGGTCAGGATTCATGGCATCACACAGAGCGTCTGGACACGCGGGTCGCGCCCCGGTGGGCGAATTCCCCAGACCAGCCGCGCGCCGTCCAGCCCAACGCGCTCGGCATATTCGGCTGGGAGAGGTCGTTGGTGCCGAGCGCTCTCATAGACCTCCCCCGGCTCGATGTCCCAGCGCCAGACCGCGCCATAGCCGCGCGTGTGGCCCCAGCCGACGTTGGCGCAGTAGCGCAGCAGGCGGCGAATCTCGCCCTCATCACCCACGCAGTGCCAGGATATCGACGGCGCATGAGTTACGGTGCGTTCGATCCTGGCCAGCTTGTACGGCCCGCCCTTCGTCTCAACCCGCTTGACCGTCTCCGGCACGCGTTCGTAGGCGTAGGCGTCGTCGAACCGCCGGTGGATGGCCCGTCGGCTACGCTCGGCTGGCGTGATCAGCGGGCTGCTGACCTGCCACCACCACCAATCGCCGTACTCCTCGCGCGCCAGCGGCAGGTCGATCTCGACCAGCTCCCGGTGTCCCGATGTGCCCAGCGCAAACTCCTCCTCGCCGAGCACCTCGCGCGCCGCCCAGTAGGCCAGGATTCCGTCGAGTGACGGTGACCACGGGTCCGGCATCACGACGCCAGTGGCCAGGTGCGCGGTGATGATCAGTGGCTCCATCGGCGGTGCTCCTCCCAGCGGCGCATCAGTGCTGGATTGTGCGTGAGTGCCAGCCGCTCGACATCCTCCGGCGCGAAGAGCCACCAGCAGCCGCGCCCCCCGCGCTGTTGCGCACGGATGCGGCCGGCGCGCGCCATCCGAGTCAGCCGCTGGGGACGTAGCCCTGTCACTCGCGCCGCCTCCCCGGACGTGTACCAGCTCGTGTCTTGTGTGTGCCAGACCCCGAGTCGCTCGCGCCAGTGCTCGACCGTGCGCTCGGCGACACCCATTCGTCGCCCGATTTCCGCGTCCGAGTAGCGCGCCGACCAGCATGACAGTGCCTCGGCCATATCGGCCCGCCGGCGTCGCCAGTGATGCGTCGCAGCCATCAGGCAACCTCCGCGTCCAGAATCGTCTCGAATCGTCGTTCGATTGGCTTCTCGCGTTCTAACCGGTCGCGGACGTGCGCGATGACCCACGACGTGTCATTCCGCAGATAGTCGAGGACGCGCCGCTCATCACAGCGGTCAATGACGCCGATCAGAAACTCCCGCCGCTCGCCATCGTCGCCGAGCTGCATCAGCTCCCCGTGCCCGGCGACGATCAGCGTCATCATCCCGGAGATGCCAACGGCCATCGCAGCCGGGTTGAGCGACTCGCACGACAAGCGTGGCTTCAGTCGCTCGATAAAGCGCGGGGCCGTTGTCGCGCGCTTTGCAGCCGACTTGGTAAACCGCTCGATCTGCGACCACATGTCCGGGGCGACCTTGTATCGCGCGCGGTTCCGCGAACGGTAGACTGCGTAGACCAGCAGCGCCGCCGTCGCCATGTCCCTGTCCTCAGTCTCGAAGCCGTAGATCCCGTCCATCAGGCCGCCGCGCCGATCATTCGGCGGATGTCCGCGCCCGACGCCTCCAGCATCGCGTCGTACATGCCCCGGAGATGCTGATCGTAGGCGTCCTTCGCCATCTCAGCGCGCTCGGAGAGCCGTGCCGCCGGCCCTGCGACCGATAGGAACGGCTCGACGATCTCCCCCGTGTCGAGGTCGAGCAACGACGTCTCCAGACGCACCAACCCGTGCCCCATCCGCGCTTGCCCGCCGATGTGGGGTGACTGGGAGAATGCGTGATACCCGGACACCAGACAGCCCATCTCGACCTCGGTTGCGCCCAGCAGGTCGATGTGAGAGAGCAGCGTCACGCCAGCGATCAGGAGCTCAACCGTCATACGCATCTGCGTGGCCGGCTCCTCCGAGCGACGCGGCTTCTCCGGCTCGGCGGGGATGAGCTGCCCCTGCGCCAGCGCCGGAGCCTCGCTGCGGAGTGCCCCGCTGAGGCGGTCGTCTTTCGCGTCGTCTTTGCGGCTGAAGCTCTTCTCGGTTGTCATCTCGGTGTACGACGTGCGCCGCGCAACCTCGGTCGCCTCCGGCCCGTAGAGCGCGCCGACGATTGCCTCCGTTTCCCAGCAGGCTGGGTAGGCGTTCGACACGCGCAGCTTCCCCGGCAGAATCTGGTTCCCGATGCCCCCGCCCAGTAGCGCGATCATCGGAATCGCGGCGCGGTAAGCGCGGGCGTGTCCGAGGTTCGTCGTCTGCGGCCCGCCAATCGACCCGCCGGCGTACAGCAGGTGAAAGGCGTCCAGCCCGATGGTTGGCGACCCGACGTGCGCCAGCATGTAGGTGGCCATCAGGTCACGGAGTTGTCCGCGCCATGCGTTCCCCGAGTAGACCGCGACCTCCTCGACCCTGCCGTCTGGCTGGATGATCGGATCTGGCACGAGATAGGCGGTCGTCGAGATCGTTTCGCCTACGTGCGAGAGTGGCGATAGCAGCGTAAATCGCTGCAAGATGCGGACGTTCACGGGGTCTCCTCTCGTTTCGGGCCACGCGCCACCCGGTGCGCGACCCGCATCAGGTCCGGCTCCATATCGCGCCATGGGCGCATCGCCTGTTCGGCCTCCTCGTGCGCCCGTAGCCCGGCCCGCAGGGCGCGGTGGCTGGCGTAGCGTCCGGATAGCACGTCGTCACGGGTGTGGCCCAGCGTCAGGAGCGCCTCGAAGGCGACGAGCGCCGCAGTCATCGCCTCCCTCCGCACGATCACCGTGGCCTCCTCAACGACCAGCGGGTACTCGGTGCGGCTTTCGGCCACTCGCGCAGACCATAGGAGGTGCTTCTGTGCCGAGATGGCCATCACGTAGACGAACGGCGGCTCGGGCGGGTCGAGCAGCAGATCACGCCAGCGATCCCGTGATGGGCACTCGTGGTGGTTGCCCCAGGCGGCGTGGGAGTAGAACCGCCACGAGACGGCGTGCCCGGTCTTCAGGCCCGCCGCGGGATGGGCCTCGACGTAGTCTTCCCACGTCGCCTTGTGAGCCAGCGCCGCGCAGGCCTGACAGACCGTGCTGGACACCGGATAGCGTGGCCGGTCGATGCCGGTGAAGGTCTCAGGGATGGCGTCAGCACGCGGCCACCCGACGCCGTCCGTCACCCCGGCACAGAGATAGCAGCGAGTACCCGTGCCGTAGTCGCCGGGAGGCGGATACTCCCGGCCTGCCCCGGCGATACGCCAGACGAATCGTGCGCCTGTCTGTGACATCGTACATCCTCACCGACTGCCAAGCCGATGCCATCATTCTGTCATAGATATGCACAGGAATCAACAGGTTTGCATAGGTTTTTGCATCTTGCGGTTCTGTCATTTATCAGGTAGCGTGTGAATGAGCACCCAATC
>MTKZ01007857.1_pt1 | contig 11314 bp, 9 predicted proteins | sample 1042781 | NCBI WGS metagenome assembly MTKZ01 (sample SAMN06212207, study PRJNA360539) | anaerobic digester metagenome | biome: Wastewater treatment plant; material: sludge; isolation source: anaerobic digester fed with sludge from wastewater treatment plant | place: Denmark: WWTP Viborg ...
GGTCAGGGATATGGGAATGGAACACAGGTTCAACTTCGATTCTTAAAAGTACGTCATACGGATTTTATCTTTTCAGCATTAGGAGAAGAATTTGGCTTTGTAGGGACCATTTCAGTGATGGCATTGTTAATTTTTATGGTGCTGCGTTGTTTGCGCGCTGCAAGAAAGGCACCGGATATGTTTGGATCACTGATTTGTTATGGTGTGGCGACATTATTCTTTTTTCAGATGTCGGTTAACATGGGGGTGAATTTACAGGTTATGCCGGTAACTGGTTTGACACTGCCTTTTGTCAGCTACGGCGGTTCTTCGACACTGGCTTTGGCATTGGCTATCGGATTGGTTGAAAGTGTCATTGCACGGCAGGAAAAACGCGATGAAATTGTGTAAAAACGGAAAAAACAGGGAAGACTTTTTGAAAGGATTTTATAAATATGTCAGATGATTTGCAACCAGTACGCGTTCGTTTTGCTCCATCCCCAACCGGGAGACTTCATTTGGGAGGGGGGCGAACCGCATTATATAACTACCTTTTAGCAAAAAAGACTGGCGGAACTTTTATTTTACGAATAGAAGACACAGATAAAAAACGGTACGTTGATAGCGCTGAAAAGGAAATTATTGACGGCTTACATTGGCTGGGTATCGATTGGGACGAAGGACCCGATAAAGGTGGACCGGATGGCCCTTATCGACAGTCGGAACGCAAACAAATTTATTTGGATGTTGCCGAAAAGCTAATTGAACAGGGAGATGCCTATTATTGCTTTTGCTCACCGGAACGTCTCAAAGAGATGAAAGAACTGCAACAACAGCGCAAAGAATTTCCTCATTATGACGGTTGTTGTCGGAATATTCCGCTGGAAGAAGCCAAGAGACGGGTGGCTGCAGGTGAATCGTATGTGATTCGTTTCAAATCCCCTCAAGAGGGTACGACGACTGTGAAGGATTTGCTGAGAGGAGAGATGACTATAGATAATCGGCAGATCGATGATTATATTATCGTCAAATCTGACGGTTGGGCGCTTTATCATCTGGCAGCAATGGTCGATGATCATCTGATGAGAATCACACATGTGATTCGCGGATCTGAGTGGCTTTCAACCCTCCCACTTCATCATCTGATCATAAAAGCGTTGGGATGGAATGAACCTGTCTGGATTCATCTCTCGGTTTTCTTAAAGCCAAGTGGAAAAGGAAAGATGTCAAAACGAGAATCAGCCGATTTACTTAAAGATGGATATTCGATTTTTCTGACAGATTTAAAAGATTTAGGATATATTCCGGAAGCAGTAACGAATTGGATTTCTTTGATGGGCTGGAGTTTTGACGATCATACAGAGATCTTTCAGATGGAGGATCTGATTCGTGATTTCTCTTTGGAACATCTGAATCCATCACCGGCAGCGATTAATTTCACCAAGCTGGATTTCTTTAATGGAAATCACATTCGACGATTGGCTCCGGAAAATTTGGCTCAGCGAATGAAACCTTTTTTCGAACAACAAGGATACGAAACAGATGACGCTACACTGTTAAAAATTGCTCCGATTGTTCAAGAGCATATTGGCGGTTTGGATGAAGCGCCGAATATGGCAGGATTCTTTTTTAAGGATTCAGTCCAACCTTCTGTTGAGGATCTTATTCAAAAAGGATTAACAACAGAACAATGTGCGGAAATTGCATCACGAAGCTATACGCTGTTGTCCGGATTGCCTGAGATCAATACACGAATCGGGGAACCGGAAATGCGAGATCTGGTCGTAGAAATGGGGTTAAAACCAGCTCAGGTTTTTGGCGTGCTTCGCGTAGCCGTTACAGGACAAAAAGTCAGTACACCATTATTTGAAAGTATGGAAATTATCGGAAAAGAAAAGGTCTTGGAACGAATTAAATCAGCAGAAATCTTGCTGCGTTCCTCGAATTCGTAACAGCGCTTTGAAATACGAAAAAGATTTTGTAATAATGTTGTTTTTTCGTTTCGTAAAAAAACAACATTATTACAAGTTTATATCTTAATTCGGATGATTGGTCTGAATTCCGAATTGTTGATAAAGAATACAGGCATTCTTATTTAAAGGTTTGCTTTCATCTGCGAAAAACAGAAATTAATTATAGCCAATGTTTTTCAAGAAAAAGGAAATGTAAATAATCGAAGAATGATCATTCTCTTTATTTAACAAAAGATTGGCTTATTGAAAATAGAAAGGAATTGACATGGACAGTTTTTCTTTTCAAATTCCAACTCAAAAACATGTTGGACGAGGAAAGATTCAAGATCTTCGGAACGTAAAATTACCGGGGAAGAAGCCCGTTATTGTTACCAGCGGTACATCCATCAAGAAATTTGGTTATTTAGATACATTAAGGATCATACTTTCCGAATTACAAATTGAATCTGTGATTTTTGATTCTGTTGTCCAAAATCCGACAAAACGAAATGTTGAGGAAATTGTCGAAGTTTTCCGTGAGAATCAATGTGACTTTCTAATAGGTTTTGGGGGAGGGAGCAGTATCGATGCGGCGAAAGCGGCAGCTGCCATGCTGACGAATGAAGGCGACCTTTGGGATTATGTGCAAATCGGAACTGGAAAAAGAAAGGCATTTGTTCATGATCCGATTCCGTTGATTGCCATTCCGACGACTGCCGGCACCGGAACAGAAGGGAATGCCACGGCTGTGATAACGAACGAAGCGACCGGCGAAAAAGTCGGAATTGGATGTTGTTTTCCGCGAATCTCGCTTGTCGATTCTGAATTGACGATAAATATATCTCCAAAATACACTGCGTTTCAAGGATTCGATGCGCTGTTTCATTGTATGGAAGCTTTTATTGCGAAAAAAGCGATTCCGATTAGCAATCCTCTGGCTTTGGATGGTGTGAAGATCATATTTAACAATTTAGCCACAGCAGTCAATCATGGCGAAAATATGGATGCACGATCCAATATGGCATGGGGTGCGACATTAGGTGGTATGGTTATTTGTTTGTCTTCCTGTACGACAGCACACAATATTGAACACAGCCTGAGCGGAATAAAACCGGCAGTGGTTCATGGAGCAGGGCTAATTATCATCTCAAGCGCTTTTCATCGTTTAGGGGCAAAAAGAATTCCTGAAAAATATGCAGCATTAGCAGACGCAATCGGTATTTCGATGCCAAATCAGACGATTCAGGAAAAAGCGCATGCCTTTTTGGATGCGTTTGAACAATTAAAATTCGATTGTGGAGTTGGAAAACTGTGTTTAAGAGATTATGGTTTTCTTGAGTCGGATTTTGACGAAATTATCGAAAAATCTCATGTGATTGCTGGCGGTGCGTTCTCAAGGGATTTGTACGAGATTACCGATTCTGATTTAAGAACCATGTTGCTTGAGTCATTTTAAAGTTATGAAAACGGCACTAATTACAGGGTCTTCTAAGCGATTAGGCAGATCAATGGCGCTTCATCTTGCCGAAAAGGATTATTTTGTCTGGATTCACTATTTTCAGGATCATCAGAACGCCATGGCGACTGCAGATCACATCAGACGGCAAGGTGGGGCTGCAGAGATTCTCCAGGCTGACTTGACCAAAGAAGAAGCGGTCTTAGAGATCTTCGCTGAATGCTCACAAAAACGAAAATCGTTGGATTTACTGGTAAATAATGCCGCTGTCATACAATCAAAAAGAATTACCGAAACGAAATTTTCCGAATGGAATGAAATCTTTGGCATCAATTTGCGCGCTCCCTGGTTTTGTTCCATTTGTGCTGCCGAATTGATGAAGTCAATGAGCGATGGCGTAATCATTAATATTGCAGATTCCGGTGCGACAAAAAACTGGATAAAGAATGCAGCCTATGGAATCAGCAAGAATGCATTGATAAATTTAACGCAAGTACTTGCAAAAAGTCTTGCGCCGAATATTCGCGTCAATTCCATTTCTCCCGGATTGATTCTTCCTTCTGACGATATGAAACCGGATCAATGGAATTATCTTGTGCGAAAATCGCTACTAAAACGGGATGGGAAAATCGATGATTTATTGCGCGCTCTGGATTTTATTTTAGATTCGCCATATTTAACCGGTGCCGATATCGTTGTCGATGGCGGATATCGATTGGGATCCTGATTATGCAATTCAATCGTGACATCCTCATTAAAATGTTGAAGATTATTCCACTCTGGAAACTGGCTGTCAGTCTAGGTGCGCTTTTTTCGACAGCCGGGCTGATAAAATTTTGGGGATTTCAATCCAATTGGATCTTTTTTTTCTATGTTTTTTTATTTTCATCGTTGACGATTATTCTTGCCCGCTGGCTGCAAATTCGGTTTGCTTTTCTTCGAGAGCGAATTCCTGTCGGACAGGAATTTACAGTTCTGACGTCTCCATGGCGAAGAGGAATTGATTTTAATCCTGAGAATTCAGTGCCGATTTTTAATTTTATTTTGCTGGTGTCTTGCATTGTCCTCATGCTTTTCTATCTTTGGATGATACATCTTGTTAAAAATCGCCTGGTTAACAATATATTTTTCTTACTGGTGTTATTTCTAGTCCTTTTATTTACTTATGCCGGTTCATACCGAAAAATATCATGGATTGAAGAAATTTCTGATGGTCTCCTTACGGTAATCACACCATCCATATGGCTTTCCATACAATTTGAATCTATGGAGCTTCAATTATCCATTTTAAGCTATATGCTGCCGATCCTTTGCCTTTTCTTATCATTTCGTTTCGTTTTCAGCATGATCATGGTGGAAGAAGATGTGCCGTTTTCTCCCGGTTTTTTTGTCACTGCAATTCACAAAAATTCTTTGCGAATCCACCATTTCTTCCCTTTCGCCGCATATGGCATTATCATTTTAACCAATCTCATGGGAGTCCATTGGCGGATTCAATGGCCTCAATTATTGACAATCCCAACGGTGGTTGTGCAAATGGTATTGATTGAGAGAATTCTCACAGGAAAAAAATTTGAGAGAAGATTATTGACTTTTCTATCATTTGCGAATATTATCTTGCTGGAATATTTTCAGATAACTGCTGTTTGGATTAACAATCTATAGCATGAAAAACGAAAATAACAATGATGAATAAAATGCGATAAAAGACTCCTGCTTCGTACGTAAGAGAAATTTTTTTGTAAGAAGAAAAACGCAGTGTAATTTCAAAAATGGAAAATCGTTTGATGATTAAAAGAAAAGATAATCATGTATAAAAACGCTTAGCTTTTTCGAAGAAAGAAAGAAAGTTTGTTGTAATGGCGCTTTTGCGTTTTACGCAAAAGCGCCATTACAACAAAAATCCTCCCCATATTTTAAATTACTGGTAAAAAACATCTATGATTCATTTAATCATGTACAATAGACATAAAGAAATTCAGTTGTTGCGAAGGAAATGAAGCATGAAAAGAATTGCGAAAATCATCTTTGTTGCGGGAATCGTTGGATTATTCATCTCTGGCTGCCATTTACCAGATCAGAATGTTGATCCCGGAATTTTATATACATTAGCGGCTGAAACGATTCAGGCGGAAAACAACCGGATTGCTTCTTTAACTCCTCCAACTCCGACATCAACCATCACACCGACACCGACGATAACCCCAACAGCCACGAATACACCGACAGCGACGATTGTTCCTTCACCAACCTGGGTAACCCACGCAGCCGGATCAGCGGATATTCTCGTCTTGTATTATAACGATGTTGCTGAAAGCGCTGATGAGGATGCATATTATCAATGGGAAAGTGAGTCTTATGTACGAAAAGCTGAATTTGAACAGCAGGTCCGAGTACTTTATGAATTAGGTTATACCAGTATCGGTCTATCAGACATGGTGAAGGTTTTATATGAAGGTGGCGAGCTTCCTCCGCGTCCGGTCATGTTTACATTCGATTCAACAAAATTAGGACAATATCGAAATGCTTATCCGATTTTGAAAAAATATGGAATGAAGGGTAATTTGATGCTTTTAGCAGCTCAAATCGATACAAAAAATTGTCTGACGACTGAACAAATCAAAGAAATGATGGCTGATGGATGGGAAATTGGCAGCAGAGGATATTGGGGAAACGATATTTATCACGATCCATCCAAAACTGGCGAGGAAATTGGAAAGTCCAAACCATTATTGGAACAAAAATTTGGTGTTGAAGTTCAGGTATTCGCCTATCCTTACGGTCTTCCAGATAATGAAGGGCGCATGGCCAGTGCAGTCAGTTCATATCTTTACAAAGCTGCATTTGGAAAACAACACACAGTAAAACAATCAATAAACAATGTCTTATATCTTGGAAGATATGAAATATTAAAAGGTCTCTCTTATAATGATTTCTTCTCCTATCTGCCATGGCAGGAAGGGACGATTTCACAGGAGACAATGAATTGGACACTGCCCACTCCGACTGTAGATCCAACCGCTTACGCATTGACTGCAGTTGCAAATGTGGAAGCACCAACGACACCTTAGCCGTTTGAACACCGAATATCTGGACAGATCAAATTGCTGATTTCATTCTAAATAGATAAAAAAAAGCCATCCCATGATAAGCGGATGGCTTTTTTATGTGATATTTTTCTATTGATTCTGATGCAATTTTTCGATTTTGCTCCATGTATCTCGCAGCGAAACAGTTCGATTAAAGACTGGCAATTCTGCTGTTGTGTCCGGATCCGCAGCGAAGAAGCCAACTCTTTCAAATTGAAATTTTTCACCCGAATTTACCGTAGCGAGACACGGTTCAACATAACCGTTCAGGATGGTCAGAGAATCCGGATTAATACAGCTCAGGAATCCATCTTCGCCATCTTCCGGATTTTCCTCCAGGAACAGCCGATCATAAAGTCTGAATTCAGCTTTTTTGGCATACGCTTCTGAAAGCCAATGAATCGTCGCTTTTACTTTCCTTCCATCATTGGATTTACCGCCATATGAATCAGGATCATAAGTGCAGTGGACTTCAATGACTTCTCCGTTACTGTTTTTCACAATATCAGTGCATTTGATGTAATACGCATAACGTAATCGAACTTCATTTCCAGGGAACAATCGATAATATTTTGGCGGAGGAGTTTCCCGGAAATCATCCTGATCGATATAAATCACTTTGGAAAATGGAATTTTCCTTGTGCCGGCTTCCGGNNCCAGCTCTTCAACCTGTTGATCTGGGTAATTATCGATGATGACTTTAAGCGGTTTCAGTACTGCCATCCGTCGAAGGGAATGCTGATTAAGATCATCCCTGATAGCAGATTCCAATAATGCGATATCGATAATGCTGAAGTTTTTCGCGATACCTACCCGTTTTATGAAATCTTTGATTGCTTCCGGTGTATAACCACGCCTTCGTAAACCGCATAAAGTCGGCATACGGGGATCATCCCATCCTTTTACGATTCCTTCTTTGACAAGCCTGAGCAATTTCCGTTTGCTGAGAACCGTATAACTTAAATTAAGACGTGCAAATTCAATTTGCCGCGGTTTATATTCCCCTAATTCATCCAGGAACCATTCGTATAACGGCCGGTGGTTTTCGTAAGCGAGGTCACAGAGAGAATGTGTAATTCCTTCCATGGAGTCATTTTGACCGTGAGCCCAGTCATACATCGGATAGATACACCATTTATTTCCGGTGCGATGATGGGATGGTTCATGGATAATCCGATACATGACTGGATCCCGCATATTCATGTTAGGACTTGCCATGTCAATTTTTGCACGTAAAACACGTGACCTGTCCGGAAATTCACCATTTTTCATACGATTCAGTAAATCAAGATTTTCTTCAACGCTGCGATTGCGAAAAGGGGATTCTTTCCCTGGTTCAGTTAATGTACCGCGATTATCTTTGACATCTTCCTGAGATTGATCATCAACGTAGGCTTTTCCTTTTTTAACCAAACGGATCGCCCACTCGTACAGTTTGTCAAAGTAGGAGGATGCAAAAAACTCACGATCTTCCCAATCGAAGCCCAACCAATGGATGTCTTCTTTGATAGAATTTACAAATTCGATATTTTCTTTAGTTGGATTGGTGTCATCAAAGCGCAAATTACACTTTCCGCCATATTCTTCTGCAATTCCAAAACTGATTGTAAGCGCTTTGGCATGTCCTATATGAAGATAGCCATTTGGTTCAGGCGGAAATCGCGTATGAATATTTGTAAAACGGCCGGATTTCAAATCTTCATTAATCGCTTCGCGTATAAAATCAATCGATTTATCTTCATCTTGATTCATAGAATAATCCTTTTGGGCAATTTAGGTTATAAAAAAATTTTTTGTGTTCACTTCCCGTCATAGTACATTAACAAAGAGAACCTTTTTTTATATTTATCAGCTTTTTCAGTTGGTGAATAACCTTTCAAAACAAGGGCTTTTATCAATAATTCGATCGATCTTCAGAATTTCGAGTTGCTGGTTATTGATAATAGCTTTTTGATTGATTTCACGGGTTCTTTATCCTTTAAAGCAGATTTATTATAAGACAAGCACTCGGTTTTTTCCAGTTATCATCATATCTGGCAGAAATTCTTTCCACATTTCGAATTGATAAATATTTGATAACAATTCGTTGCAATGAAAAACTATGCCACTATGCGGCTCTCAATGAAAAGTTTCGCGACTTTAGGGCTCACTTGGCAATCGATCATTACGATGATGGTATAAACCTCCGATGAAGCAATCTTATTGTATTAATGAAAAAAGACGGCTGGAAAAAACCGTCTTTTTTTTATTCAAGGTATTGTTTCCGGACAAGGCAGAATTTACTTTTTCAAGAGATCTGACAGTTTATAATCTTTTAATGCTTCCTGTATCCTGTTTCCCACAGCATTCCAAACGTCCAAAGCGATGTCATTTTCTTCAATCGGTTCAGTACTTTCAGATGTTGGAACAGAAAATTGTCCTTCTAATGCATTGAAAATATCATAAATGCTTATTCCCATTCCTTTTGAGCCCAGCTTCAAGCCGCCTTTTGGACCAGGTGTCGCTTTTATTAAGCCGTTTTGCTGTAAAGTATGAGCTATCTGATGCAGGAATGGCAGCGGTATAGCAAGCTGCTCAGAAATTGCAGCGGTGGATTTTGAAGAGTTTTCTTTATCGGATGCCAGCGCTATCATAAGCTGCAATCCGTAATTAAGTCTTCTGCTAACCTTCAACATAGTTCACCTCATAAACACTTTTCTCAGCAATATCTGCTGATGGATTTCCGATAATGAAGAATACTAATCACTATTTATATTAACATTATACACGAATTATATGTTAACTTATTAAGATCAAGTTAGTTTATGATAGTTTAGTAATTCGAAATTTGCGAAAATGTTTTGAAAATAGAGCAAAAAATAGTAGTAATGTATTTTTTTTTGCGCTCTGTGAAAAAAAATACATTACTACAAATAAATCTTCCCGAAGATGGTTATTCCTAATGAACTTTTATTAAGGTTTTGGCTTCTTTCCACAAATCTTCCAATTGGTAATAATCTCTGCGATCCGGAGAAAAAATGTGGACGACAATATCGCCAAAGTCTAATAACACCCATCCTGCGCTGTCTGCGCCTTGTATGCTGCAATGCTGATGATATTCTTCACGAATCTTCTCTGATACTGCTTCGGAAAGACTTTGCAGCATGCGGCTGCTGGTACCTGAGCAAATCACAAAATAATCCGTAAATGAAACTTGCTGACTTACATCCATCAAGATGATATCCTCAGCTTTATGTTCTTCTAAAATATCAACAATTTTTCGGGCAATTGTAATCGTATCCAGAGTATTCTCCTGATTTAAAGTATTAGTTATTTTGAACTGATATTAACATATTTTTAAGATTTTGACTATAGATTGTATGATAAAGCGGACCTTGCGGAGTTAATGTGCTCTCAATTAGTTGAATTTGATCTACAACAAATGGAGGAAAATGAATCTCTTTTACCGTTTGAATCACAGTATCCAGTGATTCGATTGCAATTTCATGACCATTATCAGATAATCTTCCAAGGGTTAGATGCGGTTGAAACAGACGGTTTTCTTTTTCGAAGCCTTGATCAAAAGCCAACTTTTCAAGATCATTCTGTAGCCTACAAAGTGCATCGGGAGGTTGAATCCCGATCCATAATACACGCGGTGTTCTTTTGTTGGGGAAAACGCCTGAATCTTTCAATTGAATTTTAAAAGAATCATGGCTTAGGCCGGATTTTTGAACAATTTCTTTCACTAATTGAACTTTGCGAATTGGCACTTCACCTAAAAATTTCAGTGTAATATGAAGATTGTTTTCCGAAATCCAGCGAATATCCGGCATTTTGACAACCGGATTTTGAAGAACATTTTTTACAATGATCTCTTTACTCGTTTTAGAAATTGGAACTGCAATAAACAGACGCGGCATTTTTTTCTTTCTCTGAATAATCTGTAATGATCCGTCAGAATCGTCCGGAACAATTTAATTTAACCACATTTCTAATGTTTTTACTGCCATTCGAAAAATGAAAAGATGTCTTCGTTATTCTTATTGTTTTCCACGAAGCGCAAAAACATCATAACTATAAAGAACACCCCCATATTTTGAACTGATTACTTTCATTATAAGAATTTGAAAAAGAAGAAGGATTCTTTGGATATTCTGTTTTTATTTGCGATCGATTTGAAAAGTAAGTCTGTTTTTCAAATTAATGAAAATTGACTGTTGCGGTTTATATTTCCGTTTATAATTCTATGGCAAATAAATTAAATAGATAATTCTCAAAGGGGAGCGATCGCTATGCAAAAAGAAATGAGCGGAAATCAAATACGGCAACAATTTATTGATTTTTTTGTTAATAAAGGACATACAGCCGTGCGTTCCGCATCTTTGGTTCCTGCCGGTGATAAAACACTGTTATTCACGAATGCGGGCATGGTTCAATTTAAAGATATTTTTCTTGGAACTGATAAACGTTCTTATACACGTGCTTGCGACAGTCAAAAATGTATGCGCGTTGCCGGAAAGCATAATGATCTGGATGATGTCGGTAGAGATGACAGCCATCATACTTTTTTTGAAATGCTCGGTAACTGGTCATTTGGGGATTATTACAAGGAAGAGGCAATTTCCTGGGCATGGGAGCTGTTGACAGAAGTCTGGAAACTGGATAAGGACAAGCTTTGGACAACTTGTTTTCAGGATGATCGAGGACAAATTCAACCGGATTCCGAAGCTTATGAGATTTGGAAAAAACAACCTGGAATCAATCCGGAACATGTGTTGTTTTTTGGGCGTAAAGAGAATTTTTGGGAAATGGCTGATACAGGTCCTTGTGGTCCATGTAGTGAAATCCATATCGAT
>MTKZ01008871.1_pt1 | contig 11306 bp, 10 predicted proteins | sample 1042781 | NCBI WGS metagenome assembly MTKZ01 (sample SAMN06212207, study PRJNA360539) | anaerobic digester metagenome | biome: Wastewater treatment plant; material: sludge; isolation source: anaerobic digester fed with sludge from wastewater treatment plant | place: Denmark: WWTP Viborg ...
TGAGCTGACGTCGGACATGCTGACTTCGCCGGTGATCGCCGAGGAAAGCACGCACGTTTATTAAGCGCGGCGGGGGCGCGCCGTTGCCCGGCGCGGTCTCGCGCGGGAATCACGCGCCGTCCGGGAAAGCCCGGGCGGCGCGCCAGTGGTTGGGCCGTGCAACCAGCATGAGAGGCATGCTTAATTGCCGGGCTGGCTTGCAGCCCGCGCCGCGGCGCCGCGCTGATTGTATTTCGTATGAAGAATAGTACCAGCCTTACTGTCCTGGCTGTGGTCACGCTGTTGCTGGCGGTGGCCGCGGCGCAAGCCCAGCAGCACCGCGCCGTGCGGTTGGGTCATCCGTTAACCCGGTTCGCCCCGCCGCTCGAACGACCGGAGCAGTTGCGGGCGCTTTTTGCGGATGAGAAACGCAAGGCTGATGTGGCGGAAATCCTGCGGCAGGCGGGATGGGAAGGCGAGGTGGAGGATTTGCGGCAGGCGGCGGCGGTTGCGCCGATTACCGAACTGAGCCTGCCGGTTGGCACCCGGATGCCCTACATGTCGTCGCGCAAGAACGGCGAGCCGGAGGCGCTCATAGATGTCCTGTGGGATGGGACGGAGCCGATTAGCGCGTATGCCTTCGATTTCACCTCGAAGGGACGGCGCTACCGCTGCATCACTCCCCGGCCGTGCAGCAATTTCTACACGGTGGACCTCGGGCCGGCGCTGCCGGAGTTGGCGCTCGGGTGCAGCGCCCCGGGCCAGGCCTTGGTGGGGCGGCGCTTCGAGGTTTGCCTCACGGTGACCAACCTGGGAACCGCGCTCGAACCGCAGCCCACGCTGCGGCTCCCGGTGCCGCCCGAAGCGGTTCTGGCCGGCGTCACCGACCAGGGAGATCCCGCCGACGGAAATATAGTGTGGAAGCTGCCCGCGCTGCAGCCGGGCACCGCCAAACAAGTCTGCGCCACTTTTGTGGCGCACCAGGCCGCCACGGCCGCCTTTGCGGCGACCGTGGAAGGCGCCAGCGGCCCGGCGGTGAGCACCCGTTGCGAAACCCTCGTCGCCGGCATCCCGGCCATTCTGCTGGAGACCGCCGATTTGGAGGACCCGATTGAGGTGGGCAAAGAGGTCGTTTATGAAATTAAAGTGACCAACCAGGGCTCCGCTCCCGGAACCAATCTCAAGGTCACCTGCGCCTTGCCGGAGTCCGAGGAGTTCGTCTCCGGCACCGGCCCCACAGCCGTGCAGGGCCAGGGGGGCACGGTGACGATGGAAACCGTGCCCGTGCTGGCGCCCAAGGCGCAGGCGGTTTGGCAGGTCACGGTCAAAGCTCTGAAACCGGACGACGCACGCTTTAAGGTCTTCATCCGCAGCGACCAATTCGAGAAGCCCATCCAGAAGGACGAGGCGACGCAGTTATATTAGACTGCCGGGGAGGCGGCGGGGGCTGTTCGCACCGATGCTCTTCGTGCGTTCGGGCCGGGCCATGATGACCTTGGCCGGGCGCCCGGCAGAGTCGGAGGGATCATGCGCGCGGAAACCCACCGGGCGGCCGGGCGTGGTCTTCAGGCGTCAGGTGTGATCGGAAGGCTCGCCGGAGGCCATCGGGGCGACGGAGGCTTCGTCTGCGGCGGACGGCGGAGCGACGGGCGGCCAGTCTTGGGCCTCCGCCACAATCTCGCGCATCCGCTCGAACCACCACTGGGCGCGATGGGAACGTTTCCGGATGCAGCGCGCCGTTCGCCGGTCAGGCCGAGTCTCAAAGCCGATGTGCAGTTGGTGGTTCATCTAGCGGAACCTCCCGTTTTGCCTTGGGCCCTGCGCAGGCAAACCGCGTGGTACAGGCCGGAATACCTGATGCGCGCGAGGATTGGCGCGGGGCCGCCAATCCGCACCCGGGCAGGCCACCATGAGATTATGCAAAACCCTAATCTCATGCAGGAATATAGCATAAAATCCGGGACAAGCCAAAAGAACTGGGCTAGGCTGCGCCCATGAAATCACAGGCGGGAAGCGCGGCGAAATGCGCGCCGGTTGCGGGTCGGCGGCGCGCCCTGGTTGGGTCGCCGCGGAACGGGATTGCCCGCGAGGCTGGGCTGCCGATATCCCCGGTGCCGGCCAAGCCTTGGCTGGCGAGGGAATATGACAGCCGGCACTCTCCATAGCAGCTTCAATATGACGCGTTTCGTTATTGGCCGGCTGGGGATCATGGTGGCCGTGAGCTGCCTATGGCTCGGCGCGAACTTCATCACGCGGGCAGCCGAAGGCGGCGCAGCGGCCAGAACGCAGATTCGCGTGGATGCCAACTTTCCTGGTGGCAATATTGTGGTGGATTCCATCGCGGGCGACCTCGTGACGTTGCGCCCGGACTTGCGCGATACGGAGGGTGATTGGTTTTACTGGTATTTTCGGGTCCGCGGCGGGGCGGGGCGGACGTTGCAGTTCAGCTTTTCGCGCTCGAATCCCATCGGCACCCGCGGTCCCGCGCTCAGCCTCGACAGGGGCAAATCATGGTCATGGCTGGGCACCAATGCCGTGGCAAAGCAGACCTTTACTTGCGCCCTTCCCCGCAAGGCGCGCGAGGCGCGGTTTTGTTTTGCTATTCCATATCTGGAGCACAATCTCAAGGACTTCCTGAAACGCCATCGGCGCCACCCCAATCTAAAGGCGGAAACTCTCTGCCAGACCTCCGGGGGACGCCGGGTGGAACTGCTGCGGCTGGGACGGTTGGATGGGAAGGCCGGACACTGCGTCGTCCTGGCGTGCCGCCATCATGCCTGCGAAATGATTGCCAGCTACAGCCTGGAGGGTCTCATGGAAGCGGTGCTTGACGCTGCGGATGTTCGGTGGTTGCGCGAGCAGGTGGAGTTCTTTGTGGTGCCGTTCATGGACAAGGATGGAGTTGAAGCGGGCGACCAGGGCAAGAATCGCCGTCCCTACGACCACAACCGCGATTACCAGGGCGAGAGCCTTTACGCTTCCGTGCGGGCGATGCGGGAGCTGGTCACCGGCCGGCTCGGCGCGCGAAACATCGCGCTGGCATTGGATATGCACTGCCCGCATATTCGCGGCGCGCATAACGAGCATATTTACTTCGTGGGCGGGCCGGCGGAGGATAACTGGGCGCGGGTGGGCGAGTTGGCCCGGGTGCTGGAGGCGGTGCAGCGCGGGCCGCTTCACTATCGCGCGGCGGACAACCTTCCGTATGGCCAGGCCTGGAACACGCTGGCAGGCCCGGCGCGCACCTTCGGGCGCTGGATGGCCGATCAACCAAACGTCCGCATTGGCACCACGATCGAGATTCCCTACGCGAATGTCGGAGAGACAACGGTCACGGCTGAAAATGCGCGCGCCTTTGGGCATGATCTGGCCCGGGCGTTGGCGCGGTATCTTCCATCACGGATTGCTGATTGAGGCGCCGCGTCCCGGCACGTATATTTGTTGGGAGCTTATGGGATTTTGCGAAGGCCAAATCATGCCTGGCCGGGAGCCTGGCATTTCCCGGCCCGTCCGGGTGAGCCCGGTGTCCCGGGCCTGTTGGGTGGCGGCTTGCGGCTTGGTGGCGCTTGGCGGCTTGCTGGCATCCTGCGGCAGTAAAACCGAGCTGCCCTTGGAGGCGCCTCCCGCACAAACCAACGCGGCGGAGGCGGTGGCGGTATCGCCGGAACTCGCGAAGCTGACGGGAAAATGGGAGCGTTCGGACGACGGCTACAGGCTGGAGATAAAAGGCATTGACGCCAGCGGCAAGGTGGAAGCCGCCTACTACAACCCTAACCCGATCCGGGTGTCGCGCGCCGCGGCCTGGCGCGAGCAGGGAATCAGCCGGATCGTCGTTGAGTTGAATGATACGGGCTATCCCGGTTGCCTATACACGCTGGAGTTCAACGCGCAGACGGACCAGTTGGTCGGGCAATATTTCCAAGCCGCGCAGCAGGCGACCTACGAGATTGTATTTTTCCGGATCGAATGATTCCCGTCCGCCCCAACCATCAACCTCAGGCTGTGTCTGACTCGACTTTTATGAAACCAATCACCCGCCGGGAGTTTACCCGGACCCTTGCCGCGGTCAGCACGACGGCGGCCCTTTCGTCCTTCCGCGTATTTGGCGCCAACGACCGTGTGCGGCTGGGCTTCATTGGCGTGGGCAACCGCGGCGACCAGGTGCTGGACGCCTTCTTGAAGCAAAGCGATGCGGAAATCGTGGCCGTTTGCGACATCTACGAGCCGTATCTTGATTTTGCTGCCCGGAAGGTTGGCACCGGCCCTAAACGATTCAAAGACTACCGCCAACTGCTTGAATTGAAGGACGTGGATGCGGTGGTCATCTCCACGCCCGATCACTGGCATGCGTTGCAAACCATCCATGCCTGCCAGGCCGGGAAAGATGTATATGTCGAGAAGCCGATCTCGTTGCGCGTCGCCGAGGGGCGGGCGATGGTTCAGGCGGTAAAGCGGAATAAGCGGGTTTGTCAATCGGGTTTGCACCGGCGCTCGGCGGCCATGTTTCGCGAGATGGCGGAGTATGTCCGCGGTGGCGGATTGGGCCAGGTCACGGGAGTGCGCACCTTCCACATTCAAAACGAATGGCCCAAGGGCATCGGCAATCCGCCCGACAGCCCGCCCCCGCCCGGCATGGACTGGGAAGCATGGCTGGGGCCGGCGCGAAAGGTGCCCTACAACCGGAATCGCGGGCTTTATCAATTCCGTTGGTTCTTCGACTACAGCGGCGGCCAGATCACGAATAACGGCATCCACTATCTCGATTTGATCCATTGGGCCCTGGGGCAGGAAGCCCCGCTGGCTGTGACGGGCATGGGGGGGCGGTTTGCGGTCGAGGACAACCGCGACGTGCCGGATACCATGGAGGCGCTCTGGCATTATCCGGGAAATACGCTCGTTATCTATACCCAGTTCAATGCCAATGGCGCGGGGGCCGCCGCCAAACCGTGCGAAATCGAGTTTCGCGGCACGAAAGGCACGCTCTACATGCGGAGCAACGGCTGGGAAGTTGTGCCGGAGGTTATCACGCCCAACGAGTTTCCGCGCCGCTCGCCTACCGACCGCAGCAGCGAACGCGGCTGGCGCACGGGCGAAGCGCCGGTGATCGAGGCCCGAAAAGAGAGCGGGCGCGCGGATACCGCCGACCATGCCCGCAACTTTCTTGATTGCATCAAGAGCCGGGCGGCCTGCAATTCGGATTTGGAAAGCGCCCACCGGAGCACCAGCACCACGCTTATCGCCAACATTGCCATGCAGACCCGGTCATATCTGGAATGGGATGCGAAGGCGGAGAAGTTTACAAACAATCCCGCGGCCAACAAGCTCCTGCGCTACGACTACCGCCCACCGCTCAAAAGCCCGGCCTGAACGGCGCAAGGGCAGCGGCTGCGGTAAGGTCTGCGGTTCCGGCGTGCGGGATCTGTTCAGGTGGCTGGTTGGCCGGACGACAGGAAGAATAGGCAACTGGTTTGAGAGTTAGTTGCTGACCTGTTTTCGGCTTTCGCTAAGCCCCGCAACTAGCCGGAAATGCTGGCTGCTTTGCGCTGCGGCTAGGGTTGGCGCAGTTCGAGAGAACGCGCGCAAAGGAAGCTTTACCGATTGACAGAGCCGGCACAGGCAGAGAAGGTGTGGCCTGGTTATGGAGAAAATTCGACGCGCGCTGCTCTCAGTTTCTGATAAGACCGGGCTGGTCCCGCTGGCCCAGGCGTTGGCCAGGGCGGGAATTGAGTTGATTTCCACCGGCGGAACAGCCAAAGCGTTGCGCGAAGCCGGGTTGCCGGTTGTCGATCTGAGCAGCTACACTGGCTTTCCCGAAATGCTGGAAGGTCGGGTTAAGACGCTTCATCCCCGGGTTCACGGAGGTTTGCTTTACATTCGCGGCAATGAAGCACATGAGGCAGCGATCCGGGCGCAGGGCATTCAGCCGATTGATATGGTGGTGGTCAACCTGTATCCGTTTGAGGAAACTGTTGCCCGACCGCAGGTTGCCCTGCCCGAGGCCATTGAAAACATTGACATTGGGGGACCATCCATGCTGCGCAGCGCGGCCAAGAATCACGAAAGTGTGACGGTGGTGGTGGATGCCGGAGACTATTCGTGGGTTGCCCGGCAGATAGAAACGGCCGGGCAGACCACATTGGAACAACGGCGCCAACTGGCGGCCAAGGTGTTTGCGCGCACCGCGGCCTACGATGCCGCGATCGCAGCGCACTTGGAAACGGCATTTGGCCTGACGGCCACGACTGGCGTCCCCGGGGCGTTGCGGATTCAAGCCCCGCTGGCGCAGGTGTTGCGCTACGGCGAGAATCCACATCAGAAAGCGGCGCTGTATGGCGGTTTTCATGATTCTTTTCAGCAACTACAGGGCAAGGAACTCTCTTATAATAACATCCTCGATTTAACCGCAGCGGCGGCCCTGATTTCGGAATTTGCGGCGGACCCGCCCACCTTGGCCATTCTCAAGCACACTAATCCTTGTGGTGTGGGACAAGGATCGAGTTTGCGGGAAGCCTGGGATAAAGCATTTGCAACTGACCGGCAGGCGCCGTTTGGCGGCATCATAGCCGTGAACCGTGCGCTTGACCTGGCCTGTGCGGAGGCAATAGCGGGCATTTTCAGTGAAGTAATTGTTGCCCCTGATTTCACGGCTGAGGCGCTCGATCTGCTGCGGCAGAAAAAGAATCTGCGCATCCTGCGCAATCGGGAAAGTTCGTTTGCCGCGCAGGCATGCGACGTGCGCAGTGTGGGCGCAGGCTCCTACTTATGGCAGGAACGGGATTTGCGGGTAACGACCGCCGCTGATCTCAAGTTGGTTTCTCGGCGCCCGCCCACGGAAGCCGAGCGCCAGGCCATGTTATTCGGTTGGCGCATAGTGAAGCATGTGAAGTCCAACGCCATCATCTTTGTTGCGGCCGACCGAACGCTGGGCATTGGCGCGGGCCAGATGAGCCGGGTGGGCGCGAGCCGCATCGCGGTGTGGAAGGCTCGGGAAGCGGGTTTGTCGCTGACGGGCAGCGTGGTTTGCAGCGATGCCTTCTTTCCTTTTCCCGACGGGCTGATTGCGGCGGCCGAGGCGGGCGCGACGGCGGCGATTCAACCGGGAGGTTCAGTGCGCGATGCCGAGGTGATTGCGGCGGCCGACGAGCGGGACGTTGCCATGGCGTTTACCGGCGTGCGGCATTTTCGCCATTAACCTGGGCCGTCGGAACTACCGGAGCAGGTAAATCAGGGCAACCTGGCCCAGGGAAAGAATGGCGACTGCCGTCCAGGTCAATCCTTCCCGCCAGCGCAACCCGGCTTGGCGGGTTGGGCTGAGCCAGAACTGCATCTGGAGCGCGCCAATGCGAATACCATCTCCGTTGCGTAGCACGGCCTGCGGTTGCGGGTGCCCATTAACTGTGGCAGGGGCGCTGGGATGAGCGGTCAGGACGATCCCTTCCGCGGGTTTGAAGTCCAGCTGCAGGTGCTGATCCCAAACACCGTCATCCTCCAGTTGCAGATCAGCCGCTTTGGAGCGGCCGATTCGTATGGGAAATCGCCGAGCCAGCCAAGTGGTGCCCGCTTTCTTTCCGGACAACACCTTAAGCTGGACCATCACCAAATCCGGCGCGGAACATAGATCTTATCGCCGGGATAAACTTCCAGGTCCAGGGAGGGGTTTTCCTGGGCCTTGGGGCAGTTAACGATAAGAGTGCGACCGTCCACGCGGGTTAGCTTGATTTTTTTCTTCTTGGCGAAATCGGTGAACCCGCCGGCGGAAGCGATCGCCTGCAAGACCGTGATGCGGCTGTTATAGATCTGCCGATTGGGAGCTCTCACCTCGCCATAAACGTAGTACCAGCGCGTGCTTTCCACGGGCGTCACGGTGACGGTCAGGTTCTTGTAGTAGTTGGGCACATAATAGGCCCGGATCTCCCGCTCCAACTCGCCTGCAGTTTTACCGGCCGCGGTGAAGGTTTTGTTCAGGAGCAAGGTGATGGTGCCGTCTTCCTTGATCTTTCCGGCAAACTCCGGAGTCACCTGCGGCAGATCGGAATAAACGATCTTCAAAGAATCGCCGATACGGAACACTTCCGGCTCTGGCGCCGGGGTATCGCTCCCCGTTGGGGCTGCCAGTTCTCCTTGTGGTGATGACGTGCGGCAACCACTCAGGCCGGCCACCGCCAGGCATAAACCAAAGATCAACCCCCAATGACCCAATTGTTTACCGATATTCGTGATGCTCATGCAAACGATCCCTCTTAGTACTTCTGCTTGATATCCAATTTGTCTTTGCCTCCGGATTCCGCCCCTTCCTTCACAACCGGTTCCTGTTCCTCACTGCGATAGTAATAGTCGTGGTAATAGCCGCTGTAGTAGTAGTAGCTTTCATCCTGCGACATGTTGATGTTGTTCAACACGATGCCCACCAGATTGCCGCCAACCTTCTCGATTAACTGTTTGGCGCGGATGTTCATCGGTTGCGGATAGCGGCGATACTGAATGACCTGAATGGTCATATCCACCTCGCTGGCGAGAATGGACGCATCGCTCACCCCCATAATCGGCGGCGAATCAAAGAACACAAAGTCGTAGCGCTGCTTTAATTCCCCGATCAAATCCTTCATCTGCGTGGAACTCAAGATGCCCAGCGAACTGCTGGGCAGTTTGCCGCTCGACAGGAAATCCAGGGTCGGCAAGCTGGTCGTCTGAATGACTTCTTCAAGCGTATTTTGCCGCAAGAGATAGTTGGTCAGCCCAATGGCGTTGGTCACGCGCAGCATTTTATGCAGCGTCGGCCGGCGCAGGTCGGAATCCACGATGATAGTCCGCTGCCCGCTTTGGGCAAAGACCGCGGCGAGGTTAAAGACTGTGGTTGATTTGCCTTCACCCGCACCCGCGCTGACGATGGCGATGGTATTCAGTTTATCGTCCTTGCGCGAGAATAGCAGATTGGTGCGCAATACACGGTAAGCCTCCGCGTGCGGGCTTTCGGTTCCTTCGTCCACCAGCAAGCCCACGTTTTGAGGGATAACGCCCAACACCGGGCACTGCAGCGCTCGCTCTACATCGTCAATCGTTTTTACGCTGGTATCCAGATATTCAATAAAGAACGCCAACCCGACCCCCACTACCAGGCCGATGATGATGCCCAGAGCGATATTAAGCGGCTTGTTGGGACGCACCGGTCGCAAACCGGGCATCGCGCGGTCCACCACTTCAACCATCAGGGTTTTGGGCAATTCCACGTCAATCTTTTCAAAGGCAATTTTCGCATCGAGCACCTGGCGGAAGCGCTGCAATTCCTCCAGTGCGCGCTTGGCTTCAAAATATGGCCGCGTCAAATTGGCCTGCGTGACGTCGTTGGTTGTGGCCCGCCCGACTTCCTGCTGCAAGTTGACTAGGCTGTTGCTCAATGAAATCACCCGCGTGTCCAAGCCCAGCATAATGCCCTCCACCCGGCTTTTGATCTTTTTGTGCAAGTCCTCCGCCAAGCCCTTGCATTTAAGCACCTCGGTGTTCTCCGGGCCGTAATCTGCTTCCAACGCGATTAATCGCTGCTCGGCCATAGTCAGTTGATCGAGCAGGGAGGTGAGCAGCGTGTCCGGGGCGTCAGTTGTGATAGCCTGGGCAAGCCCTTCCGGTCCAAGTTCCCTGCCTAGATTCTTCAGGCGGTCCAACCGGGTGGCTTGCCGGACATACTCGATCTGGCATTCAATGCGGAGGCTTTCAATCTTGCGCAGCGTCTCAGCGGTCATCAAGGGTGACGGCCCATCGCCGCTGGCCATCGCATCAGAGATGTTTAGCTCCTTACGCAAGGCATCCACCCGCTCCTGGGCGGTTTTGACCTTTGCCTCCTGTTCCGCGAAGCGTTCTTCCAGCGCCTTAATTCCGCCCCGACTCAGTTGCGCGCGTTGCTCCTGGCGGTGGGTCTTGTACGCATCCGCAATGGCGTTGGCAATCCTGGCGGCCTCTTCGGGTTTCTCACTATAGACAACAATTTCAATCAGGCTGGTGCCGCGCACAGTGCGCAAGTCAATCCGTTGCTTTAAGAGCGCAATCGTTTCCGGCGTCCGAAGGCGCTCCCCGCTGGCGTACTTCCGGCCCCATTCCGTGTTCAGATCGAGATCGGCAATCACCTTGCCGAGAATAAGCTCCGATTGGATCAACTCAAATTCAGTCTGGATAAAGAAGGGATCATAACCGGCCAGCGTCGAGCGATCCGTCAGACCGCTAATATCCGTCTGATCGCGGTCAATCTTGATCCGTGCCTTGCTCGAGTAGGATTCGGGCAAAATGAAGGTGACCAGCGTGGCAGTGATTACGACCAGCAAAAAGACAGCCAGGATAACTGTCTTGCGAATACGAATGATCCGCCAATAGTCCAGGAAATGCAATTTAGCTTCCTGTGGCGGAGCAACTTTCAATGGATCCATATATTAAAAAATAAGGGGGGCCAGTTGTGACAGCCTAGCCCCCCGTCATCGAATCAAGCGTGGTTTAGTAACTGGCAGTCACTCCGAGGTAAACCCGGTTCCGATCATAATTAGATTTGCTCCGGCCAAACATTCCGCCGGAATATTCGCTCTCCGAAAGGTCATAGTTGTACCCGACTTCCGCGGAGAAGTTAGGAGTGAAGCGATACTGCAGATTCAAGCCAACCAGATAATACTGCGAATTCCGGTTGTCGAAGGTTCCTCCGTAATAGGTGACATTCGCAAACTCCGCGCTCACATTGCCGAAAAGCTTCGGCGTGATGCGGTGCTGCAGCGTGATGAAGATATCGAACGTTTGCCCATTCAGCGTAATATCGCCCGCCTCGACGGGGCTCCACGTATAGGTCGAGCTATAGTCATAGGTCGCCCCAAGCCGCACATGGCTTTCCGGCAGGTAGGTGTACTGCAGGCTTGCGGTCACGTAAGGGCTCCAATCGTTTTGATTGGCAGGGTTGTTGTAGTAGTCGGTATAACGGGCTCCCGCCTGAAGCGAGCCGCTCAAGTCCGGTCGGAAATTATGCAAGAGCCCCGCATAAACATAATGCGAACGGGCATTGCGCATTTTACTCTTTATTGCGGCATCTCCCCGGCTGATATCATAACCAATCACCTCGTCTCCGATATATTCCGTCTGCCGGAACTGGTAGCCCAGAATGCCGATAGTTTGCGGCAAAATCTGATAACGACCGTCAACATGCACCCGGTGGTCCAATTGATCCAACAAACCAGAATAGCTGGGCCACAAGAAAGTGGTTCCATCATAAAGCGGATCGTCATCCGCGTAGTCATAATACGTATTGGCGTATCCCACTTCCACCCCAAATTCCGGCGTCAACTGCGCCAGGAAATTGA
>MTKZ01015314.1_pt1 | contig 11303 bp, 12 predicted proteins | sample 1042781 | NCBI WGS metagenome assembly MTKZ01 (sample SAMN06212207, study PRJNA360539) | anaerobic digester metagenome | biome: Wastewater treatment plant; material: sludge; isolation source: anaerobic digester fed with sludge from wastewater treatment plant | place: Denmark: WWTP Viborg ...
CGAGCTGAAGCGCCGTTACGTGGGCAGCGCGCTGGCCGTCTGGGTGCTGTTCCTGCCGCTCCTGGGCGTCCTGGGCGGCATCCTGGCCTGGTTTGCGCCTTTCTGGCTGCACACGCCTTCCGAGCTGTTCTGGCAGGTGCGCGCCACCACGGTGCTGCTTTTCATGAATCTGGCCGCGGGCGATGTAGCTGAACTGCCGCGTGCGGTGCTGCAGGGTGAGAACCAGGGCTACAAACGCATGGGACTATCCACCCTGTTGGTTTTTGTGGGCGGCGGGCTCACCTGGTTAGCGCTGATCCTTGGGATGGGGATCACCGGCGTGGCTGCAGCCGCCTTGGCGAGCACTTTGTTGACGGGCCTGCTATTTGTCATCGTCGCGCGATCCCATACTCCCTGGCTTGGGGTGGCCCGGCCTTCGTCCGAAATCACGCGGCAGTTCCTGGGGTTGAGCGTATGGTTTGTGGCCTGGAATCTCATCATGAAGTTGATGACGGCCAGCGATGTCGTCGTGTTGGGTCTGCTTCACTCGATAGAGTCGGTGACCTCCTACACGCTGACCAAGTACGTTCCCGAGACTGTGGTTGCCGTTGTGGCCACGATTGTGTTTGGGATCATTCCCGGGCTGGGGCGCAGCATCGGCGCTGGCGACCGGCAGCGGACCGCGCAGGTGCGCGGTGAGATCATGGCCCTCACCTGGCTGGCCCTGGCCGGCATGGGATCAGCCATCCTGCTTTGGAACCGGGCGTTTCTCGGCCTTTGGGTGGGGGCAGATCGCTATGCCGGGGCCATCCCCGGATTGTTGGTCGTGATCGTGGCCTGCCAGTTCGTGCTGATTCGCAACGACGCCAGCATCATCGATCTGACCCTCGATCTTCGGCACAAGGTGCTGATGGGCGCACTATCGGCCACCCTGGCCATCGTCGGATCGGCCGTGCTGGTCGGGTATTTCAAGTTGGAGATCGTGGGGCTGTGCGCGGGGATCATCGCGGGCCGCGCGGTCCTCAGCATTGCCTATCCTGTATTGGTCGGCCGCTTTCTCGGATTGCGGCCTTCTTCCCAGTTGAAAGGCGTGATCAGGCCAGGCCTTGTGACGGCCCTGCTCTTCGCTGTGTCGCTCGGATTGGAGCGCCTGATGGCAACCGCTCACCTGGCTGGTCTGAAGGGATGGCTCATCCTGTTCGTTGGCGCCGGTGCGACGGCCCTGGCAGCCTTTCTTGTGGCGTTTGGCGTTGGCCTGTCCGGGCCGCAGAGGCGGCGCATCGTCCGGCGCATCCGCGCCGCGTTCGGGGCCACGCGGGCCACAGAGGCATCATAAAGGAAAGATGAACACGTCAGCAATGCGGTTGGCCATCTTCGCCCCCGACATGCGGTTTGGCGGAGCCGAGCGGTCCATGCTCAATCTGGCTGCTGGGCTGAGCGCCCGGGGATACGCGGTCGATCTCGTGCTGGCGCGCGCGCGGGGCTCTTTCCTGGCAGATGTGCCCGAGAAGGTCCGCGTCGTGGACCTGAAGGCGCCGCGGGTGCTGATGAGCCTGGCGCCGCTCGCGCGCTACATGAAGCGCGAACGACCGGCCGCGCTGCTCTCGATCCTGTACGCGAACATCATCGCGATCCTGGCCCGGCGCTTATCCGGAGCGCCTCTGCGGCTTGTCGTGAGCGAACGCAACACCCTGTCGAGCGAATCGCAAGGGTTTCGCCGGGATCTTCGCATGCGGCTGATGCCGCAGATGGTCAAATATCTCTATCCGCGTGCCGACAGCGTCGTGGCTGTCTCGCAAGGCGTGGCCGACGACCTGGTCCGGCTCGCTGAGATTCCCAGGGAGCACATCCAGGTCATCTACAATCCAATCGTGACGGCGCATCTGCGAGAGAAAGCTCAAGCCGCTTTCGATCACCCCTGGTTTGCGCCGGGTGAGCCGCCGGTCATACTGGGCGTGGGCCGCCTCTCACCACAGAAGGACTTCAGCACGTTGATTCGTGCCTTTCACGCTGTGCGGCAAGCGCATCCTGCCCGGCTCCTGATCCTGGGCGAAGGCGACGAGCGCCCGACGTTGGAGGCGCTGGTGGGGCAGCTGGGCCTGGGACAAGATGTGAGCCTTCCCGGGTTTGTCGACAACCCGTACCCCTACATGGCCCGTGCAGGAGTCTTCGTGCTCTCATCCCGCTGGGAGGGTCTGCCGGGCGTACTGATCGAGGCGCTGTACTGTGGACCGGCGATCGTGGCCACCGATTGCCCGAGCGGGCCTCGGGAGATCCTGGCAGATGGCCGCTACGGGGTGCTGACGCCGGTGGGAGACGCGAATGCCCTGGTCGAGGCCATCGAGGCCTCACTCGACGGGCGGAACCCGAGACCCCCGCGGGAAAGCTGGCAGCGGTTCGAGGAGGAGACCGCCGTGGACCAATACGAGCGCGCGCTGGTTGGCGGTGGTTGAGGTGGCTGCGATGCAGGGCCGAGAAGACAGTGACGGGCGACTTCGGGTCGTGATATCGACGCACCTGGGCGCTCCGTGGGGCGGAATCGCCACGCTGTACGACGATCTTTTCAGATCGCGTTTCGCCGACCTGGTTCAGGTCTTTTACGTAGACAATCATCCAGGCGACTTCATGGTTACACAGGCAGGACGAATCAGCCATAGCAATCTTGTCTCTGCGCTTACGTATTATGCGCGCTTGGTAACGTTGTTGCTCCGAGTCAGGCCTCAGGTGACCCACATCACGTCAACATTTGGGGCTGCCTTCTTCAAGCAAAGTATTGCCGTGGTGTTGGCAAAAATGCTGGGCTCGCGGGTCGTGNNCACTGCAGCTATTCGACGTTGTTCGTGGACAACGGCCTGTGGAAAGCATACAGTCGGTTCATCCTTCGCCGCTGCAATGGCCTGATTGCCCTGTCTAAGGAGTGGCTGGCCATAAGGCAGTGGCTGCCAGGCTGCCTGGTCGAATACCTGCCCAATTCGATCGACCTGAAGCCCTATCGGGATCTGCCGCGACCGCGGGCCGATGATGGCGATCACGTCGTCAGGCTGCTGCTGCTCGGGCACATCGGCCGTGACAAGGGTTCGTTCGATATGGTGGAGGCTGCCAGGCAGCTCACCCATCTCGTTCCCACTGCCTCGTGGCAGATCGAGTTCCGGGGCGAGGCGCTGCATTCGGGTGGACCGGAGGAAGTCCAGCGGCTCATCGATGACTACGCGCTGCAGGACCCGGTTCACATTCGACCGGCCATCTACCGTGCCGAGAAGGTGGCCTGCCTGGCGCGTACTGATGTGTTTGTGCTGCCGTCTTATCACGAAGGCATGCCCATCTCGTTGATCGAGGCCATGGCTGCCGGCATTCCGGTGGTTGCGACCAACGTGGGAGGGATCCCCGATCTGGTGATCGACCGGGAAAATGGGCTGTTGGTGCAGGCCGGGAAACCCGAGGATCTAGCAGCGGCGCTGGCAGGGCTGATAAGCGACCCCGCGAGGCGAATGCAGATGGGCCTCGCCGGCCGCCAACGCGTCCTGGAGCAGCACGACTTGGACGCGCGGGTGCCTGACCTGGTAAGATTTCACGAGCGGGTGGCGGCAGGTTTGGGACGGGCATGACGATTCATAGAGGAAATGCAGGCGGAGACTGAGGCCGATGCACATCATGTTCATGGCGCAGCTCTATGCGCCGGAGGATATCAGCGGTGCGGTGCTGATCACTGAACTCGCCACCGACCTGGTCAAGCGGGGGCATGAGGTCACGTTCATCACGGGCGCGCCGAATTATCCCTATGGACGCGTATTCGAGGGCTATCGAAACCGGGCCTATCAGGTCGAGTGGCTGGACGGGGTGCGGGTGGTGCGCACGTGGAGCTACATCTCGCCGAGCAAGACAGTTTGGCCGCGGCTGCTGCATTATGGCACCTACAGTGCGACGGCCTTCTACGGCGGGCTGTTCGCAGGCAAGCCGGACATTGTCGTGAACTACTCGCCGCCGCTGCCCCTGGGCCTGTCGGCCTGGCTGCTGGGCCGCCTGTGGCGGGTGCCCTGGGTGCTTGTGCTGGAAGACCTCTATCCCGACGCCGCGGTGACCACCGGCGTGCTGCGAAACCGGCACCTGATCGCGTTTTTCTCGGCCATGGAGCGCTTCCTGTACCGGCACGCGACCCACGTGTCGGTGATTTCGGAGAGTTTTCGGAAGAACCTGAAGCGCAAAGGTGTGCCACCGGAGAAGATAACCCTGATCCCGGTCTGGGCTGATCCCGACGTGGTGCGGCCCCTGCCGAAGGAGAACGACTTTCGCCAGCGGCTCGGCCTGGCGGGAAAGCTCGTCGCAATGTACGCAGGGAACCTGGGCCTCACTTCCTGCCTGGAGGACGTGCTCGGTGCGGCGAAGTTGTTAAGAGAAGAGACCGACATTCGCTTTGTCATCGTTGGCGAGGGAGTCAAGAAAGAGGATCTTGAGGCGACGGCACAGGCTGCCCAACTCACGAACATCATGTTCCTCCCGTACCAACCCCGGGAGATGTTTCCCGAGATGCTGGCCGCGGCCGATGTGGGTCTCGTGACCTTGAACCAGGATTCAGCCTCGTCTTCCCTGCCGAGCAAGGTTTTCAATGTGATGGCCAGCGCCAGGCCGATCCTGGCCGTTGCGCCGAAGGAGAGCGATCTCGCGCAGCTGGTGGATGACGCGGACTGCGGTGTCGTCGTGCCGCCGGAGCACCCCGAACTTCTGGCAGATGCCCTGCTGGCCATGCGTGGGCGGGGCGATGGGTTGGTCGAAATGGGACAGAACGGGCGATCGCTGCTGGAGAGCCGATACTCCCGGGCAGGCTGCGTCGATGCATTTGAGGACCTGCTGGCGAAGTTGTGCCGCGAAGGAGCCGCAACGTCATGAACGCCGAGACCTTTGCAGAGTGGCTCAGGCGCCAGGGGCATCGGATCGTTCGAACCCCGAGCAGCTACTGGTACGACGCCGGGCCGCGCGTCCTGCAGGCCTTTCCTTACCACTGGCTGATCGAGCCGACCGATCGGGAGATTCGGAGCCTGCTCCTGGCGCGGGGGATTGCCGCGCTGCGCTATTCGACGCCGCTCCATGCGTCGCAAGGCAAGGTGAGCTACCATGTCGTGCTGCGGGGACCCTATACACTTGAGATGTTGCGTGCCCAGGCCCGCAACGGCGTCCGCCGCGGCCTGAGCCGCTTCCAGGTGGAGCGCATCAGCTTCGAGCGGCTGGCGGAGGAGGGCTGGAGCCTGCAGGCCGACACGCTGGCGCGCCAGGAGCGCAGCAAATCCATGGATCAGGCGGAGTGGCAGCGCATTTGCCGGGCTGCGGAGGGCTTGCCGGGGTTCGAGGCCTGGGGTGCGATCTGCGACGGTGAGCTGGCCGCGGCGCTGCTGACGGCCCGCATCGACGATCGGTGGTGTGTGCCCTACGCGCTCAGCCATTCCAGGTTCCTGCGCGAGCACGTCAACAATGCCCTGTTTTATACCGTCAGCTGCGACCTGCTGGCACGGGAGGGTATCGCCGAGCTTTTCTTCACCCTTCAGTCGCTGGATGCCCCGGAGAGTGTTGATGAGTTCAAATTCCGCATGGGGCTGCAGCCAGTGCCGGTGCGCCAGCGCGTGGTTTTTCATCCCTGTCTCCGGCCCTTGGCAACGCACGGGGTGCATGCATTCCTGCTGCGGCGGCTCGGCCGCGATCCCGACAGTCCGCTCCTCGCCAAGGCCGAGGGCATGCTTCGCTTCCATTTGGCCGGCAGGCGCGCATCGGAGGAGCAGGACTGGCCTGCATGCCTGGCCGAATTTCGGCCACAATCCAATGAGATCCCGGCGCCGGCCCAGGGGCAGGCTGCCGGGGCGGGGAAATCTGCCAGCGACCCAGTGAAAGACAAGGGGGACATTCAACATGAAGCTAGTCGAAACTACTGAGGGCTGCCAGTTTCCCTCCTTGCAGCGGATCTCCGAGGGGCCTGCTGAAATGCCGCCCCAATCGCTCGCACGGCGTCTCAAGCTGATGGTTCGGCGCAGGATGAGCCCGCAGACGGAACGACGATTCAAGAGGCGCACGAATGATCTGATGAATTGGTTCTGCCGGGTGAGAGGCAAGCCCGAGCGCCCTGCGGTTCAGGTCCAGTCTGCCAGCGGCGCCGCGACCCATTTGGCGGCTGGCGACCTGGTGCGCGTTCGGTCCAAGGCAGAGATCGATGCCACCCTCAACCACTGGCGGCAGCTCCGGGGGTGCACCTTCATGCCGGAAATGACGCAGTACTGCGGCACAACGCAGCGGGTTCTCAAGCCGCTGGCCCGCTTCGTCGATGAGCGCGATCTGCGGGTCAAGACCTCGAAGGGCATCGTGCTTCTCGACGGGGTCGTCTGCCAGGGCACTGCGGACTTTGGCCCCTGCGATCGTTCTTGTGTACTATTCTGGAGAGAGGAGTGGCTGGAGAAGATCGACCAGCCATCAGCCTGAACATGTGCCGGGAGGACTCACTATGACCGAGAAGAGTCTCAGGCGCGTCTCTCGTGTCGCCAACTACCGGATCTGGCGCAGCGGGCCGATGAAGCGCGCGTCGGACATCATCATCTCGCTGATCGTGCTGATCTGGTTCGCGCCGGCATTCTGCCTGATCGCCATCTGGATCAAGCGTGATTCACCCGGACCGGTCTTCTATCGGGGCACGCGCGTGGGGAAGAACGGGCGTCCCTTCAAGATCCTGAAGTTCANNCGAAGGTTACCGCCCGCGACGATTCCCGTGTGACGCCCTTGGGACGCTGGCTGCGAGACACGAAACTGAACGAGCTGCCTCAGTTCTGGAATGTGCTCGTGGGGGACATGAGTCTCGTCGGACCCCGACCTGAGGATCCCGATATCGTGCGCAGCTGGCCCGCGGTGGCTCGCGTCAAGATCCTTTCGGTGCGCCCCGGCATCACCAGCCCTGCCTCCGTTCTCTATCACAACGAGGAGACGCTCCTCACCACTGCCAACGTGTTTCGGCAGTACATCGGTGAGCTCGCCCCGGACAAGCAGCGCCTGGATCAGTTGTACGTGCGCTATCACTCGTTTTGCCTGGACATGGATACCCTGTTGTGGACCGCATACATCATCTTGCCCAGGATCGGCTCTCACGATCCGCCCGAGAGGCTGCTGTTTGTCGGTCCCGTCACCCGTCTCATGCACCGGCACATCAACTGGTTTGTGGCTGACACGCTGATTGCCCTCGGCGCCGTCGGCATCGTGGGCGTCATCTGGCGCATTTACGAGCCGCTGAACGTTGGCTGGCTGAAGTCCATCGGCGCGGCAGTCGCGCTCGCGCTTCTCTTCGGCATCAGCGGCGCGCTGATCGGGTCGATCGTGTAGTATGGCCGAAGGCTGCGCCCGAGGACGCCTACGACCTCGTCGTTGCGTGGGCCGTGGCCGCGCTTCGTGCCTTCATGACCAACCTTCTGCTCCGCCTCTTTCCGCTTGGGTTGATCGCGATCTCCTCGATACTGGCTCTGATAGGATTCGTCGCGTTCAGATACCGCGGCCGCCTGGCGACCGGCGCTGTCAGTTACATCACCCGCCGGCGCATGAGAGCTATTGGCGCGAGCGAGCGCGTTCTGATCGTCGGCTCCGGTTACACTGCCCGGGAGGCAGCCTGGGTCCTGGATCAGCCTGAGAACGCGCAGAAGTTCCACCTGGTCGGATTCGTGGACGATGATGTATTCGAACAGGGAATGCGCGTCCACGGCGTTCATGTCGTAGGCACTCGCAACGATATCCCAAGGCTCGTGGCTCAATGGGGCATCAAAGTAATCATCCTGGCCGATCACCGCCTCACTTTCGAACAGCAGCGTTCGATCGTCAAGCTCTGCCAGGCAACCAAGACCAGGTTGGTTATGATGCCCGATTTGGTTGACTCGTTGAGCCGCCTGGTCAGGGGGGATGCTTCGTCGACATTCCAGGGCAGCGGCAGGCAGGGAAACAGCGCTGACATCGACTGTCTTCAATGTTATGCAAAACGCGCTGCGCCGCACCTGGTGTCCCTGCTGCAGGATGCTGAGAGAGTAGAGGCGCAATGACGGATTCCTGGCATGGCAGGCAGGTGCTGGTGACTGGCGCCGGCGGCTTCATCGGAAGCCACCTGGTGGAGTCGCTGGCGCGCAGCGGGGCCCAGGTCCGGGCCTTTGTCCGGTACAACTCGCGCGGCGATCCTGGACTGCTGTCGCTGGCGCCTCCGGAGCTGCGCCCGAACATCGACATCATCCCGGGAGACCTGCGTGATCTGCCGGCTTTGATTGCAGCCGCACGGGACGTGGAGTTCATCTTTCACCTGGGCGCGCTGATTGCGATACCCTACTCCTATATACATCCGGTGGAGGTCGTGCAGTCGAACGTTCTGGGCACCTTGAATGTTATGTTGGCCGGCCGCGAGAATGGCGTCCGGCGCATCGTGCACACCTCCACCAGCGAGGTGTACGGCACCGCTTTGAGGACCCCCATCGACGAGGACCATCCGCTCCAAGGGCAGTCGCCGTATTCCGCCAGCAAGATCGGCGCGGACAAGCTGGTCGAGAGCTTCTATTGCGCCTACGATCTGCCCGCGGTCACCGTGCGCCCATTCATCACCTATGGCCCGCGCCAATCCGCGCGGGCCGTGATCCCGACCATCATCACGCAGGCGCTCACCCAAGACGTGATCCGTCTGGGCAACCTGGATGCGCGGCGTGACTTTACCCATGTCGCGGACACGGTCGCCGGCTTCCTCGCCGCAGCCAAGGCGCCCGGCGTCGAAGGGGAGACGTTCAACCTGGGAGTTGGGAGCGAAATCCGGATCGGCGACCTTGTCGCAGAGATCCTCTCCCTGCTGGGTTTGCAGAAGACGGTCGAAGTAGTCCCGGCGCGGCTGCGGCCCGGCAAGAGCGAGGTGCAGCGCCTGATCTCAGATAACAGCCGGGCGCGGGATCGCCTGGGATGGTCGCCCCGCATCAGCTTGCGGCAGGGGCTCGCGGAGACGATCGAATGGATCTCGGCGCATCTGAGTCTCTATCGGCCCGAGCAATATCAGCTGTAGGGGAGGAATCGTATGAAAGCGGTCATTCTGGCGGGCGGTAAGGGAAGCCGCCTGGCTCCTTACACGAAAGTACTGCCCAAGCCGCTCATGCCGATCGGCGACGATATGCCGATTCTGGAGATCCTCCTCAGGCAGTTGAAGCAATTCGGCGTCGATGACGTCATCATGGCGGTCGGGTACTCGGCCGGGTTGCTTCGTGCGTTTTTTCAGGATGGCAGCCGGCTCGGACTAAACATCTCCTACAGCTTTGAAGACCAGCCGCTTGGCACCGCAGGGCCGCTTTCTTTGCTGGACGGTTTGGACGACACCTTCCTGGTAATGAACGGAGACGTGCTGACAACATTGCATTTTCCAGACTTGATCGACAGCCACCGTACCAGTCGCGCCGCGGCGACGATCGCGTCATACGTCAAGAAGGTGCGGATCGATCTTGGGGTCCTGCGCACGAGCTCGGATCGCGAGGTCGTCGGCTACATGGAGAAACCCACCTACGAGTTCACGGTGAGCATGGGCATCTATGTCTTCGAGCCGCGCGTCCTTTCCCATATCGGATATCGCGAGCACCTCGACTTTCCGGACCTGGTGCTGAGATTGATCGCCGCGGGTGAGAAGGTTGTGAGCTATCCCTTCGACGGCTACTGGATGGACCTGGGTCGGCTCGCGGATTACGAGCAGGCCGTGAAGGACTTCGAGCAACTGAAGCCGCAGCTGTTGGGATGGCAGGACGGCGAGTTGGCATCGCTGCCGGAGTTGTCGGCGCAGGCGCCCGCTGATGTGTGACCGCATGCAGGCATTCACGAGGAGNNGGCGGGTTCCGCTGTCCGATCTGGATTATGGGCCTGAAGAAGAGGAGGCCGCGCTTGACGTCATCCGGCGCCGCTGGCTGACGATGGGCGCGGTGACCCAGGAGTTCGAGGCCGCGTTTGCAGAGCTTACGGGGGCCAGGTATGCGTTGGCCGTCTCCAATGCCACTGAGGCGCTTCACCTGGCCTGCCTGGCGCTTGGGATCGGACGGGGAGACGAAGTAATCGTCCCGTCGCTGACCTTCGTCGCTACCGCGAACGCTGTCCTGTATGCGAATGCCGAGGTCCGCTTTGCCGACATCATCGGGCCTCACGATCTGAACATCTCCCCGGAAGACATCGAAAGACAGATCACATCCCGCACGAAGGCCATCATGGTGATGCACTACGGCGGCTATCCCTGCCGGATGCCCGAGATCCTTGAGATCGCCAGGCAGCACGGGCTAGCGGTGATCGAGGATGCCGCGCACGCGCCTGGCGCCTCGCTGGACGGGCAGGCCTTGGGCACATGGGGAGATGTGGGTTGTTTCAGCTTCTTCTCGAACAAGAACCTCGCCACCGGTGAGGGCGGCATGGTGGTCACCAACCGCGCCGAGATTGCTGAGAAGATCAAGCTGCTGCGGTCGCATGGCATGACCACGCTCACCTGGGATCGCCATCGCGGGCATGCTTCCAGCTACGATGTGGTGGACCTGGGCTACAATTACCGCATCGACGAGATTCGCTCTGCACTGGGGTTGGCGCAGCTGAGCAAGCTGCAGAAGAACAACGCTCGCCGCTGTGCCCTCACCGAGCGTTACTGGCGGGGACTGGCAGGCGCGCCCTACGACGGGATGGAGCTGCCATTTGCAGGTTCGCGGGGAGACTCCTCCCATCACATCCTGCCGGTCTTGCTCCCGGAGCGCGCGGACCGCCAGGCATTCATGGATTCGATGCGCGCATCGGGGGTGCAAACGAGCATCCACTACCCACCGATTCATCAGTTCAGCTATTATCGCGGGCGCTATCCCGGTGTGTCTGTTCCGGTCACCGAGAGGCTGGCGGCCCGAGAGGTCACCCTGCCGTTGTATCCGACGATGAGTGACGAGCAGGTCGATACGGTTCTTGCAGCTGCGGCCACAGCACTGGCCAGCGCACGCGCGGAGAGTGATGCATGAAGAAGGCAATCGTAGGCGGAGCAGGCGGTTTTATCGGCGGGCACCTGGTCAAGAAGCTGAAGGCCGAAGGCTACTGGGTGCGCGGTGTGGATATCAAGCAGCACGAGTTTGCCCCGTCCGCGGCCGATGAGTTCTGTGTGTTGGATTTGCGCGAGCCGGCGAACTGCCGGGCGGCGTTGACCCTGGGCGACGGCACGTTTGACGAGGTTTACCAGCTCGCCGCGGACATGGGCGGCATGGGCTTCATTCACTCGGCTGAGTGCGAGATCATGCACAACAGCGTGCTGATCAACGTCCACATGACGCACGCAGCGGCTGAGC
>MTKZ01047473.1_pt2 | contig 11303 bp, 15 predicted proteins | sample 1042781 | NCBI WGS metagenome assembly MTKZ01 (sample SAMN06212207, study PRJNA360539) | anaerobic digester metagenome | biome: Wastewater treatment plant; material: sludge; isolation source: anaerobic digester fed with sludge from wastewater treatment plant | place: Denmark: WWTP Viborg ...
AGGAGGGCAGTTTTGCCGAGCGCGAGAACGGCTTGTGCATGGTGGGCCTGCCAGACATGATGCGCGGGCGGGTGGGCATTGGCTTTGGCACCATTTTTGTTGAGCCCTTCCGCAAAAACGCCACGCCATTGCCGGTGGTGTATCGCAATGCGGAAGAAGCGCACAAACTGGCGATGCAGCAAATGGACTGGTATCACCGCTGGGAAGAAAAAAATCCGCACGTGAAGTTGATCAAGAGCAAAAAAGACCTGGATCAAGTCACATCGGTGTGGCTGGATGAGAAACCGGTCAGCCTTCACCCCATCGGCATTGTAATGTTGATGGAAGGCGCAGATCCCATCCGCCAGCCGCGCGAGTTGGAGATGTGGCGCGAACGCGGGGTGCGGCTGCTTGGCCCGGCGTGGACACAAACGCGCTACTCCGGCGGCACCGGCTCGCCCGGCGGCCTTACTGACCTTGGGCGCGAACTGCTGGAAGTGATGGCCGATTGCAATGTTGGGCTGGACATCAGCCACATGGCCGCGCAATCTGCGCGAGAAGCGCTGGACCGGTTTGAGGGCACAACGATTGTGGCAACGCACAGCAACCCCCAAAGAATTACCAACACCGACCGTCATTTGCCGGATGATGTGATTATGGGCATCGCCCAGCGCAATGGCGTGATTGGCACGGTGCTGTTCAACCGCTTTTTGCGCCAGTCGTGGAACAAAGGCGACCCCAAGCGCAACGTGCCGCTGGATGATGTGGTGCGCTGCATTGATTACATTTGTCAGCTCACCGGCAGCGCAGATCACAGCGCCATCGGCAGCGATTTTGATGGCGGGTTTGGCATGTTGTCTGTGCCGGAAGGGTTGGACACCATCCGCGACCTGAGCAAGATTGGCGACGCGTTGGCGCAACACGGCTATACCGAGGCCCACATCGCTCAGGTTTTATACGGCAATTGGCTGCGCGTGCTCAAAACCGTGCTGAATTAAAAAATGACGAATTACTAATGACCAATTACGCGAGTTTTGGATAAGCAAAACGAGGCGAAAATGTCATTCTGAGCGACCGGAGGGAGCGAAGAATCTCTGGCTAATTCTTTCTTAGCCAGAATTTCGCAAAGATTCAGCCTGCCCTGATCTTGCCGAAGGGTCGCACAGCTTTGCTTCACGCCGCTGCGCTCCTCAGAATGACAGGCATGCTCTTAACCAAAACTCGCGTTAATTACAAACAAAAGTTACCCAAATTCGTAATTCGTCATTCGTAATTAAATGGATTTTCTTTTTTGCGATGAGGCGTTGATCGCCATTAACAAACCGGCGGGCGTGAGCAGCGCCCACGATGGCGCCCGCCCGGATGAGCGCACGCTGGTAGACATGTTGCGCCATGAGTTTGACGCGGTGTGGCCGGTGCATCGGCTGGACAGAGACACCAGCGGGGTGATGGTATTTGCGCGAAACGAGGACAGCCACCGCGATTTAAGCATGCAATTTGAGCAGCGCGAAACCGAGAAGGTGTATCACGCGCTGGTGAAAGGCAGGCCGCGCCAAAATGAGCAGGTCATCAATGCGCCGCTGCTGGCCAACGCCGACCGAAAACACCGCACCATCGTGGATCCGGCGCGCGGCAAGGCGGCCATCACCCACGCCAAAATTTTGCAACCACTCGGCCCCATCACGCTGATGGAAGCCCGGCCAGAGACAGGCCGCACCCACCAAATACGGGTGCATTTGGCAATGATTAACCTGCCGATTGTGTGCGACCCGTTGTATGGCGATGGCGAGCCGGTGTATTTGTCATCGCTTAAAAAAGGGTACCAGTTTCGCGGGCGCGAGGAACGCCCGCTGATTGCGCGGCTGGCGCTGCACGCTTTTTGCCTCTCGCTGCGCCATCCCCAAACCGGGCAGCTTTTGCGGCTGGAGGCGTCCTACCCCAAAGATTTTGGCGCAGCGGTAAAACAAATTGGCAAACTGATATAATCTATCCGCTCCCTTCGCGGGGGCGTAGCTCAGTTGGTTAGAGCGTTGCGTTGACATCGCAAAGGTCACAGGTTCAAGTCCTGTCGCTCCCATGCCAGCAAGAACCCCGGTGGTCAAACGGCCATCGGGGTTCTGCATTACAATTCCCTTAGTAAAGCAAAACAAACCAATCATGACCAAAGAAGACGCAAAAGTCGTGCTTGTTGTGGATGACGAGCCGCGCATGATCAATTTCATTCGCATGAATCTGGAGCTGGAGAGCTACCGCGTGATCTCCGCAGAAAACGGGCTTGAGGCTGTTAAAAAAACCCGCGAGATGCTGCCCGATTGCGTGCTGCTGGACATTATGATGCCAGAGATGGACGGGTTTGAGACCCTGCGAGCCATCCGCGAGGAAAGCCTTGTGCCTGTCATCATGCTCACCGCCAAAAACGATGAGGACGACAAAGTCAAGGGTCTCAACCTCGGCGCGGATGATTACATCACCAAGCCGTTTAGCCCGCGCGAGCTGACCAGCCGTGTCAAGGCGGTCATTCGCCGCGCCGAGCTGCCCTCGCAGGTAGACAAGGCCCCGGTCAAGGTGGATGATCATTTGGCGATTGACTTTAACCACCGCGAGGTGCTGGTGGATGGCAAACCGGTTAAGCTGCGCCCCACCGAATGGCGGCTGCTTTACCATTTGGTGCAAAACGCGGGATGGGTTGTGCCACACGAGGCGCTGCTGAGCAAAGTGTGGGGCTGGGAATACCGCGACGAAACACAATACTTGCGGTTGTATATCACCTATCTGCGCCAGAAAATTGAGAAGGATTTGGCCGACCCGCATTACATTTTGACCGAGCGCGGGGTGGGCTATAAGTTTGTGGACTTTAAGAAGAATTAAATGAATGCCACACTTAGCGCCCGGAGCGATTTAACCGCTGCGGGCGCTCTAACGCTTCTGCCCGGCATTTCGCCACCCGCGCCATACCAAACGGCGCTGAACACCCCCATTGGCAAGGTGTTGATTGAGGGCAGCCGGAGCGCCATCACCCGCGTGGAAATTGTGGCCGATGATGCCCCGGTGGGCAAAGGCAACCGCATTCTCTCTAGCGCGCGCAAACAACTGCGCGAGTATTTCAAGGGCCAGCGCGCGGCGTTTAGCATTCCGCTGGATAACGCGGCGGGCACGCATTTTCAGCGGGCGGTCTGGCGCGAACTGCAAGCCATACCCATCGGCCAGACGATTACTTACCATGAGCTGGCCCGCCGCGTGACCGGCGATGTGAAGGCGGCGCGGGCGGTGGGCCGCGCAAATGGCGCAAACCCGTTTATGATCCTTGTGCCGTGCCACCGCGTCATTGGCGCCGATGGCCGCCTGACCGGTTACCGCGGCGGGCTAAAAGCCAAAGAGTGGCTGCTTAAACACGAGAAGGCGTTGATGGTGTGAAAGACAAGAAACAAGAAATAAGAAACCATGCGGCGCAAATTTTTCTTATTTCTCTGTGCCTCCGCGTCTTTGCGGTGAAATTAAACAATGAAACCCCTTCATTTTGCGGTTGATTGCCGCCTGATGTATTACCGCAAGTCGGGCATTTCGCAATACACGCGCAGGCTGGCGCAGGCCATGTGCAAGCAATTGCGGCCAAATGAACGCTTGTCGTTGCTGATGGATCGCCGCGATGCTGACACGGCCTGGGTTCCATCCAACGCGGGCAAAATTGCGGCGTTTACCCCCGCGCACCACAAACTGGAGCCGTTGCTTTTGCCGCTGGAGCTGGCGCTTCATGGGATTGATGTTTTGCACAGCCCGGATTTCATCGCCACGCGCGGCGCGTTCCGCAAAATCATCACCATCCACGATTTGTATTTCATGGAGCACCCGGAAGTGATGAGCGCGGACGGGGCGCGGTATTACGGGCAAATCGCGCAATCGGCCAAGCTGGCAGATGGCATCATCGCCGTGTCAAACTTCACGCGCGATGATATTTTGCGTCTGTTGCCCGGCACCCCGCGCGAGAAGGTGCGCGTGGTGTACGAGGCGGCGGATAATTGGGAAGACGGCAAACAGAAGACGGAAGACGGAGGTCTGGCTGGCGGCGGGCCATCCTCCGTCCCCGGTCTCCCGTCTAAATACGCTCTCTTCATCGGCACATTTGAGCCGCGCAAAAACATTGGCACGCTGCTTCGCGCAGCCCAGCGGGTGATGGCATCTGCGCCGGATTTTGAGCTGGTGATTGTGGGCGAGAAGGGCTGGGTGGATGACGAACCCTCTCGGCTGGCGCAAACGCTGGCGATTCAGGATCACATCCACTTTACCGGCTGGCTGGATGGCGCGGCGTGGGAGCGCGTGTTGCGCAACGCCCGCGTTTTGTGCATGCCCTCGCTCTACGAAGGCTTTGGCCTGCCCGTGCTGGAGGCCATGACGCGCGGGGTGCCGGTGGTGTGCAGCAATTCGTCCTCGCTCAAAGAGATCGCCGGAGATGCCGCGCTTTTGCACGACCCATGCGATGTGGATGCCCTTGCGAGTCAGCTTGCCCGCGCCTGGGCAGATGATGCCCTGTGCGCGGGTTTGTCAGCGCGTGGGCGCGCTCGCGCGGCGCAATTTTCGTGGCAAATAGCGGCAGCGCAAACGCTGGAGATGTATCGAAACAAGGTGTAGCTGGACGCGCGCACTGAACACTTGTTCCACAAACAAACCCCCCAAAAGGCGTTTTGCAAAAATGCACTACAATATGGCTGTATTTGACTTTTGTGGACTGCTTTATGCTATTCATGGGAGGTTCATCATGGGCTGTGGAAAATCGAAAGCAGGAACGTGTAGGCACGCGGTGTTGGTTGGGATTTGCACTAAAGAATTTGTTCGGGCTGCATTGCCAGATCAACCGGATTATCGCGTGGCGATGACGCGCATTATCATTCTGGCGAATATCAAGCGCAATCGCGTCACCGGTTTGATGTCCCATGAAATCATCCCAGACACTACGGCATGGATGCGAGCCTACGTCCAAAAAGTTTCCTTTTATCTGCAAACCGAGCGCGACCGCTGGGCGTTGTTTTGCGGCACAAGCGCCAACGATGAGCTGGCAGATTTGCTCGCCGAGTTTGCCGTCAAAACCTCGCCCAATGCTCTTGATATTGACGAAGTGCTGGGTCAGGCGTATTATTTGGTCAAGGAGCGCATTCGGCAGCAATTTCCTTTTGATGAGCCCGTGAATGCATGGCTGGAAAAGCTGACTCGCGCGGTGGCAATACAAGTTGCGCGTGACAGGCGTTGTTTGCGGCGTGGGAATGTGGAACGCGAAGAAATGGGTTTTGATGACGCGCTGGCCAACGCGCCGGATAACTCCTATTTCAGCCAAACGGATGAATGGCTAGAAAGCATGGATATTCGACAAGCCTTGACCCGTTTAAAACCACGGCACCGCGATATTCTTCAGCGGGCGCTCAATGGTCAAACGCCAGATCAAATTGGATTGGCATTAAAACGCTCTCCAAAAACAGTGCAAAACAACCTGACCGATATTGGCAAATTATTGGGCTGGGGGGAACAGCAATAAAATGAGCGTCCCCACCCTCGGCCCCAGCCTGTACGCGCCAGTTTCCATCGCTTCTGCATTGCAAGAATTGTTGATGGATGAGATGGGGGATGCGCTTTATCTGGGTTTGGATGGGGCGAATATTGACCCGGCAAAGCTGGCTGAGCGTGATTTGCTGCTGGCCGGGGTGATGCTGACTGGCGAAAGACTCGCATCAAACCATGAGGTGTTTTACTCGGTGTGGAAGTCCAAGCCAATTGCAGACAGCGCGGATGTTGAGTTTTGGTTCGAGGGCGCATCGGATGCCGATTTGAGCGGCGTTAAATCGCTGGAAGTGATCGCGGGAGGAAACTGCCACGAGTTTCCAATCGAACATGTTTCGCCCAATCTCATTCAGGCGGCCTTTCGGCTGCCTCAATCACAGATTTTGAACATGCGCAACAAACGCGTCACCTCTCTTTTTACCCTGCGGCTGATGGCTTAACCCCGCATTTTTTGGCCTTGTTCCGCCACCGCACTTTAACGCATCGGTTTGCTAAAAAGCTGGAAATTAATCGTTGCTGCTTGAATTCGGGAAATTTCGCGCACATTCCCCATATAAATATATACAGCGAGAAAAGACACGTATGCAGCACAAATTATGACGCTTAATCACCAAAACAGCGCAGAAGCCGCCAGTTCGCACTTAATGACCGTGAAAGACCTGGCGGCTTATTTGAGCCTGGACACTACAACTATTTACCGCATGGTAGAACGCGGAGAAATCCCGGTCGTCAGAATTGGGCAGCGTGGCAGAACAGTGCGCTTTAAGCGAGAGGCCATCGAAACATGGTTAAAAATGCGCGAGATGAATCAAATCACACCTTAGTCTTGGCCTGATATTTTTGCACCTAAATGTAAACCGCGCGGCGATAAAACCGCATTTAACTCTGTGATATAAAATTGTGTCATGTCAAACATACGAGCATGGGCGAGTGGACATCCAAAACTATCGGCGTGGGCGTTTCTAGGCTTGGGCATGGTTATCATCCTCGTTTTTGCGGCGCGGGATGCGGGCCTGCTTTGGAATCAGTGGCTCTTTCTCGTTTTGGCGACCTTGGGCGTGGCGGGCCTGTGTGTGTGGATTATTGGCTGGGAAAGCGACAAGGACGACGAAACCGAGTAGCAAACAGACCGCGCGACATTTTTACCCGCACACAGCCCCATCCACCGGCGGCAACGTGGCGCGAATGGCGCGGCACACCGGCGCGGGGTCTGGCAGATGGGGCAGCAATTGGCGCAAGTGGCACAATGGCAGGCCAATCACATTGAGCGGGCAGCCACGCATGCGCGCCACCGGATGAAACGCCTCGTGTTGAACGGCGTAACTCCCCGCTTTATCAAACGGATCGCCGCTGGCAATGTATTCCTCGATTTCGGCATCGGTGTAATCGCGCATGTGCACCATGCTTGAATCGCAACTTACGCGTTCCTCGCCATCGCAAAGCGTCACCACGCACGATTGCACCTCGTGAGCGCGATTGCGCAGCGCGCGCAACATGCGCCGCGCGTCGCCCGCGTCCTGGGGTTTGTTCAGCATCTCGCCATCCAGCAGCACGGTGGTATCGCAGGCAATGACGATGGCCGAAGCGCCATCCACCGCCCGCGCTTTCTCTCGCGTAATGCGGTGCTGGGTATCCAGCGGCGATTCGCCCTCCAGCGGGTCTTCGTTCACCTGAGGCGGGCGGACACCAAACGCCACGCCCATCGCGGTCAGCAGCTCCTTCCTGCGCGGCGATGACGAAGCGAGAATGATCTTATTTTTCATGGGCGATGAGTATAGGGCAAGACAAGATGCCGGATAAATCCATCGGCGAGTCAAAATAAAACCTCACGGGCCAGCGCATCAATTCTGGTCAAGCCAAAATCTTGTGCGTCAACCCGTGAGGTTTCTTATTTGCTCAGATCGCGCGGAATATGCTTACAGCAAGTCTTCCATCAAGCGCATGGGCGCAACTGCCACACCCACAATGCCAGGCCCGGTATGCACGCCCAACACCGGAGAAATCCGGCGAATCTCCATCTTTGCCACATTCAACTTGCTTTTAAGCTGTTCGGCCAGCGCGTCGGCCTTGTCTGCCATGCGCCCATGCAAAACGGTCGTCCACACCGCGTTCTGGCCATACATTTTTTGCAAATGCTCAACGATGAAACTTAAGCCCTGCTGAACGCTGCGCACTTTGCCAATGTTGCTATATTTGCCGTCTTTCCGGTCTACGTTGATGACCGGCTTGATATTGAACAACGCGCCCGCCAATGCCGATACGCGCCCAATGCGCCCGCCGCGCTGCAAATACTCCAGCGTTTCAAGGGTATATACCACCTCAGTGTTCGCGCGGAGTTCCTCCATGCGCGTTTGAATTTCATCCAGCGTTTTGCCCTTGCGCGCGGCCAGCGCCGCGGCCAGCACCTGAAAACGCTCGCCGCCCGAAAGCGTCATCGTATCCCAAAGCGTGATCTGCGCCTGGTCGCCAATATCGCTGGCGGCCACCCGCGCCCCGTTTATCACCCCGCTCAGGCCAGATGAAATGTGGATGGACAGCAGGCGCTTGTCGGTCTCGGTCTCCAGCAGTTTGCGGTAAATTTCCTCAAACTGGGCTGGGCTGGGCTGGGCGGTGGTGGGGATGGCGGGACGCATCGCCTCCAACCGGTTGTAAAACGCATCCGCGGTGATATTCTCGGCGCTTACTTCTTCACCGGGAAATTGAATAAACAACGGAGCTTGAGCGATGTTAAATTCTTTCAGTTCTTCGGCGCTCATATCGGCGGCGCAATCTGTGATGATTTTCATGATGTCCTATTAGGATTTAGCTGTTTAGTTAAGAACACCACGCCGCCAATTTGGATGCGAAGGAGTTACGCCAAATTTTTCTTAAAAAACTGGATGGCGCGCGCCCAGGCATCTTTTGCGGGGCCTTCAACATATGCGCCGTGCGTGGGGTTCAAAAAGGCATGCCCGGCATTGGCGTAGATGTGAAACTCGGCGGGTTTGCCCGCGTCCTTATACATTTGCTCCACCTTTCTCACACCCTCCACCGGGATGCCGCGATCCAGCTCGCCATACACGGCCAGCACGGGCGCTTTGATCTTTGCCACATCCTCTGGCGATGGGTTATACCGCCCGCCATACCACGGCGAAATGGCCCCCAAATGCGGGTATTGCTCGGCTGTCTTGAAGGTGAGATACCCGCCCATGCAAAAACCCATCAACCCCAGCTTTTTGGGCTGCACCCCGGCGTTGTTGCGCAAATACTCCAACGCCAAAACAATCTCGCCAATGGCGCGTTCCATGTTAGATGTCAGCGCCATCACCAATTTTTGCGCGTCATCCGGCTCGTTAGACACTTTGCCGTGATACAAATCTGGCACCATCACCACAAAACCCTCGCGCGCCATCCGCTCTGCCAATTCCATGATGTGCGGCTCAACGCCCCACCATTCCTGAATCAAAACAACGCCGGGGTACACGCGGTCATCATCCGGGCGCACCAGATAAGCCAACGGGGTGACATTTTTTGTGTCGGTGTAAATCGTCTCGTGTAAAACTATCATAGTTGCGCTCCTTTGCTAAAACGCGCGGCTGATTGTAGCCGCGCCGCGTTTCTTCATTGTCCGCCCTTCATCGTTTCTTCCAGCAGCGGGAACACCAGCCAGGCCATGCCAAACCCGAACAACGCGCCGGTGAGCGCCCGCAACTGCCACACACTTTCGCGGAATGGGATAAAGTTAAACGGCGGCTGGCTGAGCATTTGAGAGAAGCCATCCAGCCCAACGGGGATGACCCCAATGGCGATGAGCAGCCACCACGGCAAAAGCCGCTTGCGCCCGCGCACAAACGAAAACAACAGCCCGTTCAGGGCCATCGTAAAGTAAATAAAAATATCGCGCTGGCACAAGGCGGTTTTGTAGCCCATCGCCTCGCTGCCCTGAAAATCTCTCGCTTGCAACTGCCCGGTAAACCCGGCGGGGTTGATGCCAGAGTAAACCTGAAAATCTCCGCCGCCGGATGGGTCATCGCCGCGCGAATACACCGGCTGCGGGCCAAACAGCCAAAACGAGCGAAACCCCAGCGTGTGGCACACAAACTTATACGGGGTGTAAATCAATTGCGCGGGGCCGGTCAACCCAACTTTCATCAACACCGGCGCGGCAAATGGCAGCAACGAATACACAAACAACCCGGTGACGATGGCCCCCAGCCAGTGTTTCTGGAATCCATTGCCCAGCCGGTTTATAAACGCCTCAACCCGTGATGTATTTTGCATGAAGGTGGCATGATAGCGCACGCGCAGCCAGGCAAAGATGCCGCCACGCGTTTTTAAGCCAGCGCGGCCAGCGCATCGCCTTCGCATTCGCGCAACCCATCGCGCATCCAGAGCTGGTTTTGGCGCAACGCGGCCAGCGCCTGCGCCCCGGTTGCAAGCCCAAACCGAACTGCATCGCCCGGCAAAAGATGGGCGGCCAGCGGCAAGTCGGCCTGGATCACCGCCGCCAAAATGGGGTAGCCGCCGGTCGTCTGCGCATCGGCCATCAGCAGGATGGGCAAGCCATCTGGCGGGACCTGCACCACGCCGGGGAACACGCCCAGCGAGGGCAGGCTGGCCTCGCCCGCGTGACGCAACGGCTCGCCCTCTAACCGCAACCCCATCCGGTTGGATGTGGCGCTCACGCGGTATGGTGCGCCGCAAAAGCCATCCAACGCGCCGGGTGCAAAATGGCCCACGTGCGGGCCGGGCAAAACGCGCAAAACGGGGATGTCGCCATACGCGGGGCGGCATGCGCCATCCCACCAGCGGCCCGCCAGCCGCGCCAAGTCCATTTTTGGGGATGGGTTTCGGGGGCTCAAAACATCACCGGCTTGCAGAGCGCGGCCCAGCCCCGCGGGCGCATACACGCTGCGCGAACCCAGCGCCAGCGGCGCATCCAGCCCGCCCAACACGGCCAAATACGCCCGCGCCCGCGCGGTCACGCTCACCTGCGCCCCCGCCCCCGCCCGCGCGGTCACCCAGCCGGGCAGCGGCTCACCGTTCACGCTTGCGCCCACTCCTGCCCCAGTGATGGCAAACACGGCGGGCGCGTCAAACTCAACCACCGCGCCGCCGCCCAAAAATTCAATCACCGCTTCGCCCGGCGCGTTGCCCACCAGAATGTTAACTGCCTGCGCCGCAAACACATCCATCGCCCCGCTTTGCGGCACACCCAAATGCGCCAAATGCGCCCGCCCCATGTCTTGGGTGGTAGCCAGCAGGCCGGGTGAGTGAATGAGCATGACGAAAGCAATTACGAATTACAACTGGATTTGGGCAAAGAAATCCCTTGAAGCACGAAATGGCGCGTATGGGCGAGGCAGTGCCTCGCCCTACGACTAAACCTTCGATTTATTCCATCACTTTCAAGAGATTAACCCTGTTTTGCGTAAACCCGGTTATAAACCCATTAACGCCCCTGCGATTTTGCCAGCATTCGCAACGCCTCATCCCGCGCAGCGGGCGTGTTGGCGCTCACAATCCAGCGCGGGTCATACTCGCGGATGAGTTTTGTGTCTGCCCGCGCCAGCAGGCGGCGCAACGAGCGCTCGCCCGCGGCAAATGCGCCGGGCAACGCGCGCATAAAAGCTGGCTCGTAAATTGTCACCAGCGGCTCTGGCTGATGGGTGTCTGGATTGAAGAAGGCCGTGCCCGCCCGGTTTGGCTCGCGGCCAGCCAGCAGCGCCGCCAGCGCCGCCCCATCAAAATACGGCAAATCGCAAGACAAAACCAGCCACGCCGATTCACCCGCCCCG
>MTKZ01018093.1_pt1 | contig 11295 bp, 12 predicted proteins | sample 1042781 | NCBI WGS metagenome assembly MTKZ01 (sample SAMN06212207, study PRJNA360539) | anaerobic digester metagenome | biome: Wastewater treatment plant; material: sludge; isolation source: anaerobic digester fed with sludge from wastewater treatment plant | place: Denmark: WWTP Viborg ...
CGTCGCCAGCCGCTGAAGAAGCGAGTGATGAACGGCTTGGCCGAGCGCATGCCGCAGTCGGTGCGGTTCACCGTGGAGGCATGCACCAGGATGAGCACTTCGTCGTCGGCGGGTGACGGTGGTGGCACCTCCTCCACGCGCACGACATCGGGTGACCCGTATCGGGTGTGCACTGCAGCTTTCATGACTGTTTGCCTTTCGAGGTTCGCCGAGGGCGACGGATGGGGCCGCCGTGCTTCCACGAGCGGCCGGCGCGGAACAGTTCGGCGGGCTTGCCGCCCGCGGGGCCGGGTTGTGCGACGCGACCGGTGGGGATGACCCAGCCGCTCTCGGCGACGATGCTGCGCCGGAAGTTGGCGCCGTCGAGGTGAACACCCCACACGGCCTCGTACACCGCGCGCAGCTCGGCGAGCGTGAACGTGGCGCCGACGAACGCGGTGGCGATGCCGCTGACTTCCAGCTCGACGCGGACTCGGGCGATGGCATCGCGCAGGATCTGCAGGTGGTCGAACGCCAGCTCGATCTTGCCGTCGAGCACATCGGCGATCGGAATGAGCGCGGCATCGGCAGCGTCGGTGCCGGCCACCACGGCACCCACCTCGCGCAGCACGGCCAGGTAGGCGACCGTCACCACGTTCATACGCGGGTCGCGTTGCGGGTCGCCGTAGGCGCCGAACTGCGTGAGCAACGCAGCGGCGTCGACCCCCGTCTCCTCCGCCAGCTCGCGTCGAGCTGCCTCGTCGAGCGTCTCGGTGGGCAGCTTGAAACCGCCCGGTATCGCCCACATCCCCTCGAACGGTGCCTGCCCGCGCCGCACCAGCAGCACCTGCAGCTCGCCGTGCGCCATGGTGAGGATGACGACGTCGACCGTGACTGCGAACGCCGGGAACTGCGCCGGGTCGTAGCCGACCGGTACGTCGCCTGCGCGTGTGTCGGTCGCGGTAGTTCTGGTCGTCATGACCTGAACTGTATCACCAAGTTTCGGTCGATGCGACCTGAACCTGTGAATCTCACGAAGGTGCTTGTGCCCACAACTGGGTCTCCCCAGTTCGCTCCGTAGGCATCCGGGGAGCCCCAGTTGCGCGGGCAACAAGTCTGCGGTGCGTCGCGGTGAGCGGTCCTTCGCCGTTGGGTCTCGCCCGCCCGGCCGTTAGCCTTGCGACGACAAACAAACCGGTCGCTCGCCGTAGACCGCTGGCCCACCGCCGCACAGCTTGCTGTGCAGCACAGGACAATGGATCCGTTCCACCAGCCGAGGTGAATACTTCGCCGGATCGTTCGCAGGTCTCTCCTGTTGTTCGCTCCTCGCGGTGTTCGCTGCAAAGCGAGCACCTTCGAGTTGAGCGAGAGGAGGTGTACATGACTACAGAAAATCCCCGTGCAGAGAAGGTCGCGGTGGTCGATGAGGTCGCCGCCAAGCTGCACGCAGCCGACGCCGTGATCATCACCGAGTACCGCGGTCTGAAAGTGGGCCAGTTGGCCAGCTTGCGTCGCCAGTTGCGCGAAGCAGGCGGCGAGTACAAGGTGTTCAAGAACACGTTGGCTCGCCTCGGTGCCGAGAAGGCGGGTGTCGAGGGTCTCGACGAGATGTTGTTGGGCCCGTCCGGCATCACGTTCGTCAACGGCGACGTCGCCGCAGTCGCCAAGGCGCTGCGTGATGCCGCCAAGGCGAACCCGTTGCTCGTCATCAAGGGTGGCGTCATGGGCGGCAACGTGTTGTCGGCCAAGAACGTCGAATCCCTGGCAGAGCTGCCCAGCCGCGAAGTGTTGCTGGCAATGTTCGCCGGCGCACTGCAGGCCCCACTGGTCAAGACCGCTGGTCTGTTGCAGGCATTGCCGCGCAACTTCGCCTACGGCCTCAAGGCCCTCATCGATCAGAAGGAAGCTGCGTAAGCAGCGCCCCGCCGTCACGGCATGGCGGTGGCGTTGTCACCGCACCCCACGTACTACACACAAGAACTCAACAGGAGAACCGCAATGTCGAAGGAAAGCATCCTCGAAGAAATCAGCAACCTCACCGTCATCGAGCTCAAGGAGCTCCTTGATGCGTTCGAAGAGAAGTTCGGCGTCACCGCCGCTGCTCCGATGGCCGTAGCCGCCGCCGGTGGTGGCGCTGCCGCTGCTCCGGCCGAAGAGGAGAAGGACGAGTTCGACGTCATCCTCAGCGATGCCGGTGCTGCCAAGATCCAGGTCATCAAGGTCGTGCGCGAGCTCACCAGCCTGGGCCTGAAGGAAGCCAAGGACCTCGTCGACGCAGCACCGAAGCCGGTGCTCGAGAAGGCCACCAAGGAAGCTGCCGAAGCTGCCAAGGCCAAGCTGGTCGAAGCCGGCGCAACCGTCGAAGTCAAGTGATGTCGGCGGCCTCGCGCCGCACGAGCTGATGTACGCGGAGCCCGAGGTTCGCCTCGGGCTCCGCCGCGTCGGAAAGCCGCAAAGGCCACGACCGTCGTGGCGGTGACGGTATTGTTGACCCACTTGGGAGGTCCACATGGGTGTCGCATCATGGTTGAAGCAGCTGCGGCGCGTGCCCGGCGTGAACAAGGCCCGCCACCTCGCAGAGGTGGCTGTCACCCCTTACGTTCGTGGTGATCTGGCAGAGCTGAGGGCCGTCACCGAGCGCGACATCGCCGACCTGCAGGCGCGACTGGCCCTCATCGAGGGGTCGCAGCCGCTGGTGCTCAACGCCATCTCCTCCACCAACGGTGTGGCCCGTTTGTCGGCACGCGAGATGCAGTCCACTCGCGACGATCTCACCGGGTTCGTGGAGGCGTCGCTGGCGCCGCACGTCAGCTCCATCGCATACCTGTTGCAGCGAGTGGAGATGGTGCGCGCGGAGGTGCTCTACGAGCTGCGCTACGGCCAGGCCGCCGGCACCGAGGCCAGCCCCATCGCCTTCGAGTCGAAGGTCATCAACCCGGCTGCGCTCGAGCAGCCCGACGTGCGCCTCAACCTCGGGTGCGGGCACGTCCCGCTGCCGGGCTTCGTCAACGTCGACATGCGCGAACTGCCGGGTGTCGATGTGATCGCCGTGCTCGACGACCTGCCGGTGCCCGAGGGCTCGCTGGCCGAGATCTTCAGCGCTCACGTGCTCGAGCACTTCCCCGGCGAAGAGCTCTCACGCCGGTTGCTGCCGTACTGGCGGTCGCTGCTGCGGCCCGGGGGCGTCTTCCGTGCGGTGGTGCCCGACATCGCAGCCATGGCCAACGGCTACAGCTCCGGCGCCATCGGCTTCGAGACGTTCCGCGAGGTGCTCTACGGCGGCCAGGAGTACCAGGGCGACACTCACTACAACGGGTTCTCCGCCGCTCACCTCGGCTCGTTGCTGGCCGACGCCGGCTTCGAAGAGGTTGCGGTCATCGCCGAAGGTCGGCCCAACGGGTCGTGCCTCGAGTTCGAGATCCGCGCCAGCGCCCCGCGGTCTGCCGTACCCGCCTGAGATGCGCTTCTCGGTCGTCGTCAACACGTTGAACCGCGCGCCGAGCTTGCGCGACACGCTCGAGTCGTTGCGGTTCCAGCGGCACGACGACTTCGAGGTCGTAGTGGTCAACGGCCCCTCCACCGATCACACGGAGGAGATGCTGGCGCAGTACGAAGGTCGCATCAAGCACTTGCGTTGCCCGGTGGCCAACCTGTCGATGTCGCGCAACATCGGCATCCGCGCCGCTGCGGGCGATGTGGTGGCGTTCATCGATGACGACGCGATCCCGGAGTACGACTGGCTCACCGAGCTCGAGCACGGCTATCTCGTGCCACCCGACGGCATTGCCATCGAGGAGGTCGGCGGCGTCGGCGGCGTGGTCTTCGACTACACCGGCACCCGCTTCCAGTTCCGCTTCGCCGTCAGCGATCGCCACGGTGAGAGCGCGTTCCTCGATGCGCCGCCCGACCCCGCCATGTGCGTGCCGGGCGGTTGGCTGTACCCCAGCCTGATGGGCACCAACTCGTCGTTCCGGCGTGAGGCGCTCGCCGCGATCGGGCTGTTCGACGAGACCTACGAGTACTACCTCGACGAGACCGACGTCGCCGTGCGGATGGTCGATGCCGGCTACGTGGTGCTCGGCATCGACGGTGCGCCGGTGCACCACCACTTCCTGCCCTCGCACCTGCGCAACGAAGCCAAGGTGGTCACGCACTGGTACCCGGTGGTCAAGAACCGCACCTACTTCGCGATGCGGCATGCTCGCAGCCACCGGCCGGTCACCGACGTCATCCGTGCAGCCATCGACGCCGGCGACGTGCGGCTGGCCGAGAGCGACAGTGCCGAGCAGGCCGGGCTCATCGCCAAGGGTTCCACCGACAGGGCCCGCGTCGACGCCGACCGCGGGCTGCTCGACGGCATCGTCCTCGGCGAGCGGGCGGGCAGCAAGTGCGCGCCGGCCGTCACGCTGTCGCCACCGCCGTTCGTGCGGTTCCCCACGCTGCCGCACGCGAATCGGCTGCGCATCGGCCTGGTCAGCGCCGGCTACCCGCCGCGCCCCATGGCAGGCATCGCCCGGTTCATCAGCGAGCTGGCCCCGGCACTCGCGGCACTGGGCCACGACGTGCGCGTGTTCACTCGCGCCACCGGTCACCCGACGGTGGAGTGGGAGGACGGGGTGTGGGTGCATCGCATCGGTGACCAGCACCGTGGTCTCGTGCCGGGCAGCTTCGACCACGTCGACGACTTCGCCACCGGTGTGGTGCGCGAGATCGAACGCATCCAGCCCTGGTTGCCGCTGGATTGCGTGTACGGCGGGGCGTGGGACGTGGAGACGATCGGGGTGGTGCGCGCCACGGAGATCCCCACCACCATCATGCTGGCCACTCCTGCGAGGGAGGCGGCCGAGCACGGTGGCTGGCTGGCCGACCCGGCAATCGCACCGGGCCTGCGGGCGTTGTTCGACCTCGAGCGCGAGCTGTTCGCCGGCGCCCACCATGTGCACGGCATCAGCCAGGCTGTGGTGCACACCATCGACCAGTTGTACCGCGAGCCGTTCACCGAGGTGCCGGTCACGGTTGCGCCCATCGGCGTGCGCGACCGGCACGTGCACGAGCTGCGCGATGCGCAGGCCTCGCCGACGGTGCTCTTCGTCGGCCGACTGGAGCAGCGCAAGGGCATCGACATCTTCCTGCAGGCCGTGGCCACAGCGGCCCCGCTGCATCCATCGGCGCACTTCCAGGTGGCCGGCGCGGATCCCGCCGGCATCGCTGAGCAATGGCGGCTGGATCATGCGGGTGACGAGCTGGCAGACCGAGTCGAGTTCCTGGGCGAGGTCGACGACGAGCAGCTGCATCACCTGTACGCGAGCGCCCACATCGTGGTGCTGCCGTCGCGCTACGAGTCGTTCGGGCTGGTCGTGGTGGAAGCGATGATGCACGGGGCGGCGGTGCTCAGCACCGACATCGGCGGCATCGCCGAAGTGACGCGCGATGGCATCGACGCAGTGCTGGTGCCACCGGCCGATGCCCCGGCGCTGGCCGCAGCGATGAGCGCGTTGCTCGACGACCCCGCCCGCCGCGCGGCGCTGGGCGATGAAGCTCGTCGTCGCTTCCTGCAACACTTCGACATCGCTCGCGTGGCGCCCGCGATCGTCGACATGTTGCGCGCCAGCATCGCCGCTCACCAGGTGGGTTGATGCGAGTCGGCATCGTCGTTGGCATCTGCATCGAGCACGACGCCATCTCCGCTGCCGCGGCCGGGCAGGCCGAGCTGTTGCAGGCCCTCGGCGCGGTCACCTCCGTCGACGTGTTCACCACCTACGGCGATCGGGCGGTGGGCGTGCCGGTGCACCACCACTACACCTCGTGGTCGATGTTCGCCTCGCCCGAGTTCCAGCGTTGTGATGTGGTCATCTTCCACTGGGGCATCTACACCCAGTTGTTCGATGCCATCTGGGCGGTCGACCCGTCGCGGCAGCGCGCGATCGTGCACTTCCACAACAGCACCCCGTTGGCGCTGGCGTCCAACGATCACGACCGCGTGGCCATTGCTCGCGGGATGCATCAGATCGAAGCGGTGGCCGTGCTGCCCGTGCGAGTGTGGACGTACAGCGAGTTCAATCGGCAGGTGCTGCTCGCCATCGGCGTGCCTGCCGAGCGGATCGGGTCGTGCCGTTCGTGATCGAGCCGCCGCGCCCGCTGCACGAGGGCGTGGCTGTTCGCGACTCGGCGCACGTCGACGTGCTGTGCGTCGGTCGGCTGGTGCCGGCGAAGGGCACGATGACGCTCGTGGAGGCGTTCGGCATGCTGGGCGCGCAGTACCGGCTGGTCATCGCCGGCAACCACGAGACATCGGCCGGTTCGTACTACGAGCAGCTCACGCGACGCGTCGCCGCGCTCGGTCTGCAGCACGCAGTCCGCTTCGTGCACCCCGACGACGACGAGTTGTGGCAGCTGTACGAAGCGGCGCACATCGTGGTCAGCCCGTCGTTGCACGAAGGGTTGTGCGTGCCGGTGATCGAGGGGTACCTGGCCGGCTGCCGCGCCGTGGGCACCACCGCCGGCAACCTGCCCTTCGTGGTGCAGCCACCCGACGAGGTGGTGCCGCCCGGCGACGCCGGGCAACTGGCCGCAGCCATCGAGCGTGCGGCCACCCGCGTCGGCCAGCCGCACCCGTACGCAGACGAGCTGTGTGCGCTGTTCTCCGCGGATGCGGTGGCGGAGCGGCTGTGCGAGGAACTGTCCATCGGCAGCGCGTCACGACAGCCGTCACGACAGCCGTGACGACAGCCGTCACGACAGCCGTGGCCTCGGTGACTGCCGGCAGCGCGGGTGTGTTCATCTCCTGGCACGGAAACAACGGTTGCCACCCCCCGGAACTGCAGTTGTCGTTCCCGTCGGGCGACTGCCCCACGCGTCGGCCGGCGACCGACGGTTGCGGTGACGCCGCAGACCCACCGACCGACGCGGATGCTCCTATGGATGTCCGAGCACTAGCCTGACGGCCGCATGGAGGGCCAGCGCAACCACGAGTTCACGGGCATCGACCTCGGTGCCGAGCCCACCGTCGACGATCTGTGGGCGCTGATCCAACGACTCGATGGCGACAACGAGGCCCAGCGGCTGCGGTTGCTGGAGGTGTTCGACTGGCTGGAGACGGCGGTCGACGAGCAGGTGCGCGCCGAGCGCGTGGCCACGCAGTGCCGCGCCGAGACGCAGGCGGCGTACGACGCGCTCACCGAGGCGCAGCGCAGCGCCGAAGACTTCCAGGCGCGGCTCATCGCCAGCCAGGCCGAGCTGCACCGGCTCACCGATTCGCCGGTGCGCCGGTTGCTGGTGAAGGCGGGCCGGCTGCTGCCGTCGAGGTTGGTGCGCCGTGGATGAGCCGCAGCAGTACCCCGTGTTCATTCCCATCCGCGATCGGCTGTCGTGCTTGCTGGAGCTGCTTGCCTGGTTGGAAGCTGCCGGCCAGCGCGAGATCTGGCTGATCGACAACGACTCCACCTACGCGCCGCTGCTGCAGTTCCTCGAGGGCACTCAGCACCACGTGGTGCGCACGGGGCGCAACATGGGCCATCGCTCGCCATGGCTCAGCGGCACCGTGCAGCGCCAGGCGCACGGCCGGTACTTCATCGTCACCGACCCCGATGTGGTGCCCGACCCCGGCTGCCCACCCGACGTGCTGCAGCTGTTCCGTTCGCTGCTCGACGAGTACCCGCACATCGACAAGGCCGGCTTCGGTCTGCGCACCGACGATCTGCCCGAGTGCTACGCCCTCCGTGCCGACGTGGTGGATTGGGAGCGTCCGTTCTGGGCCACCGAGCTGCGCCCGGGCATCCTCGATGCCGGCATCGACACCACGTTCGCGATGTACCGCCCGCTCGATCGCCGCCACAACATGCTGCCGGCGGTGCGCACCGGGTTCCCCTACGTGGCCCGCCACCTGCCGTGGTACGTCGACTCGGCCAACCTCGACGAGGAAGACCGCTACTACCGCGCCCGCGCCGACCGCACCATCACCAACTGGGATCGTGAGGAGCTGCCGTGGTGGAAGCAGCGCCGCCTCGGCCCGCGGCAGTCGCCGGCAGATGACCAGCAGTAGCCGGCCCATCCGCGTCGCCGCCGTGGCGTTCGCGGTGCTCGGTCTGGTGGTGGGCACACGCGGGTTCTCCACCTACCTCGCGTTGCACGCCATCAGCCCGGCGTCGTGGGGCGCGCGCATCTACGACGTGCCGGCCGCAGCGGTGGCCGCCATCGCAGCCGTGCTGCTCGCGCGGCACATGGCCGCGGTGCCGCCTCGGCACTGGCCGTGGCCCATCTACCCGGTAGCCGGGTACGTCGCCTGGGCGATGCTGTCGGCCACGTGGGCGGTGTCGTCGATCACCACGCTGCAGGCACTCATCGGCATCGGCATCGCTGCCTTCGGGTGCTGGTTCGGCTGGGTGCTCGACGGCCGCGAACAGATCTGGTCGGTCGCCCTGGCNNTACGGCAAGATGCCGCCGCTGCGCCCGGGCGGGCCGGGGGGTGGCGAGTGGCAGGGCATCTTCGGCAACCGCAACTCGCTGGCACCGCTGTGCGCGCTGGGCCTGCTGGGCCTCGCCGGGGTATGGATGCTGCGCCCGTCGCTGCGCCGCGCGCTCCTGCTGGCGCCGTTGGCGTTGCTGCAACTGGTCGTGCTGCGCGGGTCGAAGGGCGCCACCTCGGTGCTGGCGCTGCTGCTCGTGGCCGTCACCGCCGGTGTGCTGGTGGGGGTGCAGTGGCTGCGCCGCCGCGGCGTCAGTGGCAAGGTGGTGGCCGGCTCGGCCGCCGCCATCACCACCGGCGCCATCCTGCTGGCCATGGCCAACGTGGGGTGGTTGGCCGCCAACCTGGGGCGCGACGTCACGCTCTCCCAGCGTCGCTCGGTCATCTGGCCCGACGTGCGCGAGGCCATCGCGGTGCACCCCGTGCGCGGGTACGGGTTCTGGGCGTTCTGGGACAACGCCGAGCTCACCGCCGCCACCTACGCGCGTCACGGCACCGCGTATGCCAGCGCGCACAACTCGATCCTCGAGGTCACGCTCGGTCTCGGTGTGGTGGGCCTGGTGCTGTACCTGGCCATGCACGTCGGGCCGATCGTGGGCATTGCCTCGCGCAACTGGCGTGCGCCCGACGCGGTGTCGGTGTGGTGGGCGTTCGTGTTCGTGTTCCTCGTCGCGCACAACCTCACCGAGAGCTTCGTGCTCTGGCACTCGTACAACTGGATGCTGTTCGTCGCGGCCGGCTTCGTCGGCCACGCGGCAGCGGCTGCGGGGCGGGCGAGTGAACGGCGATACTGAGGGAATGGACTCGCCTGCGCCGCTCGTCGCCGACCTGATGCCGCCCGTCGGGGGCCGCACTGTTGTCGCCGCGCCCGGCGGCGACCACCGCGCCGTCATCTGCTGCCTTGCCACCGGCCGCCATCGTGAGCTGATGGCCGAGTCGGCGCCGTCGATGGTTGCCTACGCGCGACGCCACGACTGGAGCGTGGTGCTCACCAGCGAACCGCTCAACGGCGAGCGCCCGCCCTCCTGGGGCAAGCTGCAGTTGATCCGCGAGCTGATGAGCACCTACGAGTACGTGTTCTGGGTCGATGCCGACGCCATCATCGTCGACCTCGATCGCGATCTGCTCGCCGAGATCGACACAGCCGTCAGCGACATCTGGTTCGCACGGCACCCGCAAGATCGCGATCCCGGCGCCACGGTGCTCAACGCCGGCGTGTTCGCCGTGCACTCCACCGACTGGTCGCGGCGGTTGCTCACCGAGGTGTGGAACGCCGAGCAGTTCATCGATCACAACTGGTGGGAGAACGCCGCGCTGCTCGACCTGCTGGGGTACTCGCTCGACCCGCCGTTCGCGAAGGTGCGCGAGTCGCACTGGGAGTCGCGTGTGGGTGTGCTCGATCTGGCCTGGAACAGCGTGCCCGGCTACTGCGAGAGCCCCACGCCGGCGGTCAACCACCATGCGCGCAGCGACCACGACAACTTCCAGCGCCGCCTCGACGACATGGCCGCCGACCGCCGTGCCACGCAAGCACGGTTCCCGGCCGAGTTCCCGGCCGAGTTCCCAGCCGCGCTCGGCAACCCTCACCCTGCACCTGAGACCCACACTCGTCTCGAGCGCGGGGCCGATGCGGGTACGGCCCCGTCGGCGGTGTCGCGCCTGGCCGCTCGCGGGTTCCGCTTCCTCTTCCTGCTCGACGCAGCGGCGCTGTTCGGCATCGTGGTGCTCGTCGGCATCGTCCGCTTCGGCGAGCCCTGGNNTGCTACTTCGCCGGCCTCTACGAGCGCGAGCCGCGCCTGGGCACCCGGTCGTGGTTGCCCAAGGCGGTGCTCTCGATGGCCATCGGTGTCGGCGCGCAAGCGGCACTGATCGCGCTCGACGTGTACCTGATGCCACGCGGCAACCTGTTGCCGTGGGCCGTCGCCGGTGCCCTGGCACTCGTGGTCAACCGCGTGGTCAGTCGTCGGCTGGCAGTGCGTCGCCACGGCCCGGCGCGCGTGGCACTGGTGGGTGCCGACGACGCGATCGAGTTGGCTCGCACTCATCTGGCCGCTGCTCACGACACCGCGGTGGTGGCCTGCGAGCTGCCATCGATCGCCTCGCTCTCCGAGGCGGTAGCGCGGCACCAGGTGAGCGATGTGCTGCTGCTCGACGTGCAGGCGTTCAACGACGTCTTCCCGCATCCACTCACCGAGCTGGAGGCGCAGGGAGTCAGCTTCCTGCAACGGGTTGGCGCGCAAGAGACGCTGCTGGGCCTCGACGAGGTGCGCGAGGTGGCCGGCCTGCCGTGCGTGCGGTTGCGCAGCCACAGCCTGCCCAACCACCAGCACCTGCTGAAGCGCGGCTTCGACCTGTTGTTGTTGCTGTTGGTGGCGCCGGTGGCTGTGGTGGCACTGCTGCTGCTGGCGCTGTGGGTGCGGCTCCGGGCCGGTTCGCCGGTGCTGTACCGCCAGGTGCGCACCGGCAAGGACGGCGTGCCCTTCCCGCTGGTCAAGTTCCGCACCATGCGCCGCGACGCCGAGCAGTACGGGGCCGAGCTGTCCACAGCCGGCGATCCGCGGGTGGTGCGCGGTCTCGGATGGATGCGCTCCACGCGCTGCGACGAACTGCCGCAGCTGTGGAACGTGCTGCGCGGTGAGATGTCCATCGTCGGCCCGCGGCCCGAGCGGCCCGAGTTCACCGCCGAGTTCGCTCGCCAGATCCCCGGGTACACCCGCCGGTCGGAGCTGCCGCCGGGCATCACCGGCCTCGCACAGGTGCAGGGGCGGTACGACACCGATGCGGCGTACAAGGTGGGGTACGACCTGCAGTACGTGTCCAACTGGTCGCCGGTGCTCGACATCCAGATCCTG
>MTKZ01026680.1_pt1 | contig 11293 bp, 6 predicted proteins | sample 1042781 | NCBI WGS metagenome assembly MTKZ01 (sample SAMN06212207, study PRJNA360539) | anaerobic digester metagenome | biome: Wastewater treatment plant; material: sludge; isolation source: anaerobic digester fed with sludge from wastewater treatment plant | place: Denmark: WWTP Viborg ...
CGTTCTTTTCGTTGATTGCCATTGTGCTGACCTGCATGGGCATCCTCGTCCAGATTTTTATGATATGTCTGAACCGCGTAAAAGAGATTGGGATCCGCAAAATAAACGGTGCCCGGATTTCAGAAGTAATGATTTTGCTGAACCACGACTTTGTGAAATGGGTGGCAATAGCATTTGTAATTGCAACGCCCATTGCCTGGTACATCATGAACAAATGGCTTGAAAACTTTGCCTACAAAACAGAACTGAGCTGGTGGATCTTTGCCCTGGCAGGTTTGGTGGCACTGGGAATTGCACTGCTGACGATTTCATTTCAGTCATATAAGGCAGCGATTAAAAATCCCGTAGAAAGTTTGAGATATGAGTGAGTTGGCAAATCCCGATAGCTATCGGGAGGCGGGCGGCGACACGCAACCCGGTGGAGGCGTTGAGATAAGAATAATATTAGAAACTATAAATACTGACTATGCTATTCCATCACATTCTTATTATTTACCGAAAATTTAAACAAAATAAAAGTTCGTTTTTTATCAATTTGTTTGGCCTTTCAACCGGCTTGGCTTGTGCTTTATTGATTTACCTCTGGGTAAACGATGAGTTGCATGTCGATAAATTTAATAAAAATGACAGCCGTATTTTTCAGGTTATGCAAAACAATAACGACGGGAAAAAGATACAAACAATGGCTAATACTCCGGGTATATTAGCCCGGGCATTGACTGATGAAATTCCGGAAATTCAATATGCTGCTACAGTTGTACCTGCATCGTGGTTCAACGAAAAAGGAATAGTAAAACTTGGTCATACAAGTAATAAAGCTGAAGGCCAATATGTAACAAAAGATTATTTAGATATTTTCTCCTGCGATTTAGTTGTGGGGGATAAAAATCGGGTTTTAGCTGATAAATACAATGTGGCAATTTCTGAAGAGTTAGCAGGCAAATTATTCGACAAGGCTGAGAATAGTATTGGTAAAACCATTGAATGGAATCAGGATGTAATTTCCGGATCATTTCAAATAACAGGTATTTTCAAATCTCCTCCGGCTAATGCAACCGCACAATTCGACCTTCTTTTTAATTATGATATTGTTCAGGATGCCCATCCGTGGCTTACCGAATGGGGAAATAGTGGCCCAAGTACTTTTGTGGTTGTTAAAAATGGGACTGATGTTTCTGTTTTAAACACGAAAATCAAAAATTATCTGAAATCGAAATCACAGGACTCCGAAAATACCCTATTTCTTCAAAAGTATTCAGACAGATATTTGTACAGCAGGTATGAAAATGGGCAACCTTCAGGAGGAAGGATAGAATATGTCAGGTTGTTTTCGGTTGTTGCACTTTTTATTTTAATAATAGCCTGCATTAATTTTATGAATCTTTCAACTGCCAAAGCTTCAGGAAGGTTGAAAGAAATTGGCATTAAAAAAGCGGTAGGTGCAAACAGGGCGGTTCTTATTTACCAGTATTTAGGCGAATCAATGCTAATGACCTTCATTTCGTTGATGCTTTCAATTGTTGTAGTTGTTTTGTTTCTTCCTTATCTTAATGAAATAACAGGAAAACAACTTGTATTTACTTTCGGGAAAGAACTTATTTTTTCTATTGTTGGCATCCTTTTATTTACCGGGTTAGTTGCGGGAAGTTATCCTGCTCTATACCTTTCAGGATTCAGGCCTGTTGAGGTTTTAAAAGGAAAACTTCGTGGTTCAGTTACCGAATTTTGGGCCAGGAAAGGATTGGTAATATTTCAGTTTGTCATATCTGTAACACTTATTGTATCGGTGCTGGTTGTCTATAAACAAATAGAATTTGTCCAATCAAAAAATCTGGGTTACAACCGCAATAATGTCCTGCATTTTAATGCTGAAATGAAAATGGAAGATGATGAAAACTTTTTGGATTATGGAGGGAAGTTGGAAAAGAATGTGGGAACATTGTTGAATGAAATAAATAATATTCCGGGTGTTGTTTCGGTTTCAAATTTCAACCATGACTTAACTGGCCATCATGGAGGCATCAAAGGTGTTGACTGGATGGATGGAAACGCTGATGAGAATATGTATTTTTCAAAGCTTGAAATTGGCTATAATTTTATTGAAACTATGGGAATTGAGATGTCGGAAGGGAGGAGTTTCTCAAAAGAGTATGGAAATGAAATATCCAAAATTATTTTTAATGAAGTGGCGATTAAACAAATGGGCCTTGTTGATCCGATTGGTAAAACGATTCGGGTTTGGGGACAGGAAAAACAAATTGTCGGGATAGCAAAAAATTTCCATTTCGAATCACTTTTTGAGGAAGTGAAACCTTGTATTATGCAGCTTGAGCCGAGGGCACAAAATATGATGGTTAAAATTAATCCTGAATCACAATCGGAAACTATCGACCAACTTCATAAATTATTTAAGGCACGGAACCCGGGACTGGCTTTTGAATACAAGTTTGTGGATGACGATTATCAGGCATTGTATGTTGCCGAAAAGAGGGTAGGTATTCTTTCGAAATATTTTGCCGGAATAGCCATTTTTATTTCATGCCTGGGCCTTTTCGGTTTGGCAACATTCTCGGCCGAAAAACGAAAAAAAGAAATAAGTATTAGAAAAATATTAGGAGCAGGTGAGTATAGTATTGTTCAACTATTATCAAATGAATTTACAAAAATAGTATTGGTGGCAATTTTAATTGCGTTACCTGCTAGTTATATGATTCTTGAAAACTGGATTAAAAAATTTGCATATGGAATCAATATTAGTTGGTGGATTCTCGCCCTTGCCGGTTTGCTGGCTTTGGGAATTGCGTTGCTTACAGTTAGCTGGCAAAGCTGGAAAGCAGCAATAAGAAATCCGGTTGAGGCGCTCCGATACGAATGACAATTAGCAATTAACAGGGTATTTAATCAAATACCCAAAGGAAAAGACAGTACGTAAATTAAAATTGGACTAAAAGACATCTTTCCAAATGCAAAATATTGTAAAATCAACTTACCGTAGTTTCATCCGGAAACCGGCCACCAACCTCATCAATTTACTGGGTCTGGCTGTGAGTCTGGCTTTGGTAATAATCCTGTCGGTTTATTCTTACAGTGAACTCACTACCGACAATTACCATAAGAAAGGCGACAGGGTTTATCTTTTTGCAAAAGAAAACAATGCAATTTATTCTCCTGCCGTTTTGAAAGATCAGATTGACCTCAGTGTTCCGGATGTGGAGGCTTCAGTAAGGATGGCAGCAATGTGGCAGGCTCCTGTCTTTCAAGCCGGCGATCGTGAGCCCATTACTTCTGATATGGTTTTTGCCGACGAGGATTTTTTTAATCTGTTTACTTATCATGCTGTTGAAGGAAATATTGAAAATGCACTGCAAGAGCCTATGACAATTGTCCTGGCCAGACATCTGGTCGAAGTACTTTTTGGCAATGAACCTGCATTGGGGAAAACGCTGAAGCTGAACAATAATCATTACCTGACAGTATCAGCAGTAGTTGAAGAACCGGAAGCAAATACAGTTCTGTCGTTTAGTTCACTGGCTAATATTGAAACCCGTAAAATTGTATACCCAAACGGTGATGAATTTAAAGAATGGGGATGGCATAATTTTCAGATCTTTATCCTGCTTAAAAAGGGGTGTGATCCTGTGGAGACAGGAAAAGCTATCAGCTCACTTTTCCCGGATAAACTGCCAATAGATCAATCCCAGGGAAAATTAATCCCTCTGCAAAAACTGTATTTTACTCCGTTCTGGGTAGCCGGGAATAAATACCTGATCTCTGGAGATAAGCGAAAAGTGATGATCCTTGTTATGGTAGCTGCGTTGGTCCTGATAATTGCACTTGTCAACTTTATCAATATCTCATCCTCCCAGTGGCTCGAAAAAATTAAGCAGACCGGAGTACTAAAGGTGATTGGTGCTGGACAAACAGCAATTCTCCGGAATACCCTCGCCGAAGCTTTTATTTTGTTCCTGGCGTCGCTTATTCTGGCAATACTTTTTGTTCTTCTGTTTTTCCCTCTGATAAGTCGTTTTACCGGAATACATTTTAATCCTTTTTTACTGTACAAACCTTCATTCCTGGTTGTTGCTTTAAACGGGACTTTTGTATTGAGCCTGGTTTTCAGTATTATTCCCGCACTACGGATTTCATCGTCTAAAGCAACTGATAATCTGAAAAAAGCAATTGAAACGAGGCATTCAAACTCCACTGCCAGAGGAATTCTGGTCACTACTCAGTTTGTAATTGCTATTGTGCTTATAGCTTTTACAGCGTTAGTTCAGAAACAGGTAAATTTTGGCAGCAGCGACCTGGGTTTCAATCAGGAAAACATTGTAGGGATAAAACTGACACCACAACTGAACAGCAAAAAGGAAGTTCTGAAAGAGCTTCTTCAAGAGAATTCAACAGTGCATCAAATCTCGTTCTCGCAATATTTTCCGGGTGTCGATATGTCTCATTGGACAACTTCCCGGGGAGGGGAGGGAGAAAAAAGACAATACGATTTTGACACTTTCAATGCCGATGCTGCTTTTCTTGAGATGACAGGTCTTCAACTTACACAGGGGCGTTTTTTCTCCGACGAACTAAGTACCGATAACAATAAGATGATTGTAAACGAAGCTTTTGTCCGCGAACATCAACTCGAGAATCCGATAGGGATAAAACTTGTAATGGGTTTTGAAACCGATGCCGGACTTTCAGAGATTATCGGGGTGGTGAAAGATTTCCATTATAAGTCGTTTAACCAGCCTATTGGCTCGTTAATAATCCAGAATAAAACCACTGCCTCCTGGTGCCTGCTAAACCTGAAAACCTCAGATTTCATGACATTGCACAGAACTATTGAAGAAATTAAAAGTGTGGCTTCCGGTGTCTCACCGGATTTTCCCGTTGAGATCAGTTTTTTTGATCAGGCTGTTGAAAACCTGTATAAGTCAGAACTACAGTTCCGGCGCGCCTTTACACTTTTTGCCGCTTGTGCTGTTTTGATTTGCTGCCTTGGTATTCTTGCAATGTCTTTGTTTGCCTGCCAGCGGCGTATCAAGGAAATCGGCGTTCGAAAAGTGAACGGGGCAAAAGTATCTGAGATCCTTACAATGTTGAACAAAAACTTTGTGAAATGGGTTGTCATTGCTTTTGTAATTGCGACCCCGGTTGCGTATTTCATTTCTCACAAATGGCTTGAAGGTTTTGCTTATAAAACCCCTCTAAGCTGGTGGATCTTTGCCCTGGCAGGTGTGCTTGCATTGGGCATTGCGTTGCTGACGGTTAGCTGGCAAAGCTGGAGAGCAGCAACACGTAATCCGGTGGATGCTCTGAGGTATGAATAATGAGGCTCTGAGATAAGAAAGAACGGTGGATAGTCAGACAGAATTCAGCAAACAATAAAGTTCAGTCGTAAGGGTAAAATGAAGGATGGTCAATTTTTATATAAATAATTTAATATATGTTCAGGAATTATATAAACACGGCATGGAGGAATCTCCTGAAGAACAAGAGTTATTTTTTTATCAATACCGGGGGACTGGTTTTGGGAACGGTCGTTACTATCCTGACAGGATTATGGATAATTAACGAGATAAATTTCAATAAATATCACAATAATTACGAGAGCATAGCACGGGTTATCAGATTCGAAGGAGGTGGCAATACCAGTTATATATGTCCTACAGGTCTGGGAACTCTTCTGATGACCAACTACGGTGATCATTTTAAACATGTTGTGATGGTAAGAGGCATGGTTGAAGAAAGATCGCTGGCATCTGATAACAAGAGCTTTCTGCAGAAGGGATATTTTATGCAGCCGGAAGGACCGGAGATGTTCGGACTGAAAATGAAGTACGGAACACTTTCAGGGCTGAATGATATGCATTCAATACTTTTATCTGAATCAACTGCCCTGAAAATATTCGGGGACAGTGATCCGGTTAACGAGATAGTCAGGATGGACGATAGCTGGGACCTGAAAGTTGCAGGTGTCTATGAAGATCTGCCCCTCAATTCAGAATTCAGCGAAGCCTCTTATTTTGCACCTCTGAATCTTTTTCTTGGAGGACAATCTGCACTCAATGTCTGGAATAATTATAATATGTATATCTATGTTCAGATAAATCCGGATGGAAATTTCGAAGAAATATCTTCTATAATTAAGAACGTTGCAGTGGGGCCCACGGATAATCCCGAGCATGAAGTCCTGCTTCATCCCTGGAGCGATTGGAAATCAGAGTATAAAAACAGGATGAAAGTTGTCAGTCAGCGCTATGAATCTGTCAGACTTATAGGGATCATCGGAATTTTCGTGTTTTTACTTGCATGTATTAACTTCATGAACCTTAGTACAGCACAGTCTGAAAAACTTTCCGGAGAAATAGGTATAAGGAAAAGCCTGGGATCAAACCGCTCGCAACTTATAATCCAGTTTCTGACTCAGTCTATGATAATATCAGCGATAGCATTTGCCCTGTCAATAATACTCGTTATTGTGTTATTACCCATATTAAATGCCATTTCCGCGAAAAATATTTCTTTTATGATGAATAGTATCTGGTTCTGGATTTCCGGAATTGTCTTTATTATACTGGCTGGCCTTTTGTCGGGAGGATATCCGGCTTTCTATCTCTCATCGCTAAAGCCTGTTGAAGCTATACATAATAAAAACAATCCGAAGTCGGAAAAGATCCTGTTACGGAAAGGACTGATTATATTCCAGTTTGCTGTTTCAATCTGCCTACTTGTCGCGACAATAACTGTTTACCGGCAGGTACAGTATGCAAAGGATCGTCCGGTAGGATATAATTCATCAGGATTACTGGCCTTGACTTCCCGTTCACCCGAATTGAAGGTCAGATATGAAACTTTGAGGGATGAATTGAAGAGGACCGGAATGGTTCTGAATATAGCTCAGTCAAACTATGCAATTACAAGTGACAAAGGCTGGAATGGATACTTTAACTGGGAAGGAAAGATATCCCGCGATAATCCCTCATTTAATACTATGAATGTAACAGCTGATTATGGTAAAACAGTGGGATTGGAATTTATTGCCGGAAGAGATTTCTCAAAGGATATAACAAGTGACAGGAATGCGATTATTATAAACGAATCTGCACTTGAGATAATGGGATTGAAAGATCCGGTTGGAAAGATAATAACCTGGCATCCTCCTTTCATAGAAAAACCGGTCAGCTTTTCTGTACTGGGCGTAGTAAAGGATATGATAAAAGGCTCTCCTTACGAACCTGCTTTCCCTTCAATCCTGATTTATTCTGATCCCGGACTAAGCGAATTGTTCATCAGGATTGATCCAAACGTGAGTATTGACAGAGCTTTACCTGAGATAGAAAAAGTATTCAGAAATGTCGTTCCGACAATACCCTTTGATTATAAAGTTGCTGACAGTGAGTATAATAAGAAATTCGCTTCTGAAAATCAGACAGGGATATTCAGTGGTATGCTGGCCCTGATTGCTATATTGCTTAGCAGTATGGGCTTATACGGATTGTCATCTTTCACAATAGAGAAGCGAACTAAGGAGATCGGTATCAGGAAAATCAACGGAGCAACTATAACCGGAATTCTTGCTTTGCTTAACCGGAATTTCTTTGTGTATGTGGTATTAGCGTTCTTAATCGGTTGTCCTGTCGTATGGATAGTGATGCAAAGGTGGCTGCAGAATTTTACATACAGAACTGAATTAAGCTGGATAATCTTTGCACTGGTAGGTTTACTGGCAATGGGGATCGCATTACTTACTGTAAGCTGGCAGAGCTGGCGTGCGGCAACAAGAAATCCGGTGGAGGCTCTCCGGTACGAATAGTTAGTAGAGCCGAAATCCCGATAGAATAGTCGGGATTGAGGCGCTGAGATACGAATGACACTTAACACTTAACAATTAGCAATTAAGAAGGATTGAAGAGATAGTAAATATTACAGTAAAACTATGTTACGGTTTATAAAATTATACTTTCGTTCGCTCTCAAAGAGAAAAGTACTATCGCTTATCACAATTGGTGGTTTTACAATTAGTATGACGGTCATTATTCTGCTCGTCATTTTTATTACTGAAGAGAGAAATACTGACAAGAGCATTACTGATGTGGAAAACATTTACCGTTTAAAGCGTGGTAAGGAAACCCTTCTTCCCATTTCTTTGATAGATGATGTCAGTAGTCAGGTTCCGGGAGTTAAAAACATATGCATGTACAGCCTCCGGGAAAACCTCTTTAATATGGGCAGTGTAAAGACAGATGTTAAATGTCTGGCGACAAATGATGCATTTCTTGATATTTTCTCTTTTGATTTTGTCTATCGTGCGGCCCACCCCACAGTGAATATAAAAGACAATGTCATTATAACCAAATCGTTTTGTGAGAAGTGGTTTGGAGATAAGAATCCTGTAGGAGANNCAATCCTGTAGGAGAGATCCTGAAGGGTGATTACATGGATTTAAATATTGTTGGTGTAATAAACGATCCGCCCGGGAATTCATCACTTCAATTCGATATAATATATGGACTGGACAGGGGATGGGCTTTTCATACAGGGAGTAAGGAATATAATGAAACACATAAGCTCTTCAATTCATTTGTCCAGATCAATGAAAATGCTGATCCGCTTATCATCAGCAGCCAGATAACCCGAATAATCAACAAATGGCATTATTTCAGTGATGATAAGGTTTCCCTGCAACCTTTCCTGGATGTTTATTTTGACACTAGTACGCCCGGTGATTATCTTCTTCATGCAAATGTAAGTATGCTCTATCTCCTTTCGAGCATAGCAATTTTAATATTGTTCATGACTATATTCAATTATGTGAATCTGACCGTTTCAGCAGGATATCAACGGATTAAAGAAATAGGTATCAGGAAAACAGCCGGGGCGGCAAACCTGAATATTTTCCTTCAGTTTCTGAACGAGGGAATACTGGTAACCCTTGTGTCATTTGGACTTGCAATATTACTATCAATACTTATCTCTCCGGTACTGTCGGGAATACTTGGGAAAGAAATCAATACCAGCTCGCTGTTTTCAGTCCCGCAGGTATGGATTACAGTATTGATAGTGTTTTCTCTCACTGGCATAATATCCGGTATTTTCCCTGCACTGGCCTTTTACAGGTTTTCACCCCAGCGCCTGATAACACGAAATATGCAAACTGGAAAATCAAACCCCATGGGAGCTATCATAGCTGTTCAGTTCCTTATTGCAATCACGTTGATCTCATCAGCTTTTTTCATTCAGAAACAGATCGGTTTTATCAAACACAAGGATCTGGGTTTTCAAAAAGACCTGGTTATCAGGCTTAACCTGCAGGGAGAGGCTATCAGCAGATCAGACGTACTGAAACAAACACTTCTGTCAAATCCGAATATTGTTGCTGTTGCCGGGAGCAGGGGAAGTATAATGGATTTTGAAGGGACAGGAACACACGAAATTGAAGTAAATGGGGGAAAAAAGAATGTGGGCTGGAGAATGTTCGGCATTGATGAGGATTTTGTCGGTCTTTTCGGACTTCAGATAATAGAGGGAAAGAACATAGATTACTCGGGTAGAGAACCTAAATGCTTAATAAATGAATGGTATTATAAAAACCTTGACTGGGATTCTTTTGAAGGGAAGAAAATAGCTGGATGTGAGGTTGTTGGAATTGTAAAGGATATTTTCTTTGATAACCTTCACCAGGAATTGGGCTTTCTTGTCCTATGGGGAGTACAAGGACCTGATGTTCTGAATATCAGGATCAATGGTAATGTTCCGGAAAACATCGAATTTATAAAAAAGTGCTATTCAGAAATTGAACCCTCCACTTCTGTTGATTTTGCCTTCTACAATGACTGGATACAGTCGATGTACCAGAAAGAAGAGAAAGAAGCCAGGACGGTAGGCATATTTGCTTCATTTGCTTTAATAATTGCATGTCTTGGATTGATCGGGCTGATCGAGCTAACAACAAATAAAAGGATTAAGGAAATAGGTATACGCAAGGTTAACGGAGCCAGGGTGTCAGAGATATTGGCGATGCTTAATAAAAGTATTGTAAAATGGGTTGTCATTGCATTCTTAGCTGCTACTCCCATTGCTTTCTATGCCATGCACAGATGGCTCGAAAGCTTTGCATATAAGACTGAACTTAGCTGGTGGGTCTTTAGCCTGGCAGGGTTGATGGCACTGGGAATTGCACTGCTGACTGTTTCGTTCCAGTCGTGGAAGGCAGCAACACGTAATCCGGTTGAGTCACTCAGGTATGAGTGACGAAATGCTGACCGAAGCGTCAGTATTGAGGCTCTGAGATACGAATGAATCTAAAACCTTGAACTTTAAATTTTGAACAACTTAATAAGAATATATATGATTTCACTAAAAGGCGTTTATAAGTATTATGATTCAAAGTTCCAGAGAACATTCATCCTGAAGGATATTGATCTGGAAATATCAGAAGGTGAATTTGTTACAGTAATGGGACCGAGCGGTGCAGGCAAATCAACCCTGCTTAATATAATTGGCATGCTTGACGAACCAAGCGAAGGAGAGTATTATTTCCTCGATCAACCGGCCCATAAACTCAATGAAAAGAAGAAGGTTGAATTTCACAGGAATTTTGTGGGATTTATTTTTCAGGCTTTCCATCTGATTGACGAAATGACTGTTTACGAAAACATTGAAACCCCTCTCATTTACAAAGGTGTAAAAAGCAAGGATCGGCAGGGTATGGTTGCTGATATGCTCGACCGTTTTAACATGGTAGCCAAAAAAGATCTCTTCCCGGCCCAACTATCCGGAGGACAACAACAACTTGTGGGTATTGCAAGAGCGATAGTGGGAAAACCAAAACTACTTCTGGCCGATGAACCGACAGGGAATCTTCACTCTGACCAGGGGAGACAAATTATGGGACTTTTATCCCAACTTAACGGAGAAGGGATCACAATTATTCAGGTTACACATAACGAGGAATTCGCGAAATACAGCAGAAGGATTATACGTTTGACTGACGGACTGATTTCGAGTGATGAGAAATGAGCAATGAGAAGTGAGAGGAGAGGTACAAAGTTTCTTATTCCCCCTTTGAAGGGGGTAGGGGGATGTTTATGCAAGGGAAAGAGTAATGAGCAGTGAGTAGTGAGTAATCTGGATTAATGATTCTAAGGATGGTTAGACAGAGCAGAATGATTTTACATTGAATAAATAATGAACTTCATGATTATACGGAAACTAAGGCAGGACTGGAAATGGTTCATGATTAATGCTGTTGGTTTAAGTACCGCACTGGCTTGTGTGATTATCATTTTCCTGT
>MTKZ01106830.1_pt1 | contig 11288 bp, 10 predicted proteins | sample 1042781 | NCBI WGS metagenome assembly MTKZ01 (sample SAMN06212207, study PRJNA360539) | anaerobic digester metagenome | biome: Wastewater treatment plant; material: sludge; isolation source: anaerobic digester fed with sludge from wastewater treatment plant | place: Denmark: WWTP Viborg ...
GATGACGCGATGAACGTTGGCGATGTCCTTCAACCCGTGGCGCACGGGCAGCGTGTAGCCGACCGAAATGGAATCACCGATAAGCAGCACGCGCGGCAGTCCCGGCCGGTCGGAAACAGGCGCGAGCGCGGATTCAGACTGACGTGCGTCTGCTGCCGGGCCGGTGGTCGCCTGCGGCTGTGGCGTTGCCGACGCAACCAGCGTGGCCGCACAAACAATGACATACTGCCAAGACTGAAATCCATGAGAACGTTGAATCATCGGATCACCTGTCAGGGTCGCCACATAGCACTGTGAACACCTCTACATTACGCCAGCCTGGAGCTTGTTGCGAAATCGCGTTCCTTCCCGCCCCATTGCCAGTGAACCAGATCATCGCTCCAGGCCAGACCGAGGGTGGAGTCGCCGTCGGCCCGATGGAGGCGCGGTCCGCCATGATAGAACATGACGTACTTGTCCACCAGCGGCTCGTCGCGCAGGTCGAGGGCCTGGGCGGCGGTGAGCCGGCATTTCGCCCAGGACCAATCATCCTGTCCCAGCCTGTAGTGGGCAACGTCATCGCCTGGTCTCCGCGACCTCGACGGCTGACATCGGTCACAGGTCATTCTCCGAGGATCGACCGTCCCACGTTTTGGGTAAGCAGCGTGAGAATGACCTCGGTGGCCCGGTAGAGCTGATCGAGTTCGAGGTACTCGTCGGCCGTGTGAGCCTGCGCGATATCGCCAGACCCAAAGATGACCGAGGCGATGCCCCCCGCTGTAAACGGGCCGGTGTCGGCGAAATAATTGACTCCCTGGGGCTTGCCACTGCCGCCGGCTTGCCGGATAACCTTCTGCAGCTTGCGGACCAGTGGTGACTCGACCGGGCTGTCCAGGGGGAGGAAGCCCTTCGTGCTGACGATGTGGAAGCTTGCCTCCGGGCCAAGTTGCTGGCGGGCCATCCGCTCGAATTCGGTCTTGATCTCATCGAGAGATTGGCCCGGAATATAGCGGCCGTCGATCTTGGCCCGACAGCGTTCGGGGATGATATTGATTCGCGTGCCCCCCTCAATCACCGTCACCTGGGCGGTGGATCGGCCAAGCAGGGGATGGCTCTTGTGCTGAATATGCTCCGTATAGGCTCCGTGGACGAAGGAAACCAACCGGGCCATTTCGTCGATCGCGTTGCGGCCCTTCTCGGGCAAAGATGGGTGGCAAGCTCGGCCGCGGGTTTCGACCTCAAACCACAGCGGTCCTTTGTGGCAGGTGACCAGTTCGCAGCGGGTCGGCTCGCCGACAATGGCGGCATCAGTGCGGAAGTCGGTTTTCATCAGTTCCTTGGCGCCCTCGCAGCAGGTCTCCTCGTCCATGACCGCGACGAAGTAGAGCTTGTCGGCCGGCAACTGGCCGCGCTCGCCGGCGATCCTCAGGGCAGTTAGAAACGCTGCCATGGTCCCCTTGGTGTCGCAGGTCCCCCGGCCCAGTATCTTGCCGTCGCGTATCTTGCCGGCGAAGGGATCGACGGTCATGCCCTCCACGGTCACCGTGTCCATGTGGGCTTCCAGCATGAGGCTCTTGGATCCAGTCTGCTCAGGCCAATGAGCCATAAGGTTAGGCCGACCCGGGGCAACCTCCTGCTTGTCGACGGTCATGCCCATCGCCTTACAGTAGTGGGTTACGTAGCTGGCCATCTCTTCTTCTACGCGTTCCTTGCCCGGCATCTGGGAGCTGTCAATGGCCACCAATTCTTTCAAGAGCTGGACGACTTCGCCCTTTTGCGCTTTGTTAAGTGTTTCCATGAGTAGTATCCCAACCCGACACTTCCCAGACAACCTTAGCCAGATACACCGCTGGGTCGTATTCGACGATCGCACGCGGCTCCCGTCGCCCCTGCTCCCGCAATCAGAGGAACGAGGCGTAAATCTCTCAATCATCGCACGCCGGGTCGGCCGGCACGTTCGCGCCGCTCATGCAGCCGTGGAAGATGCGGAAGTCATCCTGGTCCACATCACTGTCACCGTCGAGGTTGGCATTCATGCAATTCGAATCCGAGACCAGAACGGCCAGCCCCGTCAAGCAGGCCTGGAAGTGGCCAAAGTCCTCCTGGTCCACGTCGAGGTCGTCATCGAAGTCGCCGGGCTGTGGTGCGACCGCGATCTCAACACTCGCGGTGTTGGTAAGACCATCATTATCGGTAACGGTCAACAAGGCCAGATAGTCTCCCTTAGGCACGTAGACGTGGCTGGTGATCATATCGCTGCTGTCAATACTGCCATCGTTGTCGAAATCCCAGGCGTAGCTGACGACCGTGCCGTCGGGATCGTACGAGTCGGAACCGTCGAAATTCACCAACAGCGGAATGACTCCACTCGTCGGGCTGGCATCAATAACGGCGACCGGGGGAGACGGACCGAGCCAGAGGACGGCGTCACCACTGAAGGGCGGTGTGAAGGTGCGATCACCCCCGCTCCAGGTGTCTATCCCTGAGGACGCTACGCTGCCGGTATCGGGGTTGAACCACTCATAAGCGTAGGTTCCCGCTGGCAAGGTGAGGGTGAAAGCACCAGTGCCCGGCTGGTAGACGAGATACTCTTTGCCTGAATTATAGAGACAGTATCCGGTGGAAGAAGGTGACGAGCCGCCGTTTTGCGGGATCATCGCTGCCAGGTTCACGCGCTCGGCATAACTGCGGGTATAACCCAAAGCGCTTCGGAAAACCTCATACTCGGGCTTATCCGGGTATTTATCGGTGATCACTCCGTACTTGGGATCCATGAAGGCGGTGTTGTGACCGCGCGTAAGACTCTTGAAGGCCCAGGTCACGGTGGCGATGAGACCCAGATGGTCCGTATCGAGAATCATCACCTTGTCGCCGCTGCTTGCACGAGGATTGGTCGTATACAGAAAACCATCGGAGTCAGCGGGACTGGGCGAGATCCAGTCGGCCGGACTGTTGAACAAGTCGCTGTTCGAAGGGTTGGGGTATTCAACCGTCATGCCCACAGGATGCTGCTTGGCTTTGCCGCTCTCGTAACCCTTGATGTAGTTGATCATGCTGTATTGCCAATCCTGTGAATCCCCATGGCTCTCATTGGAAATTTCGTAGAGTACGTTATCAAGATCGTTGAGCGTATCGACAAGTTTACGGATATACGCTTGCTGAATACTGACGATGGCCGGAATGCTGCCGGTGTGTACCTCCTTGCCCTGTCCGTCACCGTCGGTGTCGCCATTGATGCCGTTGATGTTATTGTTGACATTAAACGGGTGCCCGATCCACGGGCTACCCATTGTCTTTCCCTTCAACTCGATACTGAATCCTTCGAACAGCATGACGCTGACGTAGATCCCGTTGCTGCCCGCCTCCATGACGCGGCTGCGAATACGGTCGAAGTACGCCTGGTTGAACGAGTAGACATCAAACTTGGGTTTGCCGTCCAGGGCATTTCCGGGACCACTGCGCTGGAAAGGATGGGGGGTGATGTAGAAGTCCGCAAATCCCGGGAAATTCTTAGCCTGCTCCCAAGCCCAGCCTCGGATGAAGTTGTGGTTGTGCTGTTTGAGGTTATTCAAATAGTCGGTGTAACTGAGCTGTGGGGGCGGGTCCGTGTAGCCCCAGTCCTGGAAGTTGTTCCAGACGTGCGAGCCGGTAAGGTAGACTGCCTTGCCGGATCCATCCGTGAAGTAACGCGGGTTGGTGGGATGAACCGATAACGGGCCGACGGCCGGACCGGCTTCCAGCAGACCTGCCCCAAGGAAAATGCTACAGAGTCCCACCCCAATTACGAAGGAACATCTGCTTGTGACCACAACCGCACAGTCCTTTCTGAGAAAACGCCGAGGAACCACGCCGTCTCGAAAGACGAATCCCGAAGCGGCCTTCTGCCGCAACCAAAGCATTTCTGAGTGGTCCGTATAGCACAAGTGGCGTTCTGGCCTGACCACGGTTGTTCTCGACGCAGCCGTGGAAAGGAGAACGCCGTAGACCATTTTATCACAAAACATCGGGCCAAGGTTACCGGGACGATTTCCTGTTTCGATCGCATTCTCTTCAAAGGTCATCTGCCGCTGGGGTGGGCGGACGCCATGGAGCGTTTCATGGCCCGTCAGAGATTGCGGCTCAAGGACTTCGGCGGTTTTGTCAATCGGCAGTCCGAGCGGATCAAGCAGCACGCCAAGGACATGGCCGAGCGGACAGGACGGCCCTATATCTACCTGAACGACCCCATCCGCAAGGAGGAGCGGGTCCAGGCCCTGCTTCGGCACAATCCGGTCAACCCTTGAGCATTGCCGTAGCATTGTCTCCGGATCGGCACCTCCCATCAGTCGAGCAACTGATGACCGGACTCACCCCGCGCCCGGATGGTCCGGCTTCACATCCTGCCGCAGCAGGCTTTGAGAATCTGACATAGGAGTGTACAGGAACATCCGCTCGTAGATGCCGTTGGCCCCCCAGATTTCAAAGTTGCCGAGGACCCGGATGGCGAGCGTGTTCTTTGCACCGGGCTTGAGAAGGTTACCGACGTCGAGATCAACGGCTTGCGGCCGATACCAGGGCATCTGGTACGGCCGGTGACCCGCGTAGCGGCCGTTGACCCATAGCCAGACCTCGTTGACAACCGCCGGTGCGTGCAGGCGCACCTGCCGGCCTCGAACGTTCTCCGGCACGTCCACCTCCAATCTGTACCAGGCCACGCCTTTATAGGGATGCCCGTTCTTGTCGTGTAGTCCCTGCATGTCCCATCCGGCGGTGGTCGCGAGCGTTGTCCAGGTCGACAGGTCTGTTGTCAGGTCCTGCCATCGCTCGAACCGACCGTCGTCGAAAGGATCGACACGGAAAGCGGCCTTTTCCGGCAGGATTGCGACCAGTCGGCCGTCCGGCCCCTGGGTCCTGGCGGCCAAGTCTTCCATGCGTTTCTTTTCCCAATCGACCCCGTAGACGGGATACTGATGCCAGCCCATGAAGGGTGTGATGGTGTTCATCTGAGCCTGGAGTTCGGCCATTCGGGTGACGTGGGCCACGGCTGCAGGGAAGTCACAAGCTCTCTTGGCCCTTTCCAGTGCCACGTACGCGCGAAGATTGTCGTAGATGAGGCGTTCGAGTTGAAGGTGCGACCTGTCGCTTTCGGATTGCACCGCCGATTCGGCCGCGGAGATGTGCTTGTCGAGGGTGGCCATGAGGGCGTTGGTGTAGATTGCCGGCAGAATCACGTCCTCGTGACCGTGCAGCGGCGAGGTGTCGAATGCGTTTTCCAGGGCTGCGTAGTAGGCCTTCATCGGTTCGGCGGCGGCACCGAACCACTTGTTGAAGAAATCATCCAGGATGGCGTCCACGTCGGCCCGGACGTCCCATTCCAGGCGGGCGCGGACAAGCCTCGTTGTGAGCCCGCTCATGGCCCAGTCCGCTTCATCCTGGTCGTGGAAGCCGAGAACACCCCACTGCTTCAACAGCGGGATGTTCCGCCGAATCCGGTGGACCATGGGGGTCAGGGTGGCCTTGTTGACGAGCATCGTGTAGTTATAGTTATAGATCCACACCTTGTCCGAGAGTTCACACCACCGGCGGATCATCTGCCCCTGCCGTTTCATCTGCCAGCACTTGGGGTCGTCATACGCGTGAATTGTGCAGGCCATGATGTTGGCGAACATGACGGTCAGGTTCTTGTTCGGATTGAAGTCGACGCCCGGCGGCATTTCGGGGGGGATGTCGCGGTTGGCGTAGCCGTTGGTGGAGATGCAGTGGTCGGGGAACTCCCGGTTGACGTCGGTCAGAATGCGGTTGATGAAGTAGAACCACTCGTTGCTCGCCGAGGCCTCAGGGACGGGGTCGCGCTCATTTGCCCCGTATCCGTCGAAGCGGTTGGCGATTTTCGCGCACCTGTCGCACCAGCATCGCGGGTTGCCGTCATCGGGCGCAAAATCGGTTACTCGCTTGCCTTCGCGAGCACGGTCTTTGATCCGCCGGACGAAGTGCCGGATCATCTCCTCGCTGGTTGTGCAGGGGTGGTGGCGATTTCTCTGCCCGCCCTGCTCCAGTGCAAACCATTCCGGATGGGCATCGAACTGCCCGTCGGGAAGCAAGTCGCGAATGGAGCTGTCGCCGGGAATACCGAAGCAGTCCTCCATGTGGGGGTTCATCTTGTTGTGGATCTTCCACTCGGCGCATTCCTCACGCATCTTCCCGCGGGCGTGCTCCCAGAAGTTACGCATGACGAAGTCGGGCTGTTGCCGGATGTCCATCGAACCGACGGCAATGGTCGGCATTCGAGGAACAACCTCGCCCATTTCGCCGGGCATGAACCAGCGGACGCCCAGCCGGTGAAGGAGCTCGATCACCGCGTATCGCGTTCCCAGATAAGGCACGGCGTCGTTGCCCGCCAGGATCAGCCGATTGCCACGGGTCTGGATGATGAAGCCTTCCTCCTGATAGCGGCGTGTTTGTCCTTTGGGAATATCCAGGTCGGGCATGGCGTCGGTCAGCCGGCTCCGCCCGACCAGAATCAGAATCCCATCGGTCCGGTCATCATCAGTCTTGATCGGGAGTCTGGCACCGGTGATCTTCTCGATGTAGTTCTGCAGCTCACCGGCAGCGACTCGGGCGTTGTCGGCGGGCGAGGCGGCAAGGATGATGGTTGCCGCGGGCTGCCCCTCGCTGACGAGTGTGAGCTTTCCGCCCGCGGCCTCATCGCCATTGGCCGACCAGGCCGGCATCTGCGTCGCGAGAAGAAGTGCCAGACTTACAGCCCGGAGAGGCGCGGGATACGGTCGCATGTTGGCTACCCTCATCATTGCGTCCCACAAAGGGGACCCGGCGGATCCTGGAATCACCATCAGTCTACAAGCAAGTAGTCGGTGATATCGAGCCTCAGTCGAGCCTGGGGAACGCCGTCTGTGAGCTCGACGCCCAAGCCAATTGACGACTGATCCTCCAGCCGCCCATGGAAGACGCCTGCCTGCCGCAGGCTGCGGACCGATCGAATTTCCCTGGCACCGGGAAACTGAAGCACAAGGTCTTCCACAGGCTGCTGACGCCAGTTGATCAGCAGCACGATCGCACCATCCGGACCGGTCATGTATTGAGCTTCAACAAGCGGGTCGGACGCCGTAACGGTAGGTACGACCCCGGACCATCGAACCGGCACGGTGACGAAGTCGCGAAGAGCGCTGGGGAACCTCGTGGGCAGGATCTGGGGCGGCAGGACCATGGCGGGCTTGAGGAAGGCCAGACCCGCCAAAGCCCCGACGCAGATCGTTTGGCCCTGGCCATAGCGGCTGGTCACGGCTCCCGGCTGATCGTCGCTCTGGTAGCGACCTGTGACGGCAGCGGATGACAGCGGTTGGAAGACCTCTCGATAGCAGACGGCTTCGATGGTCAGTTCCTCTGATGAAGAGCCTGCGGTTTTCACTTTCAGCCGGTCCAGAACCGGCGTTTTCGGGAGCCAGACCTTCGGGTCGATCTGTCGCTCCCGTCGTGTCAACGTGTGCCCGTTAAGGCCGTACATCTCATGCAGCGTCGTTAGCGGCCGGCGGTACTCGTCAAGCAGTCCGCACCCGGCCGTGGCATACAGGATCCCTCCCGAGTGAACCCATTTCTTGAGCGGCTCCACGGCCTCGGCCAGCATTTCAGCCCCGACGATGTACAGCACGCGATAAGGCTCAAGCATGCCTTCAGCGATGTCCACATCAGTGATCAGGTCGACGGGTATCTGAGCCTGACGCAGTGCCAGCCAAAGGGCTTTGCGCTCGTAGTTGTTGACGTTGTGCCTGGCCGTGGTCAGGTCGCCCGCACCGCCGATATCCTCGGTGTCCCACGTGTCGGCCGCACGGGAAAGCATGATTGCCACTTTCGCCGGTTGCGGCATGGCCGAATGAAGGCGATGCTCAACCGCGCCCACCTCGCGGATCACGTCGTGGATGGCCTGGTACATGGGCGGGGCGTCCATCAGGTCGATGTAGTCCCACGTGGTCAACACCTGATCCTCGGTGTGGAAATGATTCAGGATCTTGACGCCGTGAGCCAGGGCCAGCGTGTTCATGCGGCGGAAATGGTCCGGCGTCTGGCCCTGGAAGGGCATGACATAGAACTGTATCGGCGCGCGGTGGTAAGAACCGGCCAGGCGCAGCGCATCGAGCAGAAAGCCGTACGCTTGCGGCGTCGGATCGGCGATGAACCACCACCAATCCTCGGTCCAGCACATGGTCAAGGCCCCGGAACGAAACGGGTCGATCCAGTGCCGCACGTCGGGCCAGCCTGAACCGGCAGGGGTGAAGTTCGCTCCTGCCAGCACACGCTGACCGGGATGCTGGGCCTCAATCGCAAGCCTGCGACGGGCCAGTTGCTCATGCCAGAGGCGATATCGAAAGTTGGCCGACTCGTAGAAATGCCGGGTGTTGTCATGCAGCGGTGGCAGCAGGCGAACGAGTTGCCACTGCTCGTCCTGGGTCAGAGCGCCGGCTCGCGCGAGTGACTCGCCGCTCATCAGGTCCAGCGGATTGAAACCTCGCTTCCTGAGATCATCGCGAAACAGGGCATCCTGCTTTTCCTGAGGCAGCTCGATGCTCAACTGGATCTCGTCGCCGAGGTTTGCTTCGATCGTTCCGGGCGGATAGTCGTTGTAGCCCAGAACTCGGAGAATCTGCGGACGCCCCGTCGTTCTGAAGACGATCCGTGTGGGCAGGCGTCCAAACTGCGTGAAACCCTGGATCGCGCCGAGCTGCCAGTCAAGAGCCTCCTGGAGTGTGTATNNGCTGGTTCTCGCGGGTCGGTATCAGGAGCCCCAGCGTCGGCAGGAGCGGCGGTTCGAGGTTCCATGTGCCAAAGCCCAACCGCCATGGATAGTCTCGCGGCCCCTGCTGCTTGATCTCGGGTTTGTCGATCTCGATCCGGCGGACAACCGCGAGTTTCCGTCCACGGGCCACCTCCGCGGTCAGATGGAGTCCGTCAGCGGGAGGCGAAGTCAGCACGCCGCACAGAACCGGCGATAGATAGTTCATGGAGCTTCGTGCTCCGCGCAGCGTCATGTATCGGCCCAGGTCAACCCAGGGTGAGCTTTGACCGGGACGCAGCCATTGATCGAGCGGGATGTCGCTCCGTNNGCCTGCGGCGAGGTAAAACGTCTTGCCCTTCCAGTCGAAGGGCTCCTGGTCGTTCGGAACGATATTCACACGCACCACGAGCCTGGATTCATCCGGCCTCGTGCTGGTGAAACGCACGAACACCTTATCCGGGCCGACCAGTTCCGCGCCTGAAACCACGGCTGCCGAGAGGAACAACGCCGTACCTGAGAAAAACTTGTGGCCCATCACGCTGTCCTGACCATCGTCCCATCAAGTGGCCGGCAGAAGTTGACCATCATCGCTCTCACATATCAACTCCATCCGGAGGTTCAGATTTCACCTCTGGCCGCTGATTCTTGCCGGGGATGATGTTGGCGGCGAGGCCTTCTGCCGTTTGGTCCTGCGATTTCCCATGACGACAAGCGGGACCTTGGAGATGCCGCCGCGCCAGAGGTCGTACTTGGGATCGGCGTAACGTTTGAAGAACGCCTCCAGACGCTGCCGCAACTGACGCTGCACACCGGCCTGGCCCGGTTCGTCGATCAGATTGTGCTTCTCGCCGGGATCGCTTGCCAGGTCGTAGAGTTCATCAGGGCCGTTCGGAAACCGGAGCGTGAGCTTCCATCGGTCCGTACGGATCATGCGGGAGTTCTCGTACTCATAGAAGACCTCGTTGTTCCACGGGACCTTGTCGCCGCGAAGTACGGGGGAGTAGTCATGGCCGGGAGACTCGGGAGACTTGGCCATGCGATCGGCCAGCCCGAGGTAGCTCAGCAGCGTCGGCATGAAGTCATAATTGGACACCAGGATGTCGCTGGTTCCGCCCGCCGGGATGCGTTTCGGCTGGCGCCAGATCAGGGGGATGTGCAATGCCGAATCGAACGTGTGCAGGTGGCGGCCGTGGTCGGCCATGCCCCACACGCCGTTGTGCCCGCCGGCCAGACCCTGGTCAGCGGCAAACACGACCAACGTGTTCTCGTCCAGGCCCAGCCGCTTGAGGGTCGCCATGACCTCGCCCACGCCGTCATCAACACCGCTGACCTCCGCGCTGTATCGGCGCATGGCAGTGAGATTACCGACGAACTGGCGGTTTGACCTGAGCCACGCATGGACAGGCTCACGAGGGAAACAGGGCAACTCCTTGTCCGCGTAGTAGGAGACATGGCGGTTGCGGCCGGGTTCTTTCAGCCAACTGCCCAGCCCGTAGGGCCCATTGTACGGCAGGTAGAGGAAGAACGACCGGTCCTTGTTCTGCTCGATGAACCGGACGGCGTGTCGGGTCCAGAAATCCGTCAGGTAGGTCGGCTCCTTGCGGACTGCGCCGTTCTCGATGACGTCGGCGTCGTAGAACGTTGACGTATGACCTCCGGGCTTGGTGACCCAGTATGTGAATCCATCCTGCGGATACAGGCAGTCGCCCAGATGCCACTTACCGGCCAGGCCGTACGTGTAGCCCGCCTCGCCGAGAATCTTGGGGAGGGTGCGGAACTCGCTCAGCGTGTAATAAGTACTGGGCCCCGACAGAGATCCCGTACCCAGGTACGAGTGTACGCCGTGTTGCGACGGCATCAGGCCGGTGAGGTACGTGGCCCGGGTCGGCGAGCACACGGCGTTGGAGCTGAAGCAGCGGCCAAAGCGCATGCCCTCGGCCGCCAGTCGGTCGATATTGGGTGTGCGGATGTCCTATATACCGTAGCAGCCCAGCGTCCAGGCACTGTGATTGTCCGTCAGGATGAAGATGACATTGGGCCGACGACCGGCGTCCGTGGCAAATGTCTCGCTGCCCGTCAACAGGACGCCGCACATGACCACTTGAGTGAGTGTTCGCATCCGTACCCGCCCTCTTGCTCTCCGGGTTGTCGTCAAGACCGCAACCAGCCGGATCGTTTGCGGTTGTACGTGATTCTAAGCTACGCGGGGCTGTTGTGCAGCCTTAGCCTGTCAGGTCCTCGTGTCTGAGAACGGAGTCCTCAATAGACCCCGNNCCGGGGTCTGGCTCCTTTTTGCCTGACGCGGTTCGCAGGGTGACCCGGAGAAGGTCAACGAGGCCGGCTGGCACGATGCCATGCAGGGGAGCCCGCAAAAAGGTGCCTGACCCGCTCTCTTGCACGCTCAACACGGACTTGCATACGCCAACGCCGGGGAATGCAGAATCGTGAATGTAGAATGGAGAATGGGCCATGCTCTGCCTCCGCTGGTCCCGGATTCCCATCCGGGACCCCCGAGTCGACGATTCCCATCGTCATTCACGCG
>MTKZ01120896.1_pt1 | contig 11288 bp, 11 predicted proteins | sample 1042781 | NCBI WGS metagenome assembly MTKZ01 (sample SAMN06212207, study PRJNA360539) | anaerobic digester metagenome | biome: Wastewater treatment plant; material: sludge; isolation source: anaerobic digester fed with sludge from wastewater treatment plant | place: Denmark: WWTP Viborg ...
GCGCGGGCCGCCATTGACGAGGCGGTCGAGGAGCAGGCCACGCGGTTGTTTCGCCGCATCGAGTACCTCAACGTGATCGGCAACATCAGCCCGATGATCGGCCTGTTCGGCACGGTGGTCGGCATGATCAACGCCTTCGGCCGGATCTACTCCGCCGGCGGCGGGATGCCCGACGCCGCCAAGCTTGCCGGCGACATTTCCGTCGCGCTGATCACGACCTTCTGGGGACTGCTGATCGCCATCCCGGCGTTATCGATTTTCTCACTGCTGCGGAACCGGATTGACGCGTTTGCAGCCGAGAGCGTGAAGCTTTGCGACAGCCTGGTCTCGCTGCTCTGCGAACAGCAGGCGGCTGCGACCAAGGCCGCCGGCTGAGAACCTATCGAACAGGAAACAGGCATGAGACGATCCGTTCGCAAACGAACTTCGAGCGCCAGATCGCTGATGAACATGACGCCGATGATCGACGTCACGTTTCTGCTGCTGACGTTCTTCATGCTGGCCAGTCATTTCGCCTCGGCGGAGAAGGTGAAAGTCGATTTGCCCCGGCCGGACGACAACCAGGCGGCCGATCGTCGGCTGAAGGACAAAGTGATCATCAACATGCTGCACGTCGAGGGTGAGACCGAGCCGCGCCTGCAGCTCGGGCCTGTACCGGTCGCTTCGGTGAACGACCTGGGCGGCAGGCTGAGGGAGGTGGGCGAGCTGAACCCGAACGTGCAAGTGATTCTGCGAGCCGATCGGCGGTTGCCGTACGGGCAGGTGAGGGAAGTGATGGAGGCGGTTGCAGGTGCGAACCTGACCCGCTTGCAGGTGGTGACCGATCTGGAGCCGGGCCGATGAGCAGCCGCAGTGCTGATGTTGACGTCGATCGCATCCTCGCAGCCGCACGCGAGGCCGGCCGATCCGCGGAGCACGGCCGACCAGGACCGCTCGACAGACGGCACCGGCGGACGGGCCTGGTGGCGATCACGCTCAATCTCACACCGATGATCGACGTGGTGTTCCTGCTGCTGCTGTTCTTTCTGACGGCGAGCCGCTTCGGGTCGAACGAAGGCATGCTCGAAGCCAGATTGCCGGCACGCGCTGCCGCCGTATCGGTGGAGATTCCTCGAACACCGATCCGCGTGCGTTTTGTGGCCCAGCCGAACCAGCCCGACCAATGCCGCGCGACGATCGAACGATTCAACGAGACGCCGCTGCCTCTGGCCGATCTGGGGCAGTCACTGCACAAGATTCAGGAGCAGCCGGGTTTTGGCCCGGATACGCCGGTGCACCTGATGGCGGACAACGACATTCGATGGGACCATGTGGTCAACGCCTATAACGCCGCACTGGCGGCCGGTTACGAGAAGGTTTATTTCGCCGCGCCCCGATGAAGCAGACAGAAAAACATTCAGCGAAGCTCTTGCTGGCGGCGGCAATGCTCGGCCTTGTCCCGCTCCGTTCTTTCGCCGCATCGCTCGATGACTCGCTCTTTCGAGAGAGCCTGCGGGAACGAGGGCTGGCCGAATGGCTCGATCAGTACCTCGCCGACACGCCGCCGGCCGACGCGACCGACGCGATGCTTCGCGAGCGGGAGACGCTTCTGGAACAGGCCGCAACGGCCAAGTCTGTCGACGACCAGCGCAGCGCGGCGGAGCAGGCAAGCAGGATTCTTCGTGACCTGCTGGCCAAGCATCCGGAACACCCGTCCCGGCTGCGATGGCAATTCGAACTGGCTCGCGATCTGCTGGAGCGCACGGAACCGGGGGTGTTTGATGCCTTGCTGCTATATGAGGTGCCGGGCCGGAATCGGGAACAAGCCCTGGTCCTGAGCGAGCGGGCCGTGGAGGTCCTCAACCGACTGCGCGAGGACATCGCGGCGGCCTGGAAATCGGTCGAGGCTCTCGACGAGGCTTCGCTGAAGAATGCGATGGCCTCGGGCTCGCTGCGACTACTGGAAACACTGGATGGGCGTTCGGCATACTTGCAGGCCTGGGCCGACTTCTGCCGGGTTCTTGGCGCCGGCTTGGCTCCCGCCGAGCAAAAAAAGCAGATGCAGAGCATTTTAACACGGGTAGCCCAGGGCAGCGGCTGGATCCAGTCGCCGGATCCGGTTCAGCGGTGTGGCGCGTTGCTCATGGCCGCCGTCGCGGCGCGTCTGGCGGGGGAGTACGTCCAGGCGGACCAGTACAGCCTTCAGATCGTCAAGACCTATGGTCAGATCGGGGACACCCGCGACCGGGCCCGCGTGCGGACGGCTTCGCTGGTGGCCGTGATCGAGCAGATTCGGACGTTGCGGGACCGCAATCGCCATGACGATGCGCTCTCGTACGTCGAGCAGATACGCGCCTGGGCGGAGAAGTCGAGGCCCAATGCCCTCCAGGCGTCGCTGGCGATCGCATGGGCACATCATACGGTTCTTGCCCGCCGGGCCGGCGTCACGACGCAGCCAGCGAGCCTGCTGCGACCGGAGGACACGCTTCAGCCGCTCGAATCGTTTGCCAAGCCCTCGCCGGAGAATCGCGATGCGCTGTACGCTGTTGTGGCGGGCGCGGTCAAGGACGATCGTGGCGGCGAGTTGCGGACACCTTTCGGTCTGCAACTGCTTCTCGGCGCGACGGTGGCGGAGCTCTCGCTTCCGGTGTCCACCCAGCCGGTTGCCTCACAACCGGGCGGCAACCGGCGACTGGAGGACTTGATTTCCGCCGCCCGGGGCATGCTGGGGACGCTGCCGGCCGACGTCGTGCCTGAGACACGGGGAGAGTATCTTTACCTGCTTGGGGCGGCACACATCATGGCCGCTCGGCCGCTGGAGGCCGTCACCTTGCTCTGCGACCTGGGCGAGCAGCAACCCATGCACGACCGGAGCAGCCGTGCCGTTGCCTGGGCGGTCGTCATCGCCGAGGGCATGCTTCGCGAGACGCGCCAGGCCGATCCGCGGGCGGTGCGGGATGCCTTCATTCGCGCCGGTCGACTGATGCGCACGTTGTCGCCGGATTCGCCGGCGGCCAAGGCGCTCTCGTACTACATCGCCGCTGCCCTCGAACAGAACGGCGAGTTGCAGGCCGCTGCCGAAACGTACGCGACGGTTGCGCCGGACGATGCCCGGTCGCTTGTTGCCCGGGTGGGCGAGGCCCGATGCCTGAGCACCGCCCTGGACCAGGCCGTCGCCCGAAAAAGCCTGAACCAGACGCAGCTTCAACAACTCGCTGATCGGGCCATCGGGTCGGCCCGCAAGGCTGCAGCGGTCGCGCAGGAAAAGAAGGATGATACCATCGAGCATCGCCGCCTGGCCGCTGAAACGGTCATCTTGCTGGCCACCATGCTCAACCATTCGATGATCGACAAGTCGCCGGAGAGCCTGACGCTGCTGGAGGAGTTCGAGAAGCGTTTTGCGGATCAACCGTCCATGCTGGGTGTTGTCTGGCGGGAACGGGTGGTGGCCCTGACCCGGCTGGGGCGGCTCGCCGAGGCTCGACAGGCGGCAGAGCGGTGTCTGGCGACCGATCCCGAAGAAGCCGGGCCAGTCCTGGATCAGTTGAGCGAGGCCATGCGGGCCGCGCTCGACCGCGCGCTGGACGCGGGTGACCCGGATACGGCCGGAAGAATCGCTCGCGATGCGATGAGGATCGGCACTCTGCTGTCAGAGTGGTCCGGCCAACGGCCGCATCGGGTCTCGGCGGTCGGGCGGCTGAGCATTCGCCTGAGGCTGGCATCGTCAATGCTGCACGCCGGACAGGCCAAGGAAGCGCTCGCGGTTTACGAAGAATGCGGGCGTACGGCTGCGACGATGCCTTCCGACACCGTCCCACGGGCAGAGATTCAGCTTGGGCGGGCGGAGTGCCTGTTGGCGACCGGCGATCCGGCCACCGCCTTGCCGCTGTTCGCCGAAGTCTGGCAGCGGCTCCCCGAGCGATCGCCCAACTGGTGGCGGGCGCTATCAGGCAGCCTGACGTGCCACACCCGTCTGGATCATGACCCCAAGCAGATCCTGGANNGGAGGCCATCCAACAGCAACGTGGACTGTCCCCCGATCTCGGCGGTCCGCGATGGCAGCGCGCCCTGGAAACGCTTCAGAAAGAAAACGAGGCCCGTCTGCGCTGAACCGACCGTTTGGGATACCTTCACCTTCAGGTAAAATAGGCAGTCTGGATGCCGAACGATCGATGTTTTGCCGGCTGACCAGAGTGACGCACAGCATGAGCAAGCGGGTTTACCTGGAAACGATGGGTTGTCAGATGAACAAGCTCGACAGCGAGCTGGTTCTGGGGCAGCTCTGTCGACTGGGTTACGCGCCCACGGATGACTTTCGCCGGGCCGACCTCGTGTTGCTGAACACGTGCAGCGTTCGCCAGCATGCCGAGGACAAGGTCTACAGCCGGCTGGGCGAGGTGGCCCGCATCAAGCGCGAGCGGCCCGAGATGGTTGTCGGCGTGATCGGCTGCATGGCCGAGCGGGATCATCAGGGCATCCAGCGCAAGGCCCCGCACGTGGACCTGCTTTGTGGCCCGGGGAACCTGAACCAGATCGGCGATTTGCTGGCCGAGGTGCTCGATACGCGGCAACGGGCCATTGCCCTGGAACACGATCGCTCGCGGCGCACGCCCAAGGATCGCCGGACGCTGGAACACGACAGCATCGAATCGCTGGACCTTTCACGTACGGCGCCGCCCGATGGAAACGTGCTGCAAGCCTACGTTCGCGTCCAACGGGGATGCGACAAGTTCTGCACTTATTGCGTGGTGCCCTACACGAGAGGCCCGGAGCGGAGCCGCCCGCCCGCCAACATCGTGGATGAGGTCCGCAAGCTGGCCGATATGGGAACCCGCGAAGTCACCCTGCTCGGCCAGACGGTCAACAGCTATTTGTATGCCGAGAATGGGCGGACGGTGCGGTTTGCCGACCTGCTTGAGCGGGTGCACGAGGTGGGGGGCATCGAGCGCATCCGTTTCGTGACCAGTTATCCCGGCGACTTCACCGATGACATCCTGCAGGCGATGCGCGATCTGCCCAAGGTGTGCGAGTACCTGTCGCTGCCGGCCCAGAGCGGCTCGAATGCCGTGTTGCNNTACACCGCCGAGCAGTACCTGGAACTGGTGGACAAGGCCCGGCGGATGGTGCCCGGCATCTCGCTGTCGAGCGATTTCATCGTCGGTTTCAGTGGCGAGACGGAGGAGGACCACCAGGCGACGCTGGCCCTGATCGAGCGGATACGCTACAAGAACATCTTCATGTTCAAGTACTCCAATCGCCCGAACACCAAGGCTGACAGGGTGTTGCCCGACGACGTGCCTTACAGGGTCAAGCAGCGGCGGCACTCGGAGTTGATGGCTCTGCAGCATCGGCTGTCGATCGAACACCACCGGGCGATGATCGGCCGGCGGGTGGAGGTGCTGGTCGAAGGTCCGAGCAAGCCGGCGCTCAAGGCCCGGCAGGCCGTCGAAGCGGGCAAGGTGAAAACGTCGCGACGTGCCGATCAGCTGACCGGCCATACGCGCGGCGACGAGATCGTGGTCTTCGCCGGCCCGGATTCGCTGATCGGCCGGTTCGTCACCGTCGAGGTGACGGATGCCAGCCCACTGACGCTTCAAGGTATGCTTGCCGGCGGGCCCGGCGTGTCCCCGATTCGTTGACCACCACCATGGCCCCAAGGACAATATGAGCAAGACAAGAGGTTGATAGACTGTCAGGCTGTCAGACTGCGAGGAGAGAAAGCAGCATTCCACCTGGCGCCTGACAGCCTGGAAGTCCAGTAGTCTAACGGTCTCTCGCGAGGCATCGGAATGATCGTTACCATCGACGGTCCGGCCGGTTCGGGGAAATCGACGGCCGCACGCAAACTGGCGGCGGCGATGCAGATCCCCTACCTCGACACCGGCGCGATGTACCGGGCCATCGCCCTCAAGGCATTGGACAAAGGCGTACCGCTCGACAAGCCCGATCAACTCGTCGCCATGGCGGGGTCCACCGACATCAGCCTCGACTGCGGACCCACCTACGTTCGCGTGGTCATGGACGGGCGAGATGTCAGCGAAGACATCCGGAGTATGCGGGTCAGCGAACACACCAGCCAGATCGCGAAGATCCCCGGCCTGCGCCGGGTGCTTGTCGAGAAACAGCGCCAGATCGGCCGGAGACTCGGCTCGCTGGTGACCGAAGGGCGTGACCAGGGCAGCATCGTCTTTCCGGACGCCGACGTGAAGTTCCTGGTCGATGCCGAGGACACCCGACGAGCGGAACGTCGTTACCACGAGATGCTCGCCGACGGTGAAGAGGTTCGGCTCGAAGACGTCTTGGCCAATATCCGGCTGCGCGACAACAACGACCAGGCACAGTGGGCTCCGCTGCTGGCCTCCGGAGAAGCGGTCCGAATCGATACCACCGACATGACCATCGCCCAGGTCGTCGCACGGATGCAGGAGGAGATCCGCCGTCGGCAGCCTGCGGGGAAAAAGACACCCTGATCACCCATGGATAACGTGAGTCTCTACTGGCGGTTTCTGCGGTTCTTGTGCCGTTGGCAGACCATTCTGCAGTTCAAGGTGCGCATTCACGGCACGCACAACGTCCCGCGCGAAGGGCCGGTTCTGCTCGTCTGCAACCATCAGAGCCACATGGACCCGGTCCTGGCAACCATGGCGCTGCCCCGAGAGAGCTGCTACATGGCCCGCGACAGCCTGTGGGCCAATAAGTGGTTCGCCAGGCTGATCACCTCGCTGAACGCCTTTCCGGTGAAGCGCCACACCGCCGACCTCGGGGCGATCAANNACCTCGGGGCGATCAAGGAATCGCTGCGACGGTTGAAAAGCGGTATGTCCCTGGTGGTGTTCCCGGAAGGCACCCGTACGCCCGACGGCCGCATCCACCCGATGTTCCCCGGCCTGGCTTCGATCGCCAAGAAAGCCGGCGCGCCGATTGTGCCCGTTTTGATCGACGGCATGTACCAGGCCTGGCCGAAGGGATCGCCGTTCCCACGAACGGGCAGCGTCATCATCCAATACGGCGACCTCATTCCGCCCGCTGAGTATGCCGGCCTGTCGGCAGATGAACTGGTGCAACTTCTGCGCAAACGGCTGATCCATATGCAGCATCGCCTGCACGAGAGCTTGCCTGAACGACGTTTACCCTGGCACGGGGCGCAGCCTGAGGTGTTGGAGGATTGACCGGCCGGCACGGGGATATGTCAACGGTCCAACTGGACGACGGAATACCCTGATTGGTCAGAAAGCCAGCTTGAGCGGCTCGCGGAATCGGGCTCCAACGCCGAGGCGGGCGGGGGTGTCTGCCCGTTGGGGCTTCAGCGGGTCACAGCGGACCACCTCGGCCGTGCCGGTGATCTGGCCCTCGTAGGGGAAATAGCCGTCCCCTGGGGGTACGGTCAGGGAGACCTTAATCAGGGAGTTCAGTTGCGGGGCTGGAGCCCCCTCGATCAGGTCAATCTCGAAGTAAAGACCGCTGGTGCTGATGTTGTTGCTGACCGTTCGCAGTGACCGATGCTCGCCGTTGTTCACGGCGGAGTACTCCATCGGCAATCGAATGGCGAGTCTGCGATGCTGACGACGTTCTTGTTGCATATGGACCCGACGGGGGAAATCGCCTCTAAACCCCGCTCCGTTCTGCTCTCCCGCAAGACAGGGGCCATTGGTCGGCTTGTCGAGGCTCTCAGCCAAGTTTAGTCTGCAAGGCCTTGTCGCGCAAGGCTTTGTATCGGTTTTGGCCGGTTCAGAAGTTGAATCTCACAGGCAGACGGCCGCTCGACTGTTGCTTTTCGGCAACATTCGCCGTTCTGGAAACACCTCCTCTATTGCCATAACGACGTTGTTCAGCAGAGGTTAAGCGACGGATGCAGCTCTGCAACGTGATGCAGCCTGAATCGCTGGTTTAAAGGGACCAACCGACATTCCGCACGATCGTCTTAAGCGCGTCAGCCGCGACCCTGAACAGTTCGGGTCCCGTCTCGCCCGTGGAATGCAGGGCCTTGGCCAGATGAGGCTCCAGGGCCAGGAATCCGTCATAGCCGTCCGCGGCCGCATCGCGGAGGATCTCCGGGATAGCCCCGTCGCCTTCGCCGGCGGGTACGGCGTGGTCTTTTTCCCCGTATTTGAAGTCCTTGATATGAAAGTACCCCACGAATCTGCGGAGGGGCAGCCAGCAGGTATTGTAGATGTCCTGGACGTTCATATTGACGAAGTTGGCCGGGTCGAACGCTGCCACCAGGTGTTCTGAGGGGATGGCCGCGTGAAGGTAGACGCAGCGCTCGGGGTAGGCCCCGAACAGGTTGGACTCGTTCTCGAGGGCCAGCGTGATCGGCAGGTTTGAGACATAGTCAACCTTCTCGGCCAGGCGATCGATGACCTCCCGGCGATAATCGCCGATATCGGCCCCGTCCGGCGGGTAATAACTGAAGATGCGGATGTAGTGGGCATCGAAGAACAAGGCGATGTCCGCAGCAAGCTTGAAATCATCGAAGTGCTTCCGGTAATCGTCGCTGATCTTCACCTTGCCGATAGGTGAGGCGATGCAGGACACCCCGAAGCCGCGGTCGTCAAACATTTTCTTGAGGTCGGCCATCTGCTGCCTCGACAAGGTCAACACGTTCTGGCCCCAGACGCCGCGGAGCTCGATGTAGCGAATCCCATTGGCCTCCAGAACATCCATCTGGGCCTGAGGGTCAGCGCTGACTTCGTCGGCAAAGGCACTGATCGTTGGCATGGTCGTTCTCCTTGCAGACACAGAGTCTCGATTCCGGTTATCAGCTCCCGGCTGCCAGCTTATCGCCGGAGGTTGTCGGCAGGGCCTGCCGGGCGGTGACCCAGGCACCCCAAGAGGTCAAAGGTAATCTAACATCTGGGCCGGAGATCGGCCAGCCCAGCGTAAGGGCTGCTTGACAGCGCTGCTCACCGGGGACTACCCTCTGCCGCTCGGCGGGTTTGAGAACGCGGACCGGTGCGGTGGAGGTCATCATGCGCGGAGACGCCGTTGGGTTGGGGTTGGCGGTCACGGCCCTGCTGGTCACCGGCGGGTGCGCGGCGGATCGGGTGCTGGGGACCGGAACTCGTGAGGACGAGGGTTTCGTGACCATCTTTGATGGCAAGAGCATGGACGGATGGGAGATCATTGTTGAGCCGGGCAACGAGCCCGAAAAGAAATGGCGGGCTGATGCCTTCTACCTGGAGGACGGGGCTTTGGCCTGTAGGGGCTATGGGTTTCACTGGTTCCGCTACAAGGAGCCGCTGAGCGATTGCGTGCTTCGTCTCGAGTTCAAGATCGCCAAGGACACTAACAGCGGGATCTGCCTGAGAAGCCAAGAGAAGGGCGCTCCCCCGTTTACCGGCTTCGAGATTCAGATCGCCGACGACGTGGGCAAGGATCCGCACAAGCATGGGACGGCAGCGATCTATGACGTCGTCACGCCAATGTACAACCCGTCCAGGCCGGTCGGCCAGTGGAACGAGATGGAGATCACCCTCAAGGGCTCACTGGTTGTAGTGGTGCTCAACGGCCTGAAAGTCATCGACACCGATTTCTCGAAACTCACCAGGCCCATCGGGAAATTCGACTTCGCATACGCGAACATGCCGCGAAGCGGTTACCTGACGTTGCAGGACCACTGGACACCGATCTGGTACAGGAACATTCGGTTGAAGAGACTGTGAAAGTGCCGATGATGGCTACGTGCCGGCCACGGTTTCTTACCACAGGGTTTGTCCCGGCACGAGCCGCAACATGTACGGCCCGGCTCGCACGTGATATGACCGGCCGTTGAACAGGCGAGTCGGAGCATTGGTTCGAAGTGAAAGATGAAGATCAAGAATTATCAGCTCTATCACGTTCGGCCGCGGTATCTGCTTTTGAAGATTGAAACCGACGACGGACTTCATGGCTGGGGCGAGCCGACGCTGGAAGGCCAGACGCCGGCCGTCGAAGCGGCGGTCCGCCAACTGATGCGGCTGATTCAGGATGAGGATCCTCGACGGATCGAGCATCTCTGGCAGCGGATGTATCGATGTGGTTTCTATCGCGGTGGCCCCGTCTTGTGCAGTGCGATCTCGGGCATCGAACAGGCTTTGTGGGACGTCCTCGGCAAATCGCTGAACGTGCCGGTCTATCAGTTGCTCGGCGGCCGGGTGCGCGACCGGATCCGGGTTTATGGGCAGATCGGCAGCCGGCGCCCTGAGATTCTGATCGAGCGGTTCCGCCGCCTGCGTGCCAAAGGCATGACCATGGCCAAGTTCGCCCCGTGGTGGGCGACGAAGATCGTCGATTCGCCGGCCGTGGTTGAGCGGGCGGTCAACCTGATGGCCGCGGTTCGCGAGGAAGCGGGGACCGGATTCGATCTGGCGCTCGATTGTCACGGGCGCCTGAGCCCTGCGATGGCAATTCGTTTCGCCAGGGCCCTGGAGCCGTACCATCCGATGTTTCTGGAAGAGCCTTGCCTGCCCGAAAACGTCGACACACTGGTCACCGTCGCTCGTTCCACGCCCATCCCAATCGCCACCGGCGAGCGGCTGTTCACCAAGTGGGGATTTCGCGAAGTGATCGAGAAACAGGCTGCTGCGATAGTACAGCCGGACCTGTCGCACGTGGGCGGCATCTTCGAGGCGCGCAAAGTCGCGGCGATGGCCGAAGTGTACTACGCGGCCGTTGCCCCGCACTGCCCCTTGAGCGCCGTGTCATTGGCGGCGTGCGTGCAACTGGCCGCGTGTATTCCCAACTTCCTGGCCCAGGAGCACGTCAACCTCGGCGAGNNCCCGCCCCTTCGTCGTTCAGAACGGTCACATCGGGGTTCCCGACACACCTGGTCTCGGCATCGAGGTCGACGAGGACAAGCTGGCGGAACTCCTGTACGACGGCCATTGGACGACGCCTGAGCTGCGACACGACGATGGGTCGGTGGCGGATTGGTAGTAAAAGCTGTCAGCGATCAGCCTTCAGCGGTCCGCACTTGATTGATCCGTGTCTGCTCACCCTCGCTTTCCCTGTGACGGGCCGGCCGCATCAGGATTCAGGCCGCGAAGGCGAATCAGGCATGAGGCGCGGAAGGCCTCGGGCAGGGCGGGGTCGTCGATGAGCCAGATATCGCCCGCCGGATCCACACTGATACCCTCGATACTGATGTACGGCATCCGTCGCGGGGCGGGAAAATCGTGCAGCAGCTTGCGCAGATCAAGCCCGTCAATGTCGTAGAGGTTCAGCCATCGCTCGACCGTGCCGGCCTGCGGGTCGAGTCTCAGGATCCAGCCTCCGTTGCGGTCGACGGCCAGCAGGCGGCCCGAAGGCAGCACGGTCAGCGCGTTGAGCGT
>MTKZ01007436.1_pt1 | contig 11283 bp, 9 predicted proteins | sample 1042781 | NCBI WGS metagenome assembly MTKZ01 (sample SAMN06212207, study PRJNA360539) | anaerobic digester metagenome | biome: Wastewater treatment plant; material: sludge; isolation source: anaerobic digester fed with sludge from wastewater treatment plant | place: Denmark: WWTP Viborg ...
ATTTCAACAGGCATGAAGATCTTTAAACCAAGTTTTTCCTTTTCTTGATAACAAAATTCATCTTTCCCCGGGGAAAGCGGGATGGTGATGTATTATTTTGAATTTAATGCCAGGTTAAACCATCTCATCCTTGGCAAGACGGTGGCGTATAATTTTGAGAGCTCCGGAAATGTAATTATCGACAGTACCCGGAGTAATATCAAATTCGGCCGCTATTTCTTTCGAGCTAAGGCCTTCATCCCTGCTTTTAAGAAAAACAGCCCTCTGCCTTTCGGGCATTGCGTTTATTATCTGTTTCACTCTTTCAATGACCGATCTGAATCCGATAGCTTCGTCTATTCTGTGCGACTGGAGCGGATTTTCCCTGCAGGCATCGGCAACAAACTTTCTGAAGTACTTATTGCGTCGGAAAAGCTTACAAATATCGTTGAATGCAATTGTAAAAAGATAAGATCTGAAGCTGAGCTCCTTTCTGAGAGTGGTCCGGTGCTCCCATATATTCACAAAAACCGATTGCACAAGCTCCTCGGCATCAGCAGACGATTTCAGATATTTCATCCCGAACTTATAAATTCCGGAGGAGTACCTGTTGTAAATCAAATCAAAGGCTTCAACATCACCCTTTTGCAATCTTGCAACCAGTTCAATATCATTATCAAACGATTTCAAGTCAGGCAGGATAAGGTTAGGTCAGGTTTATTATTGTAAATTTAGCCTTTAATACAACATCTTCAAACTATTTTTTTCAAATTGAGGTTTCTATAAAGCGATAGCTCTGTTTTAATATAAAATGATCATAACCAGCCCTCAGTTGCTGAATGATTTTTCAATTATCTTGGTGATCGCACTGCTTCTGACGGAGGATTCATGACCTGCTCCTGCCTCATTCTTTCCATATACTCGAGCATCATCTTATAGCGAGGATTTTCAAGATACTGTCTTATAAAAAGTTTATCCAGCGAATCATTATCCTGATATCTGACCCTCAGCTCTTCAAGTTGCCTGTGAAGGCTCTCCTTCACCTGACTGTATTCCGGATCGTTGTAAACGTTCCTCATCTCCATCGGATCATTCTCAAGATCAAATAATTCCCATTCATCAATGTCATAATACAAGTGCATCAGCTTGTAACGATCGGTTGTAATTCCGTAATGCCTGGGAACGGCATGCTCACCGGGATGCTCATAATAATGGTAATAGTGTTCCTTTCTCCAGTCTTTTGGGGTTTTGCCCTTAAGTATTGATAAAAAGCTCCGCCCCTGCATCTCTTCAGGGATCTCGGCTCCTGCAATATCAAGGAATGTTTCGGCATAATCGAGATTCGAAACGAGATCACTGTTCACTGTTCCTGGTTTGATTACTCCGGGCCACTGAATCAATAGCGGGGTGCGAAGCGATTCCTCAAACATCCATCGTTTGTCGAACCAACCGTGTTCTCCCATATAAAATCCCTGGTCAGATGTGTAAACGACTATTGTATTCTTGTCTAATCCGTTTTCCTTAAGAAAGTCAAGTATTCTACCAACACTCTTGTCAACTGCTGAAATACAGGAGAGATAATCCTTCATGTATCTCTGGTATTTAAACTTTGTAAGCTCTTCACCTTCAGGCTTAAGGTCATTAAACTGCCTTAAGACTGGTTCATATACTTCATTCCATTATAAAAGCTGTAACGAATCCAGTCCCCTGCGGGGAACATTTGTCAGTTTAAGGTCCCGCTCTATAGTCATGTCTCTGGCAATTGTCATCTTCTGATTACGTTCACCCAGGCCCCTGTTCGAATAGTCGTCAAAAAGAGTGGCGGGTTCCGGGAAAGTGAGGCTTTCATACATTCCCAGCTCATCTGGACCAGGATCCCAGGCCCGGTGAGGAGCTTTATGATGCATCATCACCATAAAGGGCTTTCCGGAATCTTTCGCTCCCTTCAGCCATTCAATTGTCTTCCCGGTAATTATGTCGGTAGTGTATCCATGCTCTTTATGCTGACCCGAGGCATTAATGAAAACAGGATTGTAATAGTCTCCCTGCCCGGGTAAGATTTCCCAGAAGTCAAAGCCTGTGGGTTCTGAGACCAGATGCCATTTGCCTATCATTGCAGTATTGTAACCGGCAGCCTGAAGTATTTTTGGAAAAGTTACCTGGCTGCTGTCAAAACGGCTCATGTTATCAAGGAATCCGTTGAGGTGACTATATTTCCCGGTAAGCACGGTAGCCCTGCAGGGTCCGCTAATTGAATTGGTTACCAGACAGCGGTCAAACCTGATCCCCTGGGCAGCAATCCGGTCGATGTTTGGAGTCAGGGCCAGACTGGCCAGAGGACCACCGTAAGCACTTATTGTCTGAAATGAATGATCATCACTCATTATGTAGACAATATTCGGTTTTACCGGTGCCTGATTTTTGCATGAAACAACTCCGGGAATTGTTGCAGTCAATCCGGCCAGAGCCGCCAGAGAAAATTTTATGTCCATGGCAATAATGTATAAAGTTTATAATATGATCATTTAATTCAAAGTGCAATAAAGGGCTATTTCCATTCCCCATCGTCAGCAAACAACTAAACCTGAACCCGGGAGTCAAGGCTGCCGAGAATCAGTGATGAAGTCATTCGTTGATTCCTAACATTAATATTATCCACAAACAATGCAAATCTCATATTCCTGCACCTTATCTCCCGAAACCAATGACGCCGCATGATCTTCTTCCGGGAAACATCCCGAAGCATGTCATCTGATCATCATAACAGACAGCAAATCATTCATAAAATTGTTTTCCGGAGATTTTATCTTACCTTTACTGCCGTTTCCGGCTTGCCGGTTCCGGGCATCCTTCACTGATCGTTCACCCGGCTGGTAATTTTTGCGGACCATCATGCCTGTAAGCCGGCACGACAGTTAAAACTAACCAGATTCATCAATATGGGCAGATCTCAGGAAACCTCGGGCAAAAAGGAAGTAAGGAACAGGAAAGACAAAAAGAGAAAAGAAAAAGAACAGAAGCGCGCGAAGAAGAAGATCGACGGAAAAAGGAGCAGCTTTGACGACATGATAGCCTATGTCGATGAATTTGGAATGATATCATCCACCCCCCCCGATCCGAACCGAAATACTACGGTAAATCCTGAAACCATTGAACTTGGAGCAACAAGAAGCAAGTCTGAAAATCCATCCTCCTTTGAGAGGAAGGGAGTTATCTCCTTTTTTGACGAGTCAAAAGGCTTCGGCTTTATCCGGGATCTGGAAACCAGTGAAAGGATCTTCTTGCATGTGAGTAACCTTCTCGAACCAGTTAAGGAAAACAATGTTGTTATTTACGAGGCAGGTAAAGGGCCCAAGGGCATTACTGCAATAAAAGTCAGGCTTTTTAAGGAATAGTATTGCCATAAGGAATATTTGTCTATCTTTGCGCCCTAATTAACAAAGTGCGTTCCCACGCAGCAATTTTACGCATTTAATCCAGTCTGCTTTTGAATTCATTACAGCCGGGATATAAATCAATCGCTCCCGGAGCCACACCTTAAAAACATTTATGACAAAATTTGAAGAAATGGGATTCACTCCCGGCATACTGAAATCTATTCAGGAGCTCGGTTTTGAACAGCCCATGCCCGTACAGGAAAAAGTGATCCCGCTGATGCTCGGTGACGATCGTGATATAATAGCACTTGCACAAACAGGGACAGGTAAGACCGCAGCCTTCGGACTGCCCCTTGTCCTTGCCACAGACCCGGAAATAAATTCTCCCCAGGCTCTGATACTTTGCCCTACCCGTGAGCTCTGCATCCAGATAACGGGCGACCTGCATGATTACTCAAAACACACCGCCAGCCTCAGGATACTGGCTGTCTATGGTGGTTCAAGCATAGAAAACCAGATCAGGGAACTGAAAAAGGGCGTACACATTATTGTAGCAACGCCCGGCAGACTCATCGATCTTATCGGACGAAGGGCCGCAAGGCTGAACAACGTTCACACAGTAATACTCGACGAAGCCGATGAGATGCTCAACATGGGTTTCCTCGACAGCATAAACGAGATTCTTGAAGAGGTCCCGGAGGGAAGAAGAACACTTCTTTTCTCAGCGACGATGTCGCCCGAAATAGCTTCGATCGCATCAGATTATATGAAGGATCCTGTTGAGGTCACTATCGGCAAACGCAACTCCTCGGCAGAGAATGTCAGCCATAACTACTACCTGGTACATGCAAAGGATAAGTACAAGGTGCTGAAACGCATCGCTGATTCCGAACCGGATATTTACGCAATAATCTTTTGCCGTACCCGCAAGGAGGCTCAGGATGTGGCATCAGAACTTATTAACGACGGATATAATGCCGACGCCCTTCACGGTGACCTGAGCCAGGCCCAGCGCGATGCCGTGATGCAGAAATTCAGGGTAAGGACGCTTCAGATGCTGGTTGCCACCGACGTGGCTGCCCGCGGACTGGACGTTGATGATCTGACACACGTAATTAACTACAGCCTTCCTGACGACTCAGAGGTATATACTCACAGGTCGGGGCGTACCGGAAGAGCCGGGAAAACTGGTATCTCACTGTCGCTTGTCCATCTGAAAGAGAAAAACAACCTCAGGAAGATTGAAAGGCTTCTTAAGAAACCATTTAAGTCGCTTGCCATACCAACAGGAAGCGAGATTTGCGGAAAACAGCTTTTCAACTGGGTTAAGAAACTTGAAAATGAACCGGCAAGGCATGAAGAGATAGACAAACACATGCCGGAAATAGAGATGAAACTCAGCGGACTTTCAAGGGAAGAGCTTCTCAGAAGGGTTGTCTCGCTCGAGTTCGACAGGTTCCTCGACGACTACCGGCACGGAGGCGATATCATTTCTCCTGTCAGGGATAACGATAACGGACAAAGGGAGAACGGCGAAAGAGCATCAAAGGGGAAAAATCATGGTAATTTTTCGAGGCTCTTCATCAACCTTGGCAAATCCGACGGCTTTTATGCCGAACAGCTCATCGATCTTGTAAACCAGAATACAAGGGGGAAAAAGGTCCCCATCGGAAAGATAGACCTTATGAAGAGTTTTTCGTTCTTCGAGGTAGACGCAGACTTCGCCGGCGAACTTATCAGTATCCTGAACAACAGGAAATTCATGGACAAGAGGATCGCAGTTGAACCCGCTCAGGGTAAAAATGGCGTCCGTGAAAAAAACCGCAATAATGCAGGAAGACCTGTAAAGAGGTTTGAGAGAAGGAACGGTAAAAAAGGACGCAGGGAGTTGCAGAGAACTCATTTTGAGTACTGATCATAATCCGGGAAAAAAAATACGGCTCTGGTAATGGAAGGCTGCCTGTTCAGATTATTCTGCAGGCAGCCTTCCGGCTTTTTATGATGCTGAATTGATATTCCTTTCCGGGATAGGCGTTCTTTTCCTGAACGGAACAGGTTGCACCATTGTTTTTTATTCACTATTTTGCCGCTGTTGACCAGATAGGGTACTAACAAAATAATCAGATGAAAAAGAGGACAATAACATCATTACTGGCAATCCAGGCAATCTTGGTTTTTACGGGAAACTGCTCCCTTGCCCAGACAAGGTATGAATGGCCATGTTTCCATGGCCCTGACCGCACCAACAAATCGACCGAGACGGGACTTTTACAGAAGTGGCCGGCCGGCGGACCTGAACTTATCCTTACCATACAGGGTCTTGGAGAGGGATACAGTTCGGTATCAGTTGCCGGAGGAATGATATTTACAGCGGGAGTGGAAAACAACATACCCTATGTTTTTGCATTTGACCTCAACGGCAAGCCTGTCTGGAAAAAACCTGCCGGAGGCAAATGGTCAACGACCGCTTCATGGGCCAGCTCCTACACCGGACCCAGATGCACTCCGACATATGATAACGGGATCATTTATTTCCTTGGTGAAATGGGCCTTCTGACGGCTTTGGATGCAAAAACCGGGAAGGAGAAATGGCAGATCGACCTCCCCGTGGCTTTTGAAGCTTCCCCTACCGAATACGGCTACGCCGAGTCGGTAATGATCGATGGCGAATTTCTATATGTCAGGCCTGTTGGTAAAAAGGGTCACCAGGTATGCCTCGACAAGAGCACCGGAAAGCTTATATGGGCAAACACCCGGATACCGGGTGTGGAATCATACACCTCGCCTGTAATTGCAAATCATGGAGGATATAAAATGCTTCTGGGAGGAAGTTCTGTCTGCTATTACGGGGTTGACTCAAAGACGGGGAAGCTTCTCTGGACCATAGATGTTGTGAACCAACAGGCATGCAATATATCCGATCCTGTTTTTCATAACGGACATATCTTCATCTCAAGCGGATACGGTTTTGGCAGCATGCTCTGGAAACTATCTGTTTCAGGAAGCCAGATCAGGCCCGAAAAAGTATGGCAGTCGACACTTATGGACAACCACCACGGTGGTCTCATTTTTCATAATGGTTACATATACGGTTCGGGAAGCAGGACAAGAGGCTGGTACTGCCTCGACTTCATGACAGGGGAGCAGAAGTGGAAGGCCGGGAACGACGAAGGTTCCATAACCTTTGCAGAAGGAATGCTCTACGCTCTCGACCAGAAAGGGACAATGCGCCTGGTAAGGGCGACTCCCGACAGGTATGAGGTGAACGGTGAATTCAGGCTTCCTTCAGGAGGAACAGGAATGTACTGGGCGCATCCCGTGGTGTGCGACAAGCGCCTTTACGTGCGGCATGCCGGTAAGATATTTGTTTATGATATAAGCAGGTAGAACAAGGTCCCGGCGTGAATCCGGCTCCGGGAACGGTTATTTCAGTTTTACCGGTCTGATCATATTCTCAGGAGCGAGTATCTCGTCAAGCTTTTCCTTAGAGAGAAGACCCTTTTCAAGGACAAGCGAATAAACGCTCCGCTTATTCTCCAACGCATCCCTGGCGATTTCATTCAGGTCCTGGTATGCTATCCATGGAACAAGTGCCGTTATCAGTCCAATGCTGTTCTGAACCAGTTCCCTGCAGCGCTCCTCGTTGGCAGTAATCCCGTCGATACACCTGTGTCTGAGGGTATTCATCCCGTTGATCAGCATCTCAACCGATTCAAAGATCGAATGGACAATTACAGGCTCAAAAACATTCAGCTCCAGCTGTCCCGCTTCGGAAGCCATGGTTACCGTCAGGTCATTTCCGATCACCTTAAAGGCTATCTGGTTCACAACCTCAGGTATTACGGGATTGACCTTCCCGGGCATTATTGATGATCCGGGCTGGCGGGGAGGAAGGTTTATCTCATTTATTCCAGCTCTCGGTCCGGACGAAAGAAGCCTCAGATCATTGCATATCTTTGAAAGTTTCACTGCAAGACGCTTAACCGCAGATGAGTACATCACAAAAGCCCCGGTATCCTGGGTTTCCTCCACGAGGTTAGAGGAAAGAACCAGTTTAAGTCCGGTAATCTTACGGAGATATTTCACAACAAGTTCAGCGTAGCCCGGAACTGTGTTGATGCCTGTCCCGATAGCCGTTGCGCCCATGTTGATCTCGAGAAACAGTTTTGCGTTCTGATTGAGCCTTTCTATTTCCTCACCCAGGGTAACAGCATAAGCTTCAAACTCCTGCCCGAGTGTCATTGGCACGGCGTCCTGCAGCTGAGTCCTTCCCATCTTTATGATGTGAGAGAATTCCATGGCCTTGTTTCTGAACGATTCAACCAGTTTGGTAAGAACCGAAACCAGATTCTTGTTTGAATTGAAAAGAGCTATCTTGACAGCCGTCGGATAAGCATCATTTGTCGACTGCGACAGGTTGACATGGTTATTCGGATTGCAGTATTTGTATTCGCCCCTGTTGTATCCCAGGATTTTCAGAGCCCGGTTGGCAATGACCTCATTCGCGTTCATATTCGTCGAAGTTCCTGCACCTCCCTGTATCACGTCAACAACAAAATGGTTGTGGAACTTACCGTAACGTATTTCGCGGCAAGATTGTACAATGGCATCCTTTATATTGCCTTCAAGAAGTCCAAGCTTATGGTTTGCCTCAGCCGCTGATTCCTTAACCATGGCAAGTCCCTCTATAAGCGATGGAAAGAAATTCAGTGTTATCCCGGTAATATTGAAATTCTCCACTGCTCTAAGGGTCTGGATGCCATAATAGGATTCAAACGGAACCTCCCGCTCACCCAGCAGATCGCTTTCCACCCTTGTCTTTCCTGAAATATATTGCGCTCCGGTATGAAGAATACGGGAGTTTGCATTTCGCATCCTCCTCGAAACAACACCTGTGATATTCGCAAATACTTTCAGGGCGGTTCCTGCATTGTAACTGAGAAAATCCCTCTTCACCTCAAGAAGAACAGATTTGCTGACAGAGCGGGCTGAAGTGGAATGCACCGATTCAGGATCAAGTATCCCTTCTCCCAGGAAATCACCCTTTCCGAAAACAGCCAGACGGAATTCTGTTCCGTATGAATCAATCTTGAAGAGTTCCACATTGCCCTCATAAATAATAAAAATATCTTCCCTCGGGCTATTCTCGGTAAAGAGCATCTCCCCTGCATCGCAGTACTTTTCCCGCACGCTTTGCAGGAGCACGCTGAACTCTTCTTCGGTGAGGTTCCTGAAAAGTTCGATGTTCCTGAGGAATGGCAATATTGTTTCTTTCTTCATCATCATAATTCTGATTTGCTTTCTGGTCATGGAATCTAAAGATAGCCCGATCAGGCTGCATAACCAAATAATGCGGCCTCTCAACATATAAACCACATTATGAAGCAATTATTATACGATTTTAAATAACTATTTATTAACGGCTTTATATTTTATTACCATCTCAGTTACCCGGCTGGTCGCTTTCCGTGTTCCAGAGCCCTTTTTTCTCCCTTCTGGCTTCCGAAGAAAGCCTGGTGAAGGTACGGGCATGTCTGACATTGGGAGGAATGGTCATAACAGTTGCATAGCCGTTTATAACCATTTCGGCGTTTATGAATGTACCGTCCTCAAGGAAAGCATATGCAAGTGTGCGGCCGTAACGGTCATAGCGAGCCACGTCGTATTCGAGCCTGACCTTTTTGCCTTTAAGCAATTTTGCCAGATAGGCCGAAGACTCATTTCCCAAAAAACCCCTGACTTTCCTCCCGCTGTTTCTTGGTTCAGGAGCATCAATGCCTGTAAGACGTATTTTCAAACCTTTTTCGGAGCCATCGTCGATCCAGAATGTGTCGCCGTCAACAACTTTCGTGACACTGTACCATACTTCTACTCCGGCAGCATTCTCCACATCCTGTGCCTTAAGGGTTGCCTGAAAAAGGATCAGCAGCATAAGGATAATGCCAGGTTTTGTTTGCATAACAGAGTGTTTAATTTCTAACGGAACAAAATTAACTAAAATTGTCAGGAAGTTACGGCGGGGCTGTTGCAGGCAAGGCACAGGAAAACGGGATCAGGCTCTGTGATTGGTTCATTTAACCGGTTCCTGCTTTCAGGTCATTCTTATTTTCAAATGATAATTTATCCATCATATTTACAAATAGTATTAATAAATTGCGCTTAATAACCTCAACAGCGAACTCATATTAATAAAGATTTATTTATGAAAAGAACACTTATAATATTCCTGGTCCCGGTTTTGTTATCAGTTTCCTGCTCATCCGGGAAGGTATCAGAAACAAAGGTTGATCCCTCGGGTGTAAAGGTCGAATCGGGTATTCTTGCAGGAAATGCGAATGAGGAAGGTACTGTCAGTATTTTCATGGGGATACCATATGCAGCGCCTCCTCTCGGAGAGCTAAGGTGGAAAGCGCCTCAGCCTCCTTCTGAATGGGAAGGGGTCCGCCAGTGTGTCACACCTCCTCCCAGTGCCATGCAAAGCAGGCCTGTACCTTTTATGATGTGGTCAAAGGAGTTCATGGCTCCTGAAGAGCCCCTCAGCGAGGACTGTCTGTTTCTTAATATCTGGACACCGGCAAAAAACACGGCTGAAAGACTTCCTGTAATGGTCTGGATTCATGGCGGGGCGTTTACCGGTGGATCAGGAACCGTTCCCCTTTACGATGGCGAGGAGATGGCAAAGAAGGGAGTGGTGCTCATCACAATAAACTACCGGCTGGGTGTCTTCGGCTTCCTTGCCCACCCTGAACTGACAGTTGAATCATCCCTTCAGACATCAGGAAATTACGGAATCCTCGATCAGATAGAAGCTCTTAAATGGATAAGCAGGAATATCACCGCTTTCGGAGGTGATCCGGGGAATGTCACCATCGCCGGACAGTCGGCAGGATCGTTCAGCGTAAATGCTCTCATGGTCTCGCCTTTAGCCAGGGGGCTGTTCCACAGGGCGATCGGGCAGAGCGGAGGCATGTTTTCCGGCGGTCCAGGACTTGTTAATGATCTGAAATCAGCCGAATCGGCGGGAATGGAGTTTGCCCGGCAGCTTAATGCCTCATCGCTTGCGGCACTAAGAACCCTTTCTGCCGAAGAGCTTATGAAAGTCCGCGGACAGTGGGGCATAACCACCGACAATATTGTCATACCCGAAGCAACACAGGTTTTCAGGGAAGGGAGGCAAAACGATGTTCCTCTTCTTTCAGGCTGGAACGCTGACGACGGTTTCGCAGCAGGAACAAAACTCAGTGTGGAGGCTTACAAGAAAAGTGCACAGGAAAGGTATGGTGATTTTGCCCCCGGATACCTCGAGGCTTTCCCAGCAAACAATGAAGAAGATGTTCAGAGATGGATGAAACTTACCTCAGTCCTCTCGTTCGGATGGCAGAACTATAACTGGGCAAAGATGCAGGCATCAACGGGTAATAACAAGGCTTTCCTTTACTATTTCACCCGTGTCCCTCCGGGTGAACCGAACTATGGTGCCTTCCATTCAGCTGAATTCGGTTACGCGCTCAACACGCTTAAGCTCTGGGACAGGCCGTTCACTGAAACCGACTACAACCTTGCAAAGCAAATGTCGTCATACTGGGTTAATTTTGCCAGGTCGGGTGACCCAAACGGTGAAGGCTTACCCTTATGGCCTTCTTTCGATACTTCCTCTCCGGGGATAATCGAATTCGGCGATGAGACAGTGGAAAAACCTCTTCCTTTCAGAGAGCAGTTTGAGTTTTTCGACAGATTCAACAACAGGTAAAACAAAAAGGAATGCGGGAAACGCTTTGTCATGAGTTTTTCCATCAGCAGGTTTTAAACCGGTAAAAACGACCTGACCGTACCGATGGCTGAAACCTTATCCCTGATCTTTTGTTATTCCTTTAACAGATAGTTACCATAAAACAAAAGAAATGGAGAGTGAGATCAGAAAACGAAA
>MTKZ01118971.1_pt3 | contig 11282 bp, 9 predicted proteins | sample 1042781 | NCBI WGS metagenome assembly MTKZ01 (sample SAMN06212207, study PRJNA360539) | anaerobic digester metagenome | biome: Wastewater treatment plant; material: sludge; isolation source: anaerobic digester fed with sludge from wastewater treatment plant | place: Denmark: WWTP Viborg ...
CAAGAAACACCGCGGACGTACGGGTACGGCCCACTTTGCCCCGCACGTTGGCAAGGGCGAGACGGGCAAGAAGGCCATCATCGGGCAGGATGCGATCGACTGGAAAGGCTGCATCACCGCCTGTCGGCAGGTCGGCGGAACCGAGTGGTACGTGCTCGAGCAGGAGTCATACCCCGACGGCAAATCTCCGATGGAATGCACGGAGATGTCGCTTGCCGGGCTGAACAGAATCATGGACGAAATGAGACGAGCCTGGGCGGCCTCAAGACCGCAACGCAGTTGACGCCGAGACGACCGAGCGGGCTCGAGGGTTCAGCGGATGGGCACCGCGAACACCGGCGGGGCGTCAAGTATCCGCCGCATCTCGCTCAACAGTCGAACCTTGGTTGTCGATTTCGTCCGCCGCCGGGCGACCGGCCTCTCACGCGTCGTGGATGCTGAATCATCTGTCTCCTCTGGGGAGAGGGCGAGATCCCACACCGGCCCATCTCATTTGTGACGAGACTCCGCACAGTCGTCCGCCTGAAGACCCGGTTTGTCCTGCCGGCCGGGCCAGATCTCTCATTGATGTCGCCGCGGGGACGCCTTGTGATCTGATCAGTTCACCGCTTGGACCGCTGGGGGCTCTGGGCAACTGACAAGGTGACAGGTGCGCGTGATTCTTCCGCTGATCGGGGTTGAAGCCAAGGGAAAATCACCTGAGAAAGTGGCCGGCGGAGGCGGTGCCGATAATCCCGTCGCACCATNNCTCCTGGCTACACAGGTTCTTGGACGCTCGGGCCGCGTCTCGTTTCAGCGTTTACCGGACCCGCTCATTTTGACGCGGGGTTTGTTTCGGGGCTGAACGAATCGTACCTTATCTCTAATACGAATAGGATTTGCCGAACGGGACCACAGCATGGCAACGAAGACAGCTCAGCAATCCCAGGGCGGGTTGGACCAGGTCTTTGACGGCCTCGAGTCGGGCGCCGCCATGGAGACGGTTACAAGAGCGGAGGAGCGGCGGCAGACCCCTCGGCGCAGAATCGCCTTCCCGCTATGGGTCCGCATCATCAGCGGCGCGGATGCCGGTTCGGCCCAGGCCCGTCAACTCATCGATCTTTCACCGTCCGCACTGGGGATCGTGTCCAAGACGCCCTACGTGCAGGGCCAACAGGTGTCAGTTGATGTGTGTATCAACAACATCACATGGTCCGGGCTGATGAGAGTCATCCACTGCACTGAGCAGGCGGCTGCGTACCGAGTCGGTCTGAGCCTGAGCGCGGATCCCGCGGCCGTGGGGGCCGACCTCGCACAGCTTCAGGAACAGATCCCGAAGGCCATGCGTGCCTATCGGCAGGCGCGCATATCTTGGAACCTGCTGGGGACGCCGGTCAAGAAGAACATCAAGAGAATTATCAGCTACCTGTCGCCCGTCGATGACGACTACGAGGGTCCGACTCAGCGGCAGTATCGACGCGCGCATGTAACCGGCGACGTCCACCTGATCGTCCCGATCTATTACGGGGGCAAGTGGCTGCGGGCACAGATACTTGACATCAGTGAAGGAGGCGCGGGGCTGTGTGTGCCGTTCAGTCTGCCCAACGAGGAAATCGAGCGTGAGTTGGCCGGCGATTTCAAGATTGCCCCGAAGATGCCCGTGATCGTCGGCATCGGCAACGAGCCGGACACCGTGTGGCTGCCGGCTGAGATCACCCACTGCTCGGGACCTCGCGAAGGAGCCATCCGCGTCGGCGTCGAGTTCAACACCCCGGCCGCCCAGGCAGCGTTCGGCGCATGACTCCCGCGCCATTGGGCCGATCGGCCCCAGCGGAGCCGGCGTGAGCGGGAACCTGGTCGGGAATCTTCCAGAGTCGCATCCAAACAAGCATGATCGCTCCCGTTGTGCGGCGCCGGGCGCACCAGGTTCTGCGGGGCACTCTCATCATCGGTTGGTTCGTCGAAAGCGGCTGACAGGATCATCGCGGCATTCCTGTCGTCGGTCGACTCGCGATGTCGGCCGTTCGACCTGCTTCAATCAGCGGTCTGCCGGTATGGGGGGATCGGCTGTCCAGGGTCTGTACGGGCAGGCTCAGACTTCGCAGGTTGCCGGAGTCGCGGTCTCCACTACGGACATGAAGGCCTCCACCACCCGGGGGTCGAACTGCGTGGTGCTGCATGTCTGGAGTTCCCGGATGGCGGCATCCTGACTGATGCTCCGGTGATAGGAGCGGTCCGATGTCAGAGAGTCGAACGTGTCGGCCACCGCAATCAGCTTGGAGGCCAGGGGGATGGTGTCACCTGCCAGGCCGTCGGGATACCCCAACCCGTCATGGCGCTCGTGGTGGTGCAGCACGGCCTCAGCCGCGTTTTCCAGTCCCTTGACCTTGCCCACGATTTCCGCACCGATATGGACATGACTTTTGACCAGCTCGAATTCCTCCGCGCTGAGTCTGGCCGGTTTGGACAGGATGGCGTCAGGGATGCCGATCTTGCCGATGTCGTGAAGCAAGCCCGCCAACTCGATCTCGCGCAGCCTCGGGCCGTCGTCAATCCCCATCTGTCGGGCCACCTCGACGCAAAACCCCGAGACGCGGCTGGAATGATCGTGTGTGTACTGATCCTTGGCATCCACCGCCGAGGCTAATGCCTGAATGGTCCCGATCATCTGCTTGTTCACCGTCGCGTGCAGGCGACAGTTCAGCAGGGCGGACGTTCCCATCGCGGACAATCCCTCAAGCAGTCTGCGATCCCTGGCGGTGAACTCGTCGCCAGGGATGCGTTCCGTGGCCGTCAGTGCGCCCAACCGCTCTCCGCCGGCTCTCAAGGGCACTCGCACCACGGCAAACGATGTGCTGCAATACTGTCCTCGCGAACGATCCTTCAGGTCGGGACACCTGTTGATGTCGTTCACCATCAGCACCTCGTCGTCGGAGAGCGCCCTTTCGGCCACGGAGCCGCTGATTGGAATAACCGCTTCGCGAACGTCGGAAGGCAGACCCCTCGAAGCCAGAACTCGAAGGTGCTTGCGGTCCTCATCGATGACCAGCAGGGATACTCTGCGACAGGCCAGTGTTTGTGCCGTCTGCTCGACCAGGGCTTCGCCGATCTCCGACTCACGAACGCGGGCGGTGATGTTCGGCAGCAGGGTGTAGAGCATGTTCAGTTCTCCGTAGCTGCCGATCATCTCGTCGGCCAGGTCGCCAATGGCCGTTTCCCGTTCCACCATGTACTCCACGAAAGAACTGATCGATGACGCCGCAAGCTCCGCGGCCCGGTCGAGGCTGTCCGAGTCGTAAATCAGTCGCCCCACGCGCTCGCCGTTGTATTGGATCGATTTTGTGAGCAGCGGGGGGTTACCGGCTTCGCCCGCCTGACCGGGTTCGGCATGGCCGTCGGCGATAAAGTCCGCCCCCGTCAGACGGGCGACGGTTTCCAGAGCCCGGCCGGCCGATCCGTCGCGGATGAACGCGAGGACCGCTTCGGGACTGATCAGGCGGAAGCATGGTCGCGGCATCAGTTGGCCCCAAGGCATTGTGTTACCAGTTCTCGAAGCTTCTTGGGCTCAAACGGCTTGGCCATGACCGCGGCGTGCCAGACCTCCTGGGCCATGGACGCATCACGGGCTTCCCCCTTGGCCGTCAGAATGATGATTGGAAGATTTCGCGTCTCGTCCGACGCCCGCAGTTCAGCCACGACCTCCAGCCCGCTCATCTGCGGCATCATGATGTCGAGGATCAGCAGATCGGGCCGCTGCTGGGTGATGGAGGCCAGCGCCTCTCGGCCGGAACGGGCCACAACGATGGCCCTGTCCGGGCTCCGCAAGAGATATCGCAGCCCTTCGACGATATGAGGCTCATCATCGCAGACCAGAATTCGCTTCATGCAAACAGCTCCTCCGGCTGGAACGCATGCAGATCGGACAACTCCGCCACAACACGCTCCTCGTCTCCCCGTCGATAGGGTAACACCACAACGTCATGCCCCTTTGCCAGACGCCTCTCTTCGCTTCCCACAGTATCACACAGAATAACGACCGGTGTTTCGTCGCCCGGCTGCCGGCCCAGCCGCTTCACACTGCTCCACCCCAGGCCCAGCTCCGGCCCCCAGGCCAGGATCAGATCGACCGGGTAATTCTGGGCGACCGTGCCCAGCCTCCTGCAGTCGTCCTGCGAGATGATCATATAACCCGCGCTGGTGAGCGATTCGAGCAGATCCTTCAGGGCGGTGCTGTCCGCGCTGGGGACCAGGGCTATTCGCTTGCTTGGGGAGCGCTTGTGCATGGCCGTGCGAACCGCCAGGAGGATTTCCTCCTCGCTTGCCGGTCGTCGCAGGACCACGTCGACGCCGCGTCGCCGCAGATCCTCACTGTCCCCCTCGTAAGAATGCACGACCACCCGGTATTCCCGGTTTGCGACGGCCAGGAGATCGCTCAGGATATCGGCCGCCGCGCCGTCGGGCAGCATGATGTCCGTCAGTACGACGTCGATGTTGCCTTGCCGTACGCTCTGCAGCAGCCGACTGGCGGAATGGACCACTCGCGATTGCATGCCGTGCGCTCGGACCAGCCTCGCGATGGCTGCGGCCAACTCCGGATCGGCATCGCAGATGAGCACCACACCTGTTTGCGGCGTCATCCCTTGCCCGCTGTCGCTGCACAGCCCCCTCGGTTTCTGCGGCAGAGAGACGCAGAATTCCGCTCCTCTGCCGATTTCGCTGTTGACCCAGACACAGCCCCCGTGACGCTCGGCGATCTGGCGGACGATGTAGAGCCCCAGTCCGACGCCCGAGATCTCCTTCGCCTGCTCACTGCCCAGTTGGGTGAACCGGTCGAAAATCTGGTCCCACTTCTCTCTCGGGATTCCCGGTCCGTTGTCCTGGACCCGGAGCACGATTTCTCGCTCGTCCGCATGCGCGCTCAGTTCGACCTGTCCTCCGCTGGGGGTATACTTCATTGCGTTGGCCAGCAGGTTCGTCAGCACCTGGTTGATCCGGTCGGGATCCACCTGGGCGGTGGGCAGCGATCGCGGACAGTCCACGGTGAACTGAATCGTGTTGGCCCGTGCGATCGGCTCGAACGCTTCAGCACATGCCCTCACGGTTTCGGCCAGGTCATGCTCGCCGACGTTCCAGGAGCCTTTGCCCGATTCCAGCCGCTGTACGTCCAGAAGATCATCCACCATCCGAGTGAGCCGCATGCACTCGTCGCTGATGACTTCCAGAAAGTGACGCCGCTCCTGCTGATCAAGCGTCTCGACGTCGTCGAGCAGCATGCGGGTGTACAGAAGGATGGAGGTCAGCGGCGTTCTCAGGTCGTGTGACACCATCGACAGAATGTTGCTCTTGATCTGGCTGATTTCCTCGAGCCGGCGTCTCTCCGCCTGTTCGTTGTCCTCGTGGCTGCGCCATCGGCTTCCCAGATCGAGGACGGCCTGGCGGAGTAATCTCATCTCACGACACCCGCCTTCAGGCAGAGGCGTGTTGAGTATCTCGCCGCGGGCCATGGCATGGACCGCTTTCCGGATCACGTGGAGCAACTCAGACTGCCCGGCAACCAGCACCCAGCTTCCGAGTCCCGCCAGCCCGGCACCTGCCACGGCCCCGAGGACCAGGTTCCACTCCATCCGCCGAAACATCGCGGCGGGCGGCCNNGGCCATGGCCAGACCTGCCAGGACGCTGCCAACCGACAGCAGGGTGCACTTGGTGGCCAGGGAGAGACGGTCCTTCCCTGCTGATGGCGAACGACCTGCAACAGGTTGTTCCGCCAGGAGGCCCTTCGCGGCCGGGAGCAGACCGACCTCGGGAAGGGCGGGCTGATCGAACGTCATCCCCACAAGGTAGCCGTTGATGCCAAGCGCACAATAGGAGACCGTCCCGGCAAGCCAGAGTCCCGGCTGCTTGCTGCTGTGTTCGCGGACGTAGATACGCATGCCCTTGGGCAATTCCTGGTCAGACCAGAAGCCCACCCCGCCTCCCGACACATTGTGCATCCGTGCGATCCGAAAATCGCCCGGAGTATTCGGGGCCGTCGTCACCTCCAGCGACAGGCCGAGCAGATATCGTTTCCACCGCCGGCGCCCAATGTAGGCATCGGGTCTGCCCCGTTCCCGGGCCGTCCCGAGCCACCGGGCCATCTCTGCTTCAAGCTGCGCGGCGTTTCCTTGTGGCATGGTCGTGTCCGTGGCGTACCGGCTGTCTGCCTTGAGACCAGAGTCGACGGCTGGCGGCGTCGGCATGCCTGCCATTGATGGTGGACCGCCCATCATCAGACGGCTTGGTTAGCGGCAGGGCTGATCCCGCTAGGGCTTAATTCGGCATATTGTGGGTAAGACTTTCCCGCAGAGACCGGCCCACGGGGAAATCTGTCGGCGGGTGGGCCGAAAACGCCGTTTGCCAAGCCGGTTCAAAGGGCCTGAGCGACGAATCGGCGTTTTCCCTGAGGACGGCAGACGGCGATGATCGTGCTGATTTCTTACTGTTGACCCACCTGCTGACGCCCTTAACGATCCAGGTTTTCGGACCGTAGCCGGGTCGCGGAAGAGCCCGGCTGGAGCGGCAGCCCGGGATCTGCCGCCTTGCAGCTCCGGCCTCGATCAGGTGGGGCACAGGCGGTCGAAATTGAACGTTATCCGGCGCGAAGCATCGGCACAAAAGGAACCGACGCTCATGCGGATCATCGGTCAGGCAATCTCGACGAGCCCCCAAGATCACGAAGCCGGCTGGTTCAGGAACGCGGGTATCTTATCGCGAAAACGCGAAGTGCTTCACAGAAACGAGCTCCCATCGCCGTCGGTCCGCCACACGGCTCCGCCGCCGTCCTGTGCAGACTTCAAGCGGGTGTTTGTTGTTGATTCTCAGGGCCGGGGATCGCGGCAGAAGCTTGCAGGCAGCGTTGTCCTGCCACACCACTCCAATGCCCGTCAAGCCGGGTGGTTGTCCTGCTCCACAAAAGATGCAGGCTGTTCCCTGAGGGAGGACTGAGGTCGGATTGGGCGATACTGGACTTGAACCAGTGACCTCTTGCATGTCGAGCAAGCGCTCTAGCCAACTGAGCTAATCGCCCGCAACGGGTCTATTAAAGGCGATCGGTGGGCACCTGTCAATAGCCGCCTGCACCGGCCGGCGATGGAGGGGTTGGGCCGGGGACGAGGCGAAGCCGTGGGGGCCCGCTCAAGCCGGCGTCCGGTCGGCGATGACCTGTACCCGCAGCCGGTTGATCCGCCGTTGTTCGGCGTCGATGACACGGAACTTCACATTGTTGTACGACAGCTCTTCGCCGGTTTCGGGGATTTTACCCAGTGCGCTGAACACGAAGCCGCCCACTGTGTCGTAATCCTCATCCTCCGGCAACTCGGTGCTCAGTTGCTCGTTGATCTGGTCGATGCGGACGCGGGCATCCACCTCGATGGTGTTGGCATCGATTCGGCGGATGGACTCGGGCTCGGGGGTCTCGTACTCGTCGGCGATGTCGCCCACGATTTCCTCGATGATATCTTCGATGGTGACCAGGCCGGCCGTCCCGCCGTATTCATCAAGCACGATCGCCAGATGCACCTTTTGCTCGCGCAGTTCCTGGAGAAGGTCGGGGATCGGCTTTGATTCGGGCACAAACGGCACTTTGCGCATCATGTCGAGAGGATCGAAGCTGTCGACGTCGCTGAGGGGGAGCAAATCCTTGGCGTAGAGGACGCCGCGGATGTCGTCGATGTTGTCTTCGTACACCGGAATCCGCGAGTGTCCCTCGCGGGTGATGAGATCCTTGGCTTCCTCCTGCGTGGCGGTCGAGGGGATCGCGACGATGTCCGTTCGAGGGGTCATGATCTGGCCTACCGTCTTGTCGCGAAACTCCATGATCCGCTCGATCATCGAGGCGTATTTCTCNNGCCGAGGATCTCTTTTTCGATTTCCTCGACCTCGTCCTGGACGTCGCTGTCGTCGGGTATGCCGGCCAGCCTGCGTGCGATCCAGTTTACCCCGTGCTGAAAGGAGACCAGCGGCAGGAGCATCTTCTGCAGGATCATGAGCGTCGGAAGGGAGGTAGCCAGGAACCGGTCGGCGTCATAACGGGCCCAGGCGTTGGGAATCGCGACCCCGAAGACCGTCACCAGCAGCAGCGCGCCCAGGAAGGTGATGCCGTAGTGAACGAGCAGCGCGTCATCCTTCCCGAGCCGCGCTCCCGCCGGAGTGCTCCGGAAAACATGCTCGATCAGCAGAACCAGAGCGATGATGCAGCAAATGCGCAACAATGACGAGCAGAACAGCAGTGCGACCTGGTTGTCGATCAGCCTGGAGAACAAGGCCGAACGACCTCGTTTCTCCAGCTCCTCCTGAAGTCGAACGCGGGAGAAGTGGCGCACAGAGGTGTTGGCGGTGGTCGCCAGCGTGATCACCAGCAGCAGGGCAAACCCGACCCAGAACTCGACGCTAAACACGGTCAGCAATCCTTCGAGCGTTCCTCGATTGTGCCTGCCCCGGCCGGATCCGTTTTCCGGCGCCGGGGCCCTTGTCGATCATTGTCGCCAGAATGCGATGCTCCTCCTTCTGCATTCGTTTTCGCTCGTCGGGGCTGTGATCATCAAAGCCAACGAGATGTAATGTGCCGTGAATGGCGTATCTCAGCAACTCCCGACCTGGCTCGGTGCGGTATCGTCTTGCCTGACGCTCGGCCGTCTCCGCTGAGAGAACGATTTCAGCGTCTATCGGTCCGTTGGCAAGGTCGTCGCGCAGGTCAAAGGTCAGAACATCGGTGGAAGAGGGGTCCGCCATGAACTGCTTGTGCAAGCGTGCGATTTGGGCGTCGTCAACCACGACAACGGTCAGGTTGCGACACGGCCGGTCGCCGAGAGCGGTCCGTACTGCTCGTATGATCCGGGCGGAGGTGACCCCATGGCACGGAACAAGCCGGCGGGCCGTGATTCGGCGTTCAGCAGAAGCGGTTCGGCCTCTGTGTGTCCTGGTTCTCACGCCTGCTCGACGACCTCCGGCACGTGGGTTGCACCATTCTGGACTGCGCCGGGTTCACTTTCCGGGACGGAGGGCTTCGCCAACGGCGCCTGGCGATCGGCCTTCGGGTACTTGATTCGTCCATGATGGATGGCACACAGGCTCTTGACGATGGACTGCTCAACCATGCTTAACTCGCGGAGGTTGATCTCGCAATCGTCGAACTGGCCGTCGTTGAGGCGGTCCATGACGACCTGGTGGACGGTGCTCTCGACTCGGCCGGGCGTCGGCTCGTTCAGGGCCCGAACGGCGCCTTCGCAAGCGTCGCATAGCATGAGGATCGCCGATTCCTTNNAATTCGCTTTCGGCAACCTGACGGTCGTGCTTGCCCTTCAGGGGGCTCTTGGCGGCCGCCTCGGCAGCCATGTGGTGGAAATACCGCACCACGGTTGTTCCATGGTGCTCGTTGATGAACTGATGAAGCACGCGCGGCAGACCGTAGGCTCGGGCCATCTCGATGCCGTCCTCAACGTGCCCGACGATGATCAACAGACTCAGGGTCGGCGACAAGCGGTCGTGCCGGTTCATGCTGGCTTCCTGCTTCTCAACGAAGTAATCCGGTTTCTGTGCCTTGCCAATGTCATGGTAGAGCGCGCCCACACGGGCCAGCAGGCCGTGGGCGCCGATCGCCTCGCAGGCCTCCTCGGCCATCTGGCTGAGCACCAGCGAGTGGCTGTAGGTGCCCGGCGTTTCCTGGGCGAGCCTCCGAAGCAGGGGCTTGCTCGCATCACACCACTCCAGCAAGGTCATGCTCGTGGCCACGCCGAAGATTCTCTCAAAGTGCGGCAGGATGCCCTGCACGATGAAGCCGGCGAACAAAGCCATGCTTCCCGACAGGGCGGCGCGTGTCACGAGGTAAAGCCACGGCTGCTCCGCCACCAGGCTGGTTGCCGCAGACACCAGAGCGGTGGCCGCCGCCGTGATTGCTCCTGCGGCGATGATTTTGCCGCGAGTGCGGATATCCTTGAGCAACGCGACAATGACGCCGGCGGCCGTCATGTAGTTGAGGAACAGATGGAAATCGCCGTCGACGGTCAACGTGGTCAGCACCGCCAGGACCGCCGCGATGCCGAAACCGAACCTCTGGTCATAGGCGATCGTCAGCAGGGCGGAGGCAATGACGACGAAGAAGACACAGGTCTCGGCCGGGAAGTCGCTGCCGAACCCCTGCAGGCGATCCACCAGGCGGCTCAGGACGATCATGGCCAGTAGCAGGCCGGTCAGAGCGAGGGTCCGCGAGGGGACCTCGGTAATCCTGGGGCGGTAGGACACGGTGTAAGCGGCAAAACCGGCCACCACGATCAGCACGACGACGGCGGTGCCGAGCTGTCGCAACAGCTTTTGCTGTCGCAGGACAGGATCCGCTTTCTGAGCATCGAGGTACGCTCGGTGTTCGTGCTTCAGCAGGTTCAGCTCGGCCGGTCCGAGCACGGTTTTGGCCCCGACGAGGGTGGTTCCCGCCTTGTAGGAGACGATTTCCTTTTCGACCAGCCCGGCGGCGTTGTTCATTTGCTCAGCCGTCAGGGCCACGCTGTATTGCCAGAACGGCGTGTAGGAGGGCTTGTCCTTGGCTGGTCCGCTGACCACTTTCAGCACAATTTCGGTAAACGGTTTATGCAGGGCCTCCGGGCAGGAGGGAAGCCCGCGCACCGCCGTGGCGATCTGAGCGTCGATCGTTGCGTCTGTTGCTTTCGGGAGATAGATGACCAGGTTGCTGTCCACTTCTCTGCTGGTGCTTTGTCCATTCTTGTCTTTGGACTTCAGCAGCACGGTCGGCGGCGTCGATTTGCGGTTGGGGTCCTCGGGGGAACTGACGATCAGCAGCCGCGAGAGGACGGAATCGACCATCTGCTCATACTCGGTTTTCCTGGCGGAGGGTGCAAAGGTCCGCAATGCCGAAACGGCGGCATCGTCCAGTATCCATCCCTTGGCCGCCGCCTGATCCCGGAGGGCCTTGGTATCAGCGGCGTCGCTCTTGGCGACCCATTCGCGCAGATCGTGCATCTGGGTGCGAATCAGCNNATTGGCCTCTGTTGCCGCCTGATCTTCGTAAAAGAAGCTGACGCGGGCGTTGATGTCCCGGTCAACGAGCTGCTGCAAACTCCAGGGCATACTGTCGCTGCCCCAGAACTGCACGACCAGAACGCTCAGGTAGAAAGCCACGCCGATCAGCAGCGACGAGAGCCGAACCCGGCGCCGCACGCTCAACCACAGGCTCTCCCGTCGCTCGTCGCGCTGGCGGCGGGCTTCCTGGCGTCGCGACTCAGAGACTGGTGGCGGTCTTGAACTCACAATTCTG
>MTKZ01007497.1_pt1 | contig 11275 bp, 7 predicted proteins | sample 1042781 | NCBI WGS metagenome assembly MTKZ01 (sample SAMN06212207, study PRJNA360539) | anaerobic digester metagenome | biome: Wastewater treatment plant; material: sludge; isolation source: anaerobic digester fed with sludge from wastewater treatment plant | place: Denmark: WWTP Viborg ...
CGGCAGGTTGGGAATCCCGTTCTTCTCTCCCAACTAGACTCGGCGGGATACGGCGCAAGGCCGCGACGGCGTTGGGAATCCCGTTCTTCTCTCCCAACTAGACTCGTGGTGCCCGTGCTGGCCGACCTCGCCGTGTTGGGAATCCCGTTCTTCTCTCCCAACTAGACTCGGCGTTTCAGACCGCAACAGACCGACTCTGTTGGGAATCCCGTTCTTCTCTCCCAACTAGACTCGTGAGCACTCGGGGGTCGGTCGTGACCACGTTGGGAATCCCGTTCTTCTCTCCCAACTAGACTCGGCCGCCCCGAGCGACAGCTTCCAGTAGTGTTGGGAATCCCGTTCTTCTCTCCCAACTAGACTCGCGGCGTCCGCGATTGGAACTTCGGTGACGTTGGGAATCCCGTTCTTCTCTCCCAACTAGACTCGGGGTGCCGGCGCGGGGGCCGGCTGATCGGTTGGGAATCCCGTTCTTCTCTCCCAACTAGACTCGGAGCCCTGAATGCGGTGCACAGCAGCCTGTTGGGAATCCCGTTCTTCTCTCCCAACTAGACTCGGCTTGGTGGAGATCAGGCCAAGGCGGCAGTTGGGAATCCCGTTCTTCTCTCCCAACTAGACTCGCACAGTGAATGGGTCCGGGCGATGACCGGTTGGGAATCCCGTTCTTCTCTCCCAACTAGACTCGGAGGTGTCGAATGGCGAATCGCCCATGCGTTGGGAATCCCGTTCTTCTCTCCCAACTAGACTCGTCCTCGCAGTCGGATGGCCGCTGGAAGAGTTGGGAATCCCGTTCTTCTCTCCCAACTAGACTCGACGAGCGTGACCTGGTCGACGCGGCGGCGTTGGGAATCCCGTTCTTCTCTCCCAACTAGACTCGTCGCCGCCGAGCGGGAGTGCGCCGCCCAGTTGGGAATCCCGTTCTTCTCTCCCAACTAGACTCGCGGCCGCGAGACGGGCGGCCGCTGGCCCGTTGGGAATCCCGTTCTTCTCTCCCAACTAGACTCGTACACGCCAACTGATGAGCAGGTTCGGGGTTGGGAATCCCGTTCTTCTCTCCCAACTAGACTCGCTGGCCGCTGTCGGTGCTGTGGTCGATCGTTGGGAATCCCGTTCTTCTCTCCCAACTAGACTCGCCCCGGCGCGACTCGAACGCGCAACCTAGTTGGGAATCCCGTTCTTCTCTCCCAACTAGACTCGGCGCTCACCTTCAACAGGACTACGCTGCGTTGGGAATCCCGTTCTTCTCTCCCAACTAGACTCGCCGGATCACTGCTGGAGGTCGCAGCGACGTTGGGAATCCCGTTCTTCTCTCCCAACTAGACTCGGATCGCGCGTTCGAGAAGATGGACCGGCGTTGGGAATCCCGTTCTTCTCTCCCAACTAGACTCGGTAGACGAGAACAACTCGTCCACGGCTCGTTGGGAATCCCGTTCTTCTCTCCCAACTAGACTCGCGATGTCGGCCCGATCGATCCAGACGAAGTTGGGAATCCCGTTCTTCTCTCCCAACTAGACTCGCGGCGCACGATCGCACGGATCTTCGCGAGTTGGGAATCCCGTTCTTCTCTCCCAACTAGACTCGCGCGGCAGATGCAGGCGGCAGCATCTCGGTTGGGAATCCCGTTCTTCTCTCCCAACTAGACTCGGGTCGCTCGGTACCTCGCTGTAGACGGGGTTGGGAATCCCGTTCTTCTCTCCCAACTAGACTCGAGCATCNNGGCCGATGTGACAGTCCAAAAAGTGGCTTGTTCAGAAGAGTAGGAGCTGCTCGGGAGGCTCTTCCACGGGTAGGTAGTTGGCTCCGTAGAGGTGCCAGCCACCCGCCCACTGCCTGTCGGATAGCTGGAGGATCCGCACATACCCTTCGTCCGGAACTGTCGCCTTCAGGAAGCTGAGAATCGGAAGCGCTGCCGTGGCGTTGATCATGTAGCGGCAGTACACCGACAGCTGAGCTCGAGAGAACCCTCGATCCAGAAGGAGCTTCCGATAGCGATTTGCTTCTCTCCGCTGCTCTGGTTCGAGAACAGGAAGATCGAACATCACGAGAAGCCACACCGAATCAGCCATTCGTCACACGGTCCTGGTCCATCGTCGGGCGCCACGCGGGTGGAGCCAACGACTCCTTCTCCCCCTCGATGTACAGAGCGAGTGAAGCGGCGAGTTCGTAGATCCGTGTCGCAACAGTCGCACCGGAACTGTCCATCGGTCCCGAGGTTACGCCAACCAGAGCCTTCTTCACCTCGCGAACGGCGAGCGTGAGGTCCGCGCTCATGTTTCGCACACAAAGATCGACCGCGGGACGGAACGGTTCAATCAGATCATCGGCAAGAGCGAATGAGTTGCTTCGGTTCCGATGCCAAATCCCATAGGTCGGCCAAAGCCCGGCAACGCAGATCGCCTGAATCACAAATCCACGCATGACCGTGTAGCCGTAGTTGAGCAGCGAATTCACCCGATCGTGGGCACCTGGGACCNNGGAGGATTGGGCACCTGGGACCCGCTTGAAATACTCCTCGTTCCCGAACAGCGCCTCCCAGTAGACCCGGGCAGCCTGCGCCTCGCAGTTCGAGGGATCGCCCGAACGAACCTCCTTAGTCAGCACCTTGAGTCGCGGAGACCCTGGAAGTTCGAGGAACTCGAGGTTCCTTCGTTGGCCAGTGATCTTCGCTTTCACAATCGACTGCCACGCACTCTTGCGTTTCGGCTGACTCAGCTCGGCCTGCATTCGGTGACGTGCAGCGACTCGTGAATTGTCGATCCAGGAGTACGCAACAAAGTCCGGGATCCCGCGCCAATCACAATTGAGGACCACGACGTCATATCGGGACAGCATCGAGAGCGCCCCACCCGTGATGGTCGCCTTGTTGCCCAGCAGGAGCACCGCAACCACCTCGAGCGGCACACGCCGCCCCTGGATCTCGATTCCGCCACGAACTGCCGTGATCGACCCCTCCATGCGGGTTGCATCGATCACTTGTCGGGCGCGCATGATCAGTCCCCGTACACCGCCTGATAGGGCGTCCACGACGACGGCATCCCGGAACGAGGATCAGTACGGATCGAGCCGAGAGCAGTTCGTCGCAGGATCTGGGTCGATGGCGTGTTCCAAAGAGTCGAGGAGGTGATCGTCAGATAGCTCTCAAGCACTTTGCGCGCCACGGGCGAGACCGCGACAAGGCGACGATCTTCCGAAGCGCCGTCCTCGCGAGGGGCAATCCCTTCCTGCGCCAGGTAGATCGTGGTCATCCGGAACTGTGAATCCGACATGAGGCTCGCGAGCCTCCAGTGCTTTTCCGGCCACTCGTCGAGAAAACGACCCGGTTCGTTGTTCCCCATCCACTCCGCCGGTTCGATCAGCACCTCGTCGCCGACGACGAACGTTCCGACATGCTCAGCAGCACCGGACCAGATCGCATCTCTCAGCTTCGGATGCGCTCGTCTTACGGCACGCGAACTCTCCGGTAGCTCCGCGGAAAGCAGGTCAACGCGGATACCTCCAACCAGATCGTATAGATCGGAAGCCCACACCCGAACGACTCCGGCCTGGCGCCGGCCCTTCGCATCGTCCCAACGATAGAGCCGCGCGTGGTGCATCGATTGTCCGAGTTTTGCGGAGGATTGGTTGGGAAGCGCGATGCGAGCCGCTGTGTCAGGAAAGATGAAGACCGGATCCTCAGCCGCTAGCTGCCTACCACTGGGGAGAATCAGCACACGCTCGGGATCACTTTGCAGGTCTGCACTCGGCCTGACCCCCTGTGAAACCGCCGAATAGACGCGATCGTCGACGATCCGAGCACGCTCGTCGCTGGTCCATGGGGATCCGAGCGCCTTCAGCGCGTGCGGAAGGCGCCCATCTTCGTGCAGCGCCGCATGATCGGCAGAGAATCGCACCGGCTGCGCTACGACGATCTGGTCCCGCTCGATCTCTTGCTCGAGCAGATCCGCCAGCCGTTGCATGGCGCTTTTCCAAGTTTGAAACCGCTCGCACGCCGCCGGAGTCGACCCCTCATAGATCTTCCAGCCCTGATCTACCTCCTGCCCGGTAGCCTGCGCCTCGGTGAGCGCGGCTCGGCGGAGGTCATCGCGCTCTGCGAGGGTCCGCGCGACCGAGGGGTTGAGCAACGCAGCAACCGCAGCATCGATGGCATGGTGACGTCGATCGAAACGGCTTTTCACATCAACGCCGACGCGGACAGGGACTCTCTTGTCGATACCGGACGCATGCCGGGCCATCGAGATGATGCGCCCCGAGTAGACCTTGGTTCGTCCCGCCGCAGGATCGTCGTGATAGTGGGTATTGACCCGACGGACCAGGTCGACAGCAGCATAGGCCGTGGAGGCGAGGGCGCGCTCGTCGACTGGATCATCCTCTTCCGTCTGCTTCAGCCTGCGAATCAGTTCACCGCGTAGTCGGAACGCAGCCTTGCCGTGGACGTCCGGATCGTTGATGCTCTTGGCCCGTTCGATGGCTCCTTCCACCGAGACACCGGGCCTTCTCCCCGAGCCGGCGAACGTCGCGAAGGTCTGCTTCCCCTTTGCAGCGTTGCAGTCGCGGCAAACGGCCACGAGGTTCGCCCGCGTGGAGTTGCCGCCCGAATCCCGCGGAACGACGTGGTCGAGCTCGAAGATGCCCCATCCTCCGAAACCCGGTGCCGACCAGCCGCAGTAGAGACACGCCGAGCCTTGCCGTCGAATTGCCTGGAATTTCTTGACGACGCCGTCAGAAACGTCGGCGGCGTTGGTGGCCAGCCCCGCGTCGACCACATCCTGTTGGACGCGTTGGCGGGACGCGCGATTCCGCCCCATGTCACGTGCCGCCTCAAGCTTCGCCTCGAATCCGAGAAAGGCGCCTCGAACGTGCTCGATCACCACACGCTCGGGGGCGCCATACTGTCGCTCGATGCCGAGCAGGAAGCGTCGAACGATCGGAAGAATCCGCTGAAGCGTCGGATGGTCGGCTTCAGAATCGAGCGTCTGCAGATCCATCGGCCGTAGATCGTGTCCCCCGTTGAAGAGACGGTTGCGCAGGGGCACGTACCGCTCACCCGTCTTCGCCATCTCCGCGTTCATCAAGCGCAACGCTTCGAGCGAATGCGCGGATCGCCCGGAGGGAAACCGGAGCTTCAGCACCTCATCGTTGAGTTTCTCATCATCGGCAAAGGACTCGAAGAGCGTCGTGAACTCTGCGACCGACTCCTCGGGGATCTCGATCTTCGCCGGGTCCGCGAGCCAGAGGATGAAGTCGCTGCGCAACGCACCAGGAGCCTGGATCCACCACTGCCGGACTGGATGCGTGCTCTTCAGCGAGTGGATCGCTGCGGTCGATCGCAGAATCGGAGCTGCTCCTCCGAGCGACTGATCCGGTTCGGAGTGGACCAGCCGGACGGGACTGATGCCGAGAAACTCCTCGGCGATGTGCCGCCAACTCGGAGCTTCGTCCTTCTTGGTCACTCCGAGAAGGTGATCGACGATGAGTGTCTGCTCATCAACAGTCAATGGACGCGGATGCCGGTCCAGCCGATCAGTGCGAACCGCGAGATTCGCCACCGTCTGCCGCACCTGATACTCCTGGTGCTCCAGCGAAGCGATCGTCGCGCGCCTCAGATGTCGGTGCTCCGGAAGCCAATCGAACCCGACCTTCTCGACTGGCACCTTCGGTCTCTCCTGCCTGAACGCGATCCGCGCCAGGGCGAGGTAGTCCTCATGAGGTACCTCTTGAACCCGGCAGATCCGTTGCCATTCGCGCGCGACATCCACGCGCCGCTGACTTCCCAGGACGTGAGCGACGGTTACCGCATTCGCTCCCGGCCGGGTGGGATTGCGCGGGCGCAACCGCGACTGCGTGTTCAGTCCCGTCGCCGCAAGGTCCGCTTGATACAGGAGGTCCGAGGTCGACAGCTCTCCGAATGCATCGGCGGCAACGACTGCGTCGACAGCGATCCGGAACTCCTCGGAGGACTGGATCTCCTCTTTGCGGAGATAGGTCTCGAAATCAACCCACGCATTCGCCCAGCCTCGGTGATTCGACATGTGCCGGATGGCGATCGCCAGAAGACGACGACGCTCGTCATCGTCTTCGATGAACCCGTCAAGCAGGTCGAGCCGCGCATCCCACGGTTCGTAGGTGCCCCGTGCATCGCGAGGGCCAACGGGATATCCCCGCGCGGCCAGTTGCTCCTCGAGGAGGATCGTCCGGCGTCTCCGATTCCTCAGCAGCCGTCGAACTCGCCTCGCCTCGCCCCCCGATCTCTTGCGACTCTTGCTCCCGGAGTTCCCTGAGGCCATACCATCACGGCCGCTGTCATGGAGCACGACCAGAGCGCGGAGAACCCGCTGAGGGATGAGTTCCGTATCGCACTCGAGCGCAATCAGTCCAACCGAGTTCTCTCCTACGTCGACGCCGACGAGCAGACGATTCCCCTCAACTAACCCCATGAGCACTTGTCTACCGGACAGCTCGAAGAAGGTCCAGAAAACGGGAAGCCCTCCCCCGAAAAGGGGGAGGGCGAGAGATCACGGCTACAACCGAATGGCTAACCGCTTATTGGGAATCCCGTTCAGAGAGCAGTCTAGTCCGACGCGAGTCACCCATCAACCGAGCGCCGAATGGCACCCATCAGGCGAAGTAGCACATCACACCGTAGGGCGGACGGGACTTGAACCCGTGACCGACGGATTATGAGTCCGCTGCTCTAACTAACTGAGCTACCGCCCCGTACCGCTCCACGATAGCGGCCGCCGAGGGCGGGCCCCGTCAGCGCTCGACCGCGCGCGGGCGCACCACCATCGCCTCGTCGACCTCTTCGCCACGGAAGAGCGTCTCGAAGACGTCGAGGGTGCGCTCGATGTCGTGGCCGCCGACGATGGAGAGGCTCTCGCGCTGCATCGCGAGGTACTCCTCGCGCGGCATCCGCAGCACCCGCTCGAGGCGGTCGGCCATCGCGTCGGCGTCCTCGGGCGGATAGAGGTAGCCGTTCTCGCCGTCGTGCACGAGGTGCGGCAGCGCCATCGCGTCGGCCGCGACGACGGGCAGGCCCGAGGCCATCGCCTCCATCGTCGAGATCGACTGCAACTCGGCGATCGAGGGCATCGCGAACACCGTGCCCGCGCCGAGGATCTCGCGCTTCTCCTCGTCGCCGACGAAGCCGGCGAAGCGGATGCGGTCGGCGACGCCGAGACGCTCCGCGAGGTGCTTGAGCGAGGCGGCGCGATCGCCCTCGCCGATGATCGTCAGGGTCGCCCCGAGCGCCGGGTCGAGCTTCGCGAACGCCCGGATGAGCACGTCGATCTTCTTCTCCTCGACGAGCCGGCCGAGGAAGACGATGCCGTTGCCCTCCTTCGGCTCGAGCGAGGGGCGGTACCGGTCGACGTGGAGGCCGCAGGAGATGGCGAGCACGTCGTCGATCGAGGTATGCGCCTCGAGGTACTCGGCCGCCTTGCGCGTGGGCGTCGTCATCCGCGACGCGCGGACGAACACCCGCTCGGCGGCCCTCCACAGGGTCCCGACCGCGAGGTCCATCAGGAACGGCGGGATCATCCAGAGGTAGTCCGTGATGTTCTCGGGCATGATGTGGTTCGTCCCGATGATGCGGATGCCGCGCTTCTGGCCCTCGATCGTGAACCCGCGCCCCGTGTTGATCTGCGAGTTGAACTGGATCACGTCCGGCTTCACCTCGTCGAGGATGCGCGCCGCGTTCGCCCGCATCCGCCACGGCAGCGCGTAGCGGAACCACGGATGCGGGTACCAGCGCCAGGAGTAGATGCGGTGCACCGTCAGCCGCTGGCCGAGGTGCGTCTCCTGCCGCGCGCCGAGCTCGCGGTTGGTGAACGAGGGCACCGCGACGTGCACGTCGTGACCGCGCTCGGCCATGCCGGCGGCGAGGGTCACCGTGAAGGTGGCGTTGCCGTTCACCTCGGGAGCGAAGGTGTCGTTCGTGATGAGGATCCGGAGCCTCGGCTTGCCGTGGTGGGGCGATCGGGGAGGCACCGGACCACGCTACCCCAGGGTCGCTCGGGAACCCGTCAACCTTCCGGGCGATCCTCGATCACGTGCTCCAGGCGATCCTCGATCGCGTCGGCGACCTTCGCGACGGGCTCGTCCTGCATGTGCGGATGGTGCTTGGCGAGCTGGAAGACGCCGAACACCGCCACTGCCCCCGTCACCGCGAAGAGGAGGATCGCCCACCACGGCGCGCCGGACGCCTCGCCGAGCACGGTGACGCCGATCACGACCGCGACGATCGGGTCGACGACGGTGAGCCCGGCCACGACGAGGTCCGGCGGGCCGTTGGCGTGGGCGGACTGCACGAAGTACATCCCGAGCAGCGCCGCCGCGACGAGCCCGAGGAGGCAGCCGATCGTGAGCCACTCCGCGGAGCCGAGCTGGAACTCCGAGGCGAGCAGGGTCTGGATGCGCCCCATCACGACCTTCGCGATGGTCGCGACGAAGCCGTAGAGCATGCCGGCGCCGATGATGTAGAACATCGGGCTGGCCCGGTGCCGGAACACCGCGAAGAGCACGCCCCAGACCACCAGGACGCAGGCGAGCACGACGAGCACGATCGTCAGCTGCTGCTCCTTGACCGGATGCGTCTGGGCGAAGAAGGCGGCGACGAGGACGAAGGCGCCCACCCCGCCGACGCAGAGCAGGATCGCGCGGATCGTCGGGCGGTCCAGCGGCGTCTTCGAGAGCTTCGAGTTGAGGATCGCGGTGATCACGAGCGCGACGGCGCCGAGCGGCTGGACCACGATGAGCGGGGCGAACCAGAGGCTCATCAGCTGCAGCACGATCGCGAGCCCCAGCGTGAGCGTGCCGACGACCCAGGACGGCCGGCGCAGCAGCGCCCAGATCGAGCCCATCGACATCCCAGATCCCGTGGCCCCGCGCAGCGCCTCGACCTTCGCGACGCCGCGGTGCTGGAACTGCGTGCCGACCGAGAGCGCGACCGCGCCGAGCAGCGCGAGCGGGATGCCGATCGCCGCGTGCGAGCTCAGCGTGAGCTGCTCGGCGAGATCGTTGAGGTCGGGACTCACCCTAGGAATCTACCGGCGACGGCCCCGACGAACGGCCCGAACCGCCGGGGCCGCTAGCGTGGAGGGATGGCCATCCGACCCATCGTGATCACGGGCGAGCCCGTGCTGCACCGTCCTGCCGAGCCCGTCGGGGAGATCGACGACGGGATCCGGCGGCTCGTCGCCGACATGGTCGAGACGATGCACGCGGCACCCGGGGTGGGACTCGCGGCGCCGCAGGTGGGCGTCGGCCTGCGGCTGTTCGTCTGGAACTGGGCCGACGGCGACGACGCGGTGCACGAGGGCGTCGCGATCGACCCCGAGCTGTGGCTCGCGCCGATGGCCCCCGGCGAGCCGGACGAGGACGACGACTCCGAGGGCTGCCTCTCCATCCCCGGCGAGCGCTACCCGCTGCGTCGCCATCCCGGCGCGATCCTGCGCGCCCGCGGGCTCGACGGCGAGCGCTTCGAGATCGTCGCCGACGGCTGGCTCGCCCGCATCTTCCAGCACGAGTACGACCACCTCGACGGCGTGCTCTATGCGGATCGACTCGAGCACCCCCACGCGAAGGCGGCGCAGAAGGCGATCCGCAAGCAGTCCTGGGGCAGCCCGGGGCTGTCCTGGCTGCCGGGTCGCGACACTCCGGAGGGCTCACCCTACGACGACCCGCCACTCGGTCGCTGAGCGAGGCGGAGCCGAACGGTGTCCTGAGCGAGCGCAGCAAGTCGAAGGGTCGAAGCGCACCCGGAACAGGGCGTCAGTCTGGCTCCCCGGCGTGGACTCGAACCACGAACCTATCGGTTAACAGCCGATTGCTCTGCCAATTGAGCTACCGAGGATCGCATGAAGCTCGACTACTCTAGCAAACTCCGCGAGGCGCTCCGACCGTCACCCGAACGGCGTGCCGGTCCGTGTCGCGGGCACGACGGACGCCGCCTGGAGCGACTCCGCGAGCCGGCGCACGTAGGGGTGGAACGGGTTCTCGATCACCTCGTCGAGCTCGCCGAGGCCGACGATGCGACCCCGCATCATGACCGCGACGCGTGAGGCGATGCGGCGCACCTCGCCGAGGTCGGCCGTGACGATGAGCGCGGCGAAGGAGCGCTCCTGCTGGATCTCCGCGATGACGTCGAGGATCTGCGAGCGCACGGTCACGTCGATGCCGGCGGTGGGGTCGTCGGCGACGAGCAGCTGGGGCTCGAGCACGAGCGACCGGGCGATCGCGACGCGCTGGCGCTGGCCCTTGCTCAGCTCGTGGGGAAGCGCGTCGAGCAGCCGCAGCGGCAGCCGCACCTCGTCGAGCAGGGTGGCCGCCGCGATCCCGGCCTGGGTGCGGTCGAAGCGCCGGTCGATCGAGAGGATCGGCTCGATGATGTTCTCCTCGACCGTGAGCCGCGGCGCGAGGTGCTGGCCGGCCTCCTGGCGCAGGTAGCCGACGCGGACGGCGAGCCTCTGCCGCTGCCGCGCGGAGATGCCGCGCACCTCCTGCCCCAGCACGCGCAGGCTGCCGCCGGTGATCGACGGCGCGCGGTCGTCGCGCAGGTCCGCCTGGAGTGCGACGGCGCGAGCGAGCGTCGACTTGCCGGAACCGGTCTCCCCCACGACCGCGAGGATCGAGCCCATCGGGATCTCGACGTCCGCCCCGTCGACGGCGATGCCGCGGGTGACCTGGGTCGGCGAGTGGTAGCGCAGCGTGAGGTCGCTCGCGACGACGGCGGGGATCTCCTGCGTCACGCGCGCTCCCTCCGGTTGCGAATCCGAGGGTCAGCCTACCGGCCGATCGCCGCAGTTCGACTCGGCTTCGCCTCGCTCAGGGGCCGTAGTTCATTCCCCCCGGATGGCCCTGCGGTCCTCCTCGACCGCCATGAGCCGGCGCTGCAGGCTCGCCGAGCGCTCCGGATCCGCCGCGGCGTCGACGCGCTGGAGGGCGCCGAGCAGCTCGCGCTTCTCCCGTAGCAGGTCGCGCTCGACGAGCGAGACCGCGAACCCGCGCACGGTGGCCGCCATCGCCCCCGCGCGGCCCGGCAGGGGCGCGACGGCGAGCTGCTGCACGAGCGTCCGATAGGGCTCGGGCGCCTCTTCGACGACGCGCTCGACCCATCCCGGCTGCCCCGCGGCGTCGAGGTGCACCGCGACGGCGTCCCGGACGACGGAGAGGCTCGCGTCGCCGAACACGGAGTCGAGCGCGCGGCGCGCGAGATCGCCGCCGACGGACTCCGGCTGCTGCAGCACCCCCAGGAGCGCGTCGCGCTCGAGCCGCGTGTTGG
>MTKZ01038297.1_pt1 | contig 11273 bp, 8 predicted proteins | sample 1042781 | NCBI WGS metagenome assembly MTKZ01 (sample SAMN06212207, study PRJNA360539) | anaerobic digester metagenome | biome: Wastewater treatment plant; material: sludge; isolation source: anaerobic digester fed with sludge from wastewater treatment plant | place: Denmark: WWTP Viborg ...
GCGCGCGACTCGCGCCGAATCCAGATTTCCGCGCCGTCTGAAACGCTGCGACTGATAGAGTTCGAAATCAGGATCACCCCGGTTGTAGACTTGCGCATCGACCGCACCAATCACTCCCTTTTCGCGGCGCGCATGGTACCGGAACTAAGCGTCCTATCGGGCGGTACCCTGGTGAACGCGCAAGGTGATACAGGCGAGAACGGCACATTCGGCAAGGTATCTCCCTGGTGCGACTTTTACGGCGAGCGAAACGGAATTACCGAGGGGTTGGCCATCTTTCAGCATCCATCGAACCCCCTGTATCCAGTCAGGTGGTTCACACGTGACTACGGTTTCTTTTCTCCGACCCCTTTGTATTGGCCGGAAAACGATTCTCATGTGGGACTTAAGGTGGGCGAAACGGTGACGTTGCGGTACCTTGTCGCTGTTCACGCCGGCAACCCGGTTAGCGCGGGTATAGGAGAATGTTTCACCCGCTATGCAACGGAAATGAAAAACGTATCTGCACCGCAATAAGTGCCGAATTAACCGTCCTTCCGCAGATATCGGTCAAGCGCGCAACCCGCGCATCCAATAACACCGGAATCATTTCCCAACCCGGCGGGCAAAATCTGGCACCTTTTGGCGGGCACCTCAAACGCGTTTGCCATTACGGTTTTTCGGACGGTGTCAAAGAGTAAATCGCCGGCATTGCTCATACCCCCGCAAAAGATTATACGTTCAGGATTGAGCGCATTAATCATGCTTGCGGCGCCCAATCCAAGCCAGACCGCCGTCTCGTGAAACACATGTAACGCGTAAGCGTCGCCTTCGACTGCGGCGTCATAAATTAACTTGCCTCTCAGCGCCTTCGGATCTCCCTTGCACATCTGTTTCAACCTGGTTTCCGCGTTGTCCCATCCCTCCTCTGCGGTGCGTATCATGCCGGTTACGGACGCATAGGCTTCAAGGCATCCACGAGCGCCACAACCGCAAAGACGGCCGTCCCGTTGAACGGTGAGATGTCCCAGTTCCGCAGCGGTTCCGTCAATGCCGCGCAAGAGTTTTCCGAAAACGACAATTCCGCCTCCCACGCCGGTACCGAGTGTAAACACAACAATACTTTCCGCATCCTGTCCCGCGCCAAGCCAATACTCTCCATAGCAGGCCACATTGGCGTCATTATCCACGTAACAGGGAACCCCCAGGCGTTTCTGCATCTCCTCAGCAAGGGGAACGTCTTTCCACCCTTTTAAGTTTGGCGGACTGAATACGATTCCAGTCTGCCAGTTCATGGGGCCCGGCGCGCCAAATCCCGCCGCCAACACTTGGGACATCTCCAGACCATTATCACGTATCAAGTCAAAAATACATTGCGCCATGAGGTTCATGACGGCTTCCGGACCGGTATCCTCCCCCGTCGGCTGGGAACTTTTGGCGATAATCTTTTTGTCTTCGCCAACAATGGCGGTTTTAATATTTGTGCCGCCCAAATCCACTCCAATAATTACCTTGTTCATGTCGTGAATTCTCCTGAGCTTTCCACAAAAGTCAAGGCATGTTTCATGCGGGCCAAGGCCTCGTCTCTGCCAAGCAGTTCCGTCAATTCGTACAACCCCGGGCCCACGGTTTTACCCGTCAACGCCAGCCTCGTCGTATTTACCAGCATACCAATTTTGATGTCTGTTCCCGCGGCGGCCTGTTCATAAGCCTCCTTCAAGGCATCATGACACCAGGCGTCCGTCGATTCCAGGGCGGACAGGGCCGTTTGCAGCCATAATAGCGATTCAGGTTTCTGAAAATATTTCTGGCGCCCTTTCTCGTCATACGCCGTAACTTGACGGAAGAAAAAATCGGTAAAGGGAATGATATGATTCAGTGTCGGTATTTTTTCCTGGCATATCGCCACAATGGAAACAAGCCACTCCCTGGATCGGTCCGCCACCTGAAGGCCATGGGCCTGCATGATGGGAAGCACGCGGTAGAATAACTGCTCCGGGGTTAACATCCGGATATGCTGACCATTAAGCCAGTCCAGTTTCTTGCGGTCAAAACGAGCTGGGGATTTCGTCAGCCTTTTCAGAGTGAAAAGCCGCTTCAGGTCGTCCAAGGAAAAAAACTCACGACCTTCTTCTTCGGACGTCCAGCCCAGAAGGGCGATATAATTAATCATTGTCTCGGGCAGGTAGCCGTCCGCGCGCCAATCGAGGATGTTCGCGCCGTGAAGGCGTTTGCTGAACTTCTTCCCCTGCTCGTCATGAACCAGCGGAGTATGAGCGAACTGGGGCAGCGGATAGCCTAGCGCATTAAACAGCATCACATGTCGCCCCGCATTCGTAAGATGGTCATCTCCGCGAATTACGTGTGAAATTTTCATCAGGCCGTCATCCACCACTACCGCAAGATGAAACACCGCATCGCCGTTGGGTTTGACAATAATGAAATCGTCGTATTCTTTGTTGTTAAATCGTACGGCGCCCTGGATAATGTCATCCACGACGGTTTCGCCTTCGGGCACGCGGAAACGAATGGCATACGGGGCATCCCCTTTGGCGGTGATTTCTTCCTGCGTCAAGTTCCTGCATTTTCCTGAATATCGCGGCGGGCGTTTTTCCCGTGCTGCCAGATCGCGCTGGACGTCAAGTTCTTCTTTCGAACAAAAACACTTATACGCTTTTCCTTCGGCAAGCAGGCGCGCAGCTTCCTGGCGGTACAATTGACGGCGTTCGGACTGCCTGTAAGGACCGAAAGCGCCTTTGGCGGGTTCATCGCCGAACTGTGGCCCTTCGTCCCAGTCAATGCCCAGCCACTTGATACCCTCGCACATCGCCTCCACGTACTGCTCTTCCGTACGGTCAGCGTCGGTGTCTTCCAGGCGTAAAATAAACGTACCGCCCTGGCTTCGAGCGAATAACCAGTTATACAAGGCTGTTTTTGCTGTGCCTATATGCAGGAACCCTGAGGGCGAAGGCGCGATGCGGCATCGTATTACCGGGTTACTCATGATAATGATTATTCCTTCCGTCCCTCTAATGTGGGGCATTTCACTTGATATCAGATAAAGAGATCGTTCTTTTCATAACGGCGCATTGTTTCACCGATATAGATTTGTCGTGGCCGTTGAATCCTGAGGTCGGGATCGGCACGCATCTCGAGCCAGTGCGCTATCCAGCCCGGCATGCGTCCTATGGCGAAAAGCACGGTAAACATCTCGGTGGGGATGCCCAGGGCACGGTAAAGAATGCCGCTGTAGAAGTCAACATTCGGATAGAGCTTGCGTTCGATGAAAAAATCGTCCTTCAGTGCCACTTCTTCCAGTTCCCGGGCAACACCGAGCAGGGAATCATGAATTCCCATTTCGCTGAAAACATCATCCACCGCCTTCTTGAGAATCCGGGAGCGGGGATCGAAGTTCTTATAGACCCGATGACCGAATCCCATCAGACGGAAAGGATCATCCTTTTTCTTGGCCATTTCAACATATTTGGAAACGTTGCCACCATCTTCTGCAATACGCTGGAGCATATTAAGCACGGCCTCATTGGCGCCTCCATGTAGCCGTCCCCAGAGCGCGCTGATGCCGGCGGAAACGGACGCATAAATGTTGGACATGGAACTCGCAACCATTCGCACGGTCGAGGTACTGCAATTTTGCTCATGGTCCATGTGCAGGATGAGCAACATATCCAAAGCGTTCTCCATGACTTTTGGAACGACATATTCTTCGGCGGGTGTTGCGAACATCATCCTCAGGAAGTTTGCAGCGTAACTGTGGTCCGTACGGGGATAAATGTAAGGCAGGCCTACCGATTTTCGGTAAGAAAATGCGGCAATCGTTTTGACCTGACCGATGAGTCTGCGTATATGCAGGTCTATATCGCTTTCGTCCTCGGCGTCGTAAGGATAAAACGCGGACATGGACGACACCATGGAACTCAGAATATTCATGGGATGGGCAAGGGCGCTGTAATTATCAAAAAAGTTAACCTGGCTCGCATGGACAAAACTGTTCAGCGTCAATTGCTTGCGCCACTCAAGAAATTCAGATTCCGAGGGAAGGCGCCCATAAACCATCAAATACGCCGCGGCGGAATAACGAATCTGTCCGGCCAGTTCCTCAATAGGATACCCGCGATAACGTAAAATTCCTTTGTCGCCGTCAATAAAGGTGATGGCGCTGCGGCAAGAACCCGTATTACCATAACCGGGATCATACGTAATCAGTCCTGTTGACTCTCGGAGTTTCCGTATATCAACCGCCACTTCATTTTCTGTGCCACTTAACAGCGGAAATTGATATTCCTTACCGCTCACTATCAGTTTTGCTTTATCCATTTACATCGCTCCTGTTGAATTTTATTACGTCAGCATGCGTCTGGAAGGCGCATTCCGCACTATGGACTTGTCCCCAAACCATTTCAGCCCGTTAAGGATGTTCTTCCACACTGTTTAGTGGTGTTTCTTCTTGACCAGGCTGTGTTGATGGGATGATACATCCACGGCAGTCGACCGGGTAAACCTGGAAGGCACATGCGGGTATACAAGGACAATGAGGCATGCCAACTATAGCAAAGACCCCGTTCATAAAGCAATTTTTAAGGGCAGCATATATAGTATAATCACACAGTTCGTGTTTACAAAATATGGGAATCAGACCCGGAAAAAACAGGCCGTAATTAATCGAAAAGTGAGGACCGGTTTGGATAAAACGGAACCAAATATTCCCTGTGGTAGTCGAGGGAAAATCTGTCATTATGAGATATATGGTTTACTATCATCACTATGGGTGGATAATTTACTGTGCCTTGTATTGATGTGTATGTGACGGAGAGTTACATTTCGTTTTGTTTGAATGTATGACCGTGAATTATTTACAGTATGGGTATCCAGGAAAGTGCCGGAGGAAAAAAAACGATGTTTGCCCCCAACAGGTTCCTGACGACACAAGAACAATGGCTGTTACTCGGTATTGTCGTTGCCGTGTTGACCGGATCGATAACCATGTATTTTTACGGACGGTCGAAGAACTTATCTGGCGACCCTTTTCTTGTTGAGGAGGCGTCCACGCACTCTGTAGTGCCGTCATCTCCTCGGGAAGACGCAGGGCGGATGGAAACCGTTCATGCTTCCTCTCCTTCGGTTGCTCTTCAAGAGCAGCATTCTTCCCCCGCCCTCTTGGAACCAACCGTAGCGAATATGCCGGAGAACACAGTCATAAATGAACAACAACCGGTGGTTCAAGAGACTATTTCTCCCATAACCATTGGTGTTGCCGCCATGGGTGCTGTCAGGAATCCCGGCTTATATCTGGTTCCGGACACCACCCGTGTCGCCGATTTGATTTCCCTTGCCGGGGGCGCCACCGAATCCGCTGATTTATCGGAAATATTCCTTACAGCGCCCCTTATTGATGAAACCACATTGACCATTCCGGAAAAGCCCGTCCATGTCAGTCAGGGGACGGAGGCAAGCCTTCGCAGAACCGCTTCGGACGTACTGCTGAACCCGCCCTCCTATTTGAAACGGTATGCACATGCAGCCCGCGCCGCTCCTGCGCAAGATGAAAGTCAATCCCGGAACTATCCACAGGAAAATACCGCATCTGCACCGCTTGGAATTGTCGCTTCCGGAGCCGGATTGATCAATGTGAACCGGGCCTCCCCCTCGGAATTGCAGACATTACCGGGAATCGGTCCTGCGTTAGCGGAGGCTATCATCACCGAACGCACACGTCAGGCTTTCTCGAGCGTTGATGATTTAGACCGGGTTCCGGGCATTGGCGAGAAACGGTTGTCAGCCATTCGCGGGTTGATAACAGCACCCTGAGTTCGGAAGGGAGAAAATACTGCAGGGGACAACTGACCAGAAGATAAGGGTGATATCGGTTCATACAAGAGTTTTTACGCTCTGGTTGTATGCTTTCTCTTCGGCTTAGGGGAATGTTGACAAATGATTAAAAGTTGAACCGGTATGCCAGTATTGGGGATTATGTGCGGGGTTGTCTGATTGCAGGTCGTTTTATCTAAGTAGAACGGAAATATCCAGCGTTGGCGATCGTCCTTAAAAGAAGGCTCCATAATGAAATTTTCGCCGGAACAAAAGTACCCTCCGGAAACCGAATCCGGATGGTTTGACGCCTTGACGGGACTGGCTCGGTTTTTAAGGTCTCCTGGCGGGTGTCCCTGGGACAGAGCACACAGTTCCAATGATTTTGCGGGATTTGCTTTGGATGAGGCGGGGGAACTTGTTGAGGCGCTTGCTTCGGGTAATGACCGCCACGCTGAAGAGGAGTTTGGAGACTGCCTGTTCACGCTGCTCGCCTGCATGGCTGCGGCGGAAGAGGAAGGGCGTTTTACCCTGGCATCCGCCCTGAACCGGGCCTATGAAAAAATGATGCGCCGCCATGGGCATGTGTTTGCCACGGAGCGGGCGCAGACCCCGCAAGAAGCGATGGATGCCTGGGCCAGTGAAAAAGCCCGTGAAAAGAATGCCACATAAAGGGAATCCCCCTATGACATCGTTTACCCTCGAAAATAAAATTGCCTTGATAACCGGAGGCAGCCGGGGCATCGGTGCGGCCATCGCACGGGGCTTCGCTGAACAAGGCGCCACGGTAATTATTGCCGCGCGCAAACAGTCCACGATAGAAGAAACTGTAACCGCAATTCAGGCTTCCGGCGGTAAGGCTTCTGGAATTGCCTGCCATACCGCAAAGGCTACCGAGGTGGATGCCCTTTTCAACAAGATCGGGAAGGAGTTTGGAAAACTTGACATTCTAGTCAATAACGCCGCAACCAACCCGTATTTCGGTCCCTTCATCGAGGCGGAAGAGTCAGCCTTCGACAAGACCTTTGAAGTCAACGTTAAGGGATATTTTTTGACAGTACAGTATGGGGCGCGCATGATGGTGGAACAAGGAGGCGGTTCTATTATTAATATCGCTTCCATTGAGGGACTGAGCCCCTCGCCGATGATGGGCCTGTACGCCATGACCAAGGCCGCAGTAATTATGTTGACAAAAGTCATTGCCCGCGAGTTGGGCGGTTCCCGGGTGCGTTGTAACTGCATCTGCCCCGGATTAACGGAAACGCGTTTTTCCCGTGTGCTTCTGGAAACGCCGGAACTCCATAAGCACTATGTGGATAAAACCCCTCTGGGGCGCCATGCCCTGCCCGATGAGGTTGTCGGCCTGGCCTTGTATCTGGCCTCTGATGCCTCCGCTTATGTGACGGGCGCCATTATCCCTTGTGATGGCGGCTTCTCCATTTGATAGAGGCATGATTCTCGCCGCCAAGGTACAGGACAACCAAGCCGGGGCGGCGGTTGTGTTCAACAATTAACCCCGGTGTAACAACCGGCATAAGAATGGAATTACTTTATGAGTACTGATATCACCGCAGCCGTAAAAGCTTTTCAATGTTGTTTTGGAGACATGCCCGTATGGGCGGCACGGGCGCCGGGACGGGTCAATATCATCGGTGAACATACGGATTACAATGATGGTTACGTTCTGCCCATGGCGATTGAACACGATACGCTCATTTTGGGGCGTCCCAGGACGGACACCGTGCTTTCCCTGCGGGCGGAAAACTTGGACCGAAATGCTGAGGCGGATCTTTCCAACCGTGTACGCAACGCGGAAGAGCCTTGGACAGACTATATCGTGGGCGTCGCGGATGAATTATTCAAACTGGGGCAGCCCGTATCCGGTGCGGATATGCTGATTCTGGGGGACGTGCCGGTGGGCTGCGGTTTGAGCAGTTCCGCGGCGCTGGAAATGGCGGCCCTGGTCTTTTTCGAGCAGGCAGGCGGTTTTCACCTGGAGGACGCGGAAGCGGCACGGCTCGGACAGCGTGTGGAAAACCATTTTCTCGGGCTAAGCACCGGCATTATGGACCAGTTTATTTCAAGATGCGGACGCGTCAATCATGCCCTCTTTCTGGACTGCCGCAGTTATGCTTATGAACGCGTACCGGTGGCTTTTGAAGGCGCCCTGTTTGTCATAGCCAATACCGCCTGCCCACGGGGGCTAACCTCTTCAAAGTATAACGAGCGGGTACAGGAATGCGGGCAGGCCGTGGAAACGCTCAGGTCGCTCCGAGGAAAAGAAGGGCGCAAATTGCGCGATTATACCATGGATGACCTGAATGCCGTTCAAGAATATCTGGAAGATGTTTCCTTCCGGCGGGCCCGCCACGTGATTACGGAAAACGATCGTACCCTGGCCGCCACCAAAGCCATGCGCGCAGGGGACGCCGAACAGCTCGGGACGCTCATGAACGCCTCCGATGCAAGCTTGCGAATCGACTATGAAGTCACCAGCCGTGAACTCGATATCTTGACCAAGATCGCCCGCTCCCTTCCGGCATGTTACGGCGCGCGCATGACCGGTGCCGGCTTTGGGGGGTGCACGGTAAATCTCGTCCGGCGGAATGCTGCGGATGCTTTCTGTACGGCCTTGCTGGATAACTATCGGCAAGAAACAGGAATCCAAGGGGAGGTATATATTTCCGCACCGGCAGCAGGCGCGGGAGTTCTTTCCCTGTAGAAACGATAGTACTTGACCGCTGGTGCCCAGGCGACAGCGGAAGTTACATGTATATCTTCCAGTAATCCCACACTGTTTCAGGGGCTTTACGGTTACCTTCCTTGTTCCGGACCTCCTGATTCCGGTAGTATACAAACGGTTTCAGGGATAAACTTCCGGGTAAAAACGTTCCTGTGAGAGGAGTATTCCATGGGTGGATTTTTCGGTGTTGTGTCTGATAAAGAATGTATTCACGACCTGTTTTATGGAACCGACTATCATTCCCATCTGGGTACCTGTCGCGGCGGCCTGGCCGCAATTGACAACAAAGAATTTCACCGCCATATCCATGACATTTCCAATGCCCAGTTTCGTTCAAAATTCGAACAGGATATCAAGGAAATGTATGGAAAAAGCGGTATTGGCGTGATTAGCGATAACGAATCCCAGCCACTTATCGTCTGTTCCCACCTGGGCACCTATGCCATCGTGACGGTGGGATTGATCAATAACCTTGAGGAATTGACCCGGGACGCATTCCGGCGACGGGTCACCCACTTTTCCGAAATGAGCAGCCTGGGCATCAATCCCACCGAACTGGTCGCCACGCTCATTAATGAGGGTGGAACGTTTGAAGACGGCATCTGCAATGCCCAAGAGCGCATCGAGGGTTCCTGTTCCATGTTACTGCTGACCCAGGATGGAATCTATGCCGCGCGGGACAAATTCGGACGCACACCGATCGTCGTGGGACAGAAGGAATCCGCGGTTGCAGCCACCTTTGAAACAGCAGCGCTTCCCAACCTGAATTATGAAGTGGAACGGTATCTTGGTCCAGGCGAAATCGTACTCTTGACACCGGAAGGCGTTGAACAAAGAAAAGCGCCCAATGATTTTCTTCAGATATGCACCTTCCTTTGGGTCTATTACGGTTTTCCCGCCTCCAGTTATGAAGGCGTCAATGTGGAAGCCGCACGGTACCGGTGTGGTGCGGCGATCGCTGCCAAAGATGAAGTTGAAGCTGATGTAGTCGGTGGCATTCCCGATTCCGGTACCGGTCATGCCATCGGGTATGCCAATTACCGGGGCATTCCGTATGCCCGCCCTTTTACGAAATATACGCCCACCTGGCCACGCAGTTTCATGCCGCCAGACCCGGAAACGAGAAAACTTGTTGCCCATATGAAATTGATTCCCGTTCCTGACCTGGTACAGAACAAACGCCTGTTGTTCTGTGATGATTCCATTGTCCGGGGCACCCAGCTGGCTGACACCATCCGGCGTTTATATGAGGCTGGCGCCAGGGAGGTTCATATGCGCCCCGCCTGCCCGCCCCTGATTCACAAATGCAAGTACCTGAATTTTTCCCGGACTAAAACAGAACAGGATTTGGCCGGCCGCCGCACGTTGCGTGAACTGGAGGGCGGAAATGACAATGACCTTCATGAATATGCGAATCCTGACTCGGAAAAATACGCCGCCATGGTGGACCGCATACGACAGCGCCTGTTCCTAAGCTCTCTGAAATATCAGCGGCTAGAGGATCTTGTGAAGGCTATTGGACTCCCCAAAGAAAACCTGTGTACTTATTGCTGGGATGGGTGTGAGGGATGTTACGGCAAGCAGATGACCTTTTAGGGAGGCATGGTTATTTTATCCGCATTAGACATCCTTATCAAAAGGGGAAGTCAATAATGAAAAGCATGTTTTATTTCAATGGATGTGCGGCAGGTATACGCTCAAGAGTAACGTTCTTTATCCTGGCGTGTCTGGGGATTTGGGCCATTGCCTTCATTGCCGCTGGTACGGATGTTTCCGCCCGGAACGTACAACCGGTTCAGGGATGGCCCCAATTTCGTGGGCCTCATGGTGATGGCGTCGCGGTTGAACCCGGAGAGGAACGGGGCCTTCCGCTCCAATGGAGTGAAACGGATAATATCCTCTGGAAGACGGAAATCCCCTTTCAGGGATGGTCCACACCCGTAATTATGGGAGACCATCTCTGGCTGACCACGGCAACGAAAGAAGGGAACGACTTCTACGTGCTTTGCGTGGACAAAAATAAGGGGGAAATCCTCTTTAATGAAAAGATCTTTCACGCAGACGCTCCGGAGCCGTTGGGGAATATGGTCAACTCCTATGCTTCTCCTTCTTCTGTAGTGGAGCCGGGGCGTGTTTATGTACATTTTGGCAGCTATGGTACGGCCTGCCTGGATTCACAAACGCGGGAAGTGCTGTGGAAACGTACGGACCTGCCCTGCCGCCATTACCGGGGTCCGGGTTCGTCCCCGGTGATTTTCGAAAACCTGCTTGTGTTGACCTTTGATGGAGCCGATGTACAGTATCTGGCCGCGTTGAACAAAGATACCGGGGAAACGGTCTGGAAAACGGACCGCTCGACGGCATGGAAAGACCTTGATGACCAGGGACAACCCGTACGCGAAGGTGATTTTCGCAAGGCCTTCACAACGCCCTGTGTCGTTGTTGTGAATGATACCCCGCTCCTGATCAGCCCGGGCTCCTATGCCGCCTTTGCTTATGAGGCGAGAACGGGGCGGGAAGTATGGAAGACGCAAAATGGTGCGTATTCGCCATCCATGAGTCCGGTTCACGCGAATGGGCTTGTTTTCCTCACAACCGGACGTGGCGAGACAAAAGCGTTCTGGGCTCTGCGCCCCGACGGACAGGGAGACATCACGGAGAGTCATGTGGCGTGGAAACTCGAAGGTCGTCTCGTGCCCGAAGAGCCGTCGCCAATTGTGTTGGA
>MTKZ01017166.1_pt1 | contig 11268 bp, 11 predicted proteins | sample 1042781 | NCBI WGS metagenome assembly MTKZ01 (sample SAMN06212207, study PRJNA360539) | anaerobic digester metagenome | biome: Wastewater treatment plant; material: sludge; isolation source: anaerobic digester fed with sludge from wastewater treatment plant | place: Denmark: WWTP Viborg ...
GACCGGTTGGCGGGCATTGCCGCGTCGCCTGGCGTCGCCGTTGGCCCGGTGGCGCTCTACCGGCCCCGGTTGCCGGAGATCGTCGCCCGCGTCATCGAGGACACGGCCGGCGAATGGCGGCGATTGCAAGAGGCCGTGACGGCGGCCCGCGGCGAGATCGACGCCCTGCACCGGCGAGCTGTCAGCCAGGTGGGCGCGGCCGAGGCGGCCATCTTCGAAGCCCACCAGCTGTTTCTGCAAGACCCGGTTCTGATCGAAACCACGCGCAACCGCATCTACGACGAGAAGATCAACGCCGAGGCGGCCTGGCAGCGGGAGACGGCGGCCATGGCGGCGACCTACCGCGGCATGGCCGACGACTACATGCAGGCTCGCGCGGCCGACATCGAAGACGTGGCCCAGCGGGTGCTGCGGCGGCTGATGGGCGTTGAGCCGCCGTCGCTTGACTTCGCCGCGCCGTCGGTGCTCATCGCCGGCGACCTGTCGCCATCGGACACNNCCGCGAGCGCGTGCTGGCCCTGTGCACCGAGCTGGGTGGAGCCACGGCCCACAGCGCCATCCTGGCCCGCGCGCTGGGTATTCCCGCGATTGTTGGGTTGGGGCATGGCATCTGGAGCGTGTCCGAGGGGCAGCGCGTGGCCGTCGATGGCGACGCCGGCGTGCTCTGGCTACAGCCGGATGAGGAGCAGCTGACGGCGCTGGCGGCGCGGCGCGAGGCGTGGCTGGCCGGGCAGCAGCAGGCCAAGGCCGCCGGGCAGGGCGCGGCCCTCACCCGCGATGGCCGCCGGGTGGAGATCGCCGCCAACGTGGGCAGCCCCAATGATGTCGCCCCGGCGCTGGAGTTCGGCGCGGAGGGCGTGGGTCTTTTCCGCACCGAGTTCCTGTTCATGGATCGCGCCGCCGCGCCGACAGAAGAGGAGCAGCTCGACGCCTATGCCCGTGCCGCGGCCGCCGCCGACGACCGGCCGCTGATCATCCGCACCCTCGATGTCGGCGGCGATAAACCGNNCCCCTTCCTGGGCTGGCGGGCCATTCGCTTTTGCCTGGAACGGCCGGATGTGTTCATGCCCCAGTTGCGGGCCATCCTGCGCGCCTCGGCGGGCGAGCGGCGCAACGTCCAGCTGATGCTGCCGATGATCGGCACGCCGGCCGAGGTGCGCGCCGCGCGGGCCATGCTGGCGAAGGCGCAAGATGAGTTGCGCGCCGCCGGCATCCCCTTCGATGAAGACATGAAAGTGGGCATCATGATCGAGGTGCCTTCGGCCGCAGTCGTGGCCGACCAGCTGGCGCGCGAAGTCGACTTCTTCAGCATCGGCACCAACGACCTGACGCAGTATGTAATGGCCGCCGACCGCGGCAACCCGCGCGTGGCCGGCCTGGCCAACGCCCTGCAGCCGTCGGTTCTGCGTCTGGTGGGCGACGTGGCTGCGGCGGCCCACGCCGCCGGCATCTGGGTGGGCATGTGCGGCGATTTGGCCGGTAACCCGCTGGCCACGCCGGTGCTGGTGGGCCTGGGATTGGACGAGTTGAGTATGAGCGCTCCGGCCATCCCCGCCGTCAAGGCAGCCGTGCGGCGCTGCTCGCTGGCCGATGCGCAGCGCATCGCCGCGGCGGCGTTAGCGCTGGATTCGGCCGACGCTGTGGATAACTACCTCAAGGCACAGTAAGGTTCCATGCCACTCGAACCTCTGCAATACTTGCTCATCGCCCTGGCGGCCGTCGGCGCGGGGGCGATCAATGCCCTGGCAGGCGGCGGCACGCTGATCACCTTTCCGGCCCTGACCGCTATGGGTGTGTCCACCATCAGTTCCAATGTCACCAACACCGTGGCCCTCAGCCCCGGCTATCTGGGCGCGACGCTGGCCCAGAAGACGGAGATACTGGACCAGCGCCGGCGGCTGTGGTTCCTGCTGCCGGCGGCGGCGCTGGGTGGCTTGGTGGGTGGGCTGCTGCTGCTGAACACCAGCGAGCGCCTTTTTCGCCAGCTCGTCCCGTTTCTCATCCTGGCGGCGTCGCTGCTGCTGGCCGTGCAGGAGCCGCTGCGGCGCTGGCTGACGCAGCGAGCCGCCGCGTCGGCGACGCCCACGCGGGCCAGCAACGAAGCCTGGGCGGCGCTGCCCGTCTTCTTCGCGGCCATCTACGGCGGCTACTTCGGCGCGGGCTTGAGTGTTATCATCCTGGCCGTGCTGGCCCTATCCCTCGATGACTCGCTGACGCGCCTGAACGCACTGAAGCAGTCGGTGGCCTTCGTCACCAACATGACGGCGGCCGTGTTCTTCATCTTCTCCGGGCAGGTGGTTTGGTCGGCCGCGGCGGTGATGGCCGTCGGCGCGCTGATCGGCGGGGTGCTGGGCGGGCGGCTGGCCGGTCGCGTCCGGCCGGCCACGCTGCGGCGCGTGGTCGTGGTGATCGGCATTGCCGTGGCCATCATCTACTTCATCCGCGGTTAGTCGCCAGTTTCCGGCGCAAGACCCGACCGCGCCCCGACACTTTATACCCCCGGCACATTGTGACCATTCCCGTTCCATGTTACTGTGAACATGGACAACGAACCGGCGCGCTATGGCTCCGGTTCATGGGAGTGGTGACAACAATGACAACCCTGGATAGAGAAACAATCGAAGAAGCGGCCCGTGGTGTCCTCGGCGCGTTTAAGCGTGGGCAGGACGAAGGGCCGATTGGCGAGGCAGCTGCGGGTCTGCGCGACCAGTATGAACACGTCGTGGAGGCGTTACAGACGCACTATGGCCACACGCGCCAGACGGCCCGCGAGGAGATCGTCGATTTCCTGACCGAGTTGGAAGCGATCGATCCGGCGCTGCCCGACATCGTCGCCGACGCGGCCAACGAGATGACCGGCCGCAAGGGGCGGCGCGGGCTGACGGTGGTGGTCGCCGTGTTAGGCTTGCTGCTGGCGGCGGCGACGCTGCTATGGTGGCGCAACCCGGGAGCCTACCAGTCCCTCATCGACACGATTAGCGAAGCGACGCGGGAGTAAACGCGATGCCCCATCGACTGCCCTTTGTATCCCGCATGAAGCTCCATTTGACGCCATGGCCAACGGCGTGCAGCCAGTCGATTGGCCCGGCCGACATCGTCATCGTCGGCGATGACGGTGTGCGCATCTGTCATGTGGAGACGGCCGGTGACCCGCATCTCGACGGGCCGACCCCGCTGTCGCTCTGCTATGACGCCGGCCACCGACAGCCGACCACCAATCAGGTCACCCAGACGGGTGGCGTGCTCATGCTCAGAGTGAAGTGAAGTCATACCGGCTTCTGTGACGCCTGGTGTACCTGTTTCATATTGAGGTCATGCGTGGCCCACTCTATAGTAAAGATAGTGAAAACGAAGTGACTTGCGCCAACAGGGGCGCAATGAGTAAGAAGGCAAGATTAGCTACGATAAGGAGAAAGTTATGAATGATGACATTTTAGGTGGAATGTGGAAGCAGTTGAAGGGACAGGTTAAGCAACAGTGGGGCAAGCTGACCGATGACGACATCGATCGCATCAGCGGCAAGCGCGATGAGGTTGTCGGCCTCGTGCAGGAGCGCTACGGCTGGGACAAGGCGAAGGCGGAGACGGAAGTCGATAACTTCTTCAAGAGCCACAGCCAGCAGAACGACTGAAAGAAACGTCAGTAACATATTGTATCCACCACACATGAACCCTTCCCCAGTACCAAGCATTGGGGAAGGGTTTCCCATTGTCAGGCGGACACACCGCTGAGTATCGGTAAAGGATTACCTGAACCAGGAGGAGCTTATGACGCTATCGAGCGACGCACTGGCCCAACTGAATGGCACGGTCATTCGCACGCACGAGCTAACCAAGCGCTTTGACGACGATGTGGTTGTCGATCGCGTAACCATGTCGATCCCGCGTGGAGCGATTTTTGGCTTTATTGGCCCCAGCGGCTGCGGCAAGACGACGACGATGCGCCTGTTGCTGGGCATCTATGAGGCCAGCGGCGGCGTGGTCGAGGTGCTGGGGCGTTCGCCCGACAAGTTCACTACAGCCGACCGTCAGCGTATCGGCTATATGCCGCAAGTTTTCGTCATGTACCCTGACCTGACTGTCTGGGAGAACATTAACTTTTCCGCGTCGCTCTATGGCGTGCCGCTGCGTCGTCACAGCCGGCTGGAGTCAGTACTCGGCCTGGTCGAGTTGACCGGCCACGAGAGCAAACGCGTGCGCAACATCTCCGGCGGCATGCGCCAACGCCTCAGCCTGGCGGCCGCGCTGGCTCACGATCCGGAAGTCATCTTCCTCGACGAGCCGACCGCGGGGATCGACCCTGTCTTGCGCAGCAAGTTCTGGGATCACTTCAAATCCCTGAAGGCGGAAGGGCGAACACTGTTCGTGACGACACAGTACGTCGGCGAAGCGGCCTATTGTGACTATGTCGGCGTGATGTCCAACGGCCGGTTGCTGATGGTGGAGACGCCGGAGGGGATGCGGCGGCGCGTCCTGGGTGGCTATGTGTTGCGCGTGAATCCCGACCGCCTGCCCGACTATCAACAAATGGCCGAATTGCGCGCCGCGCCCTTCGTCCGCGCCGGTCAGGTGACGGTCAACCCCGACCTGTCGCTAAAAATCGTGGTCGATGACGCCAGTACGGCGCTGCCGGCGGTGATGAGCTGGATGGAGGAGCATGACCTGACCGTGACAGAGGCCGGCGAGTTCAGTCCATCGTTCGACGAAGTCTTCGTCATGCTGTTGGAACAGGAACAACGCCGCCAGGGATTGGAACAGGAACAACGTCGCCAAGGAGAGGAGAGCCATGCGTAGCCTGGCCCAGTACATTATTCGGATTCTGGCCTTCGTCCGCAAAGAGATCGTCAATGTCTTGCGCCAGCCCCGGCTGGTGGCTTCGCTGATTCTGGGGCCGTTCCTCATCTTGCTGCTGTTCGGCATTGGCTATCGCGACCAGGCGCGGGCGCTGAGGACGGTGTTTGTCGTGCCCGATGACAGCCCCATGCGGCCGGTCGTCGAAGATTATTCCACCCGTCTGGGCCGGCAGATTGACCCGCGTGGCATCATCGCCGACGAGGCTGAGGCTGACCGGCAACTGCGGCGTAAGGATATCGATCTCGTCGTCGTTGTTCCGTCCGATCCGGCGGCACAGATCGACAACAACGAGCAAGCGACGTTTCGGATGATTCACTATGAGATCGACCCCTACGAACAGACCTATATCGAGATTCTGGGGCGCAACTATATCGAGGAGATCAACCGCCAGGTGCTGTTGACGGCCGCTGACCAGGGCAAGGCCGAAGCGGCGGCGCTGCAAGAGCGCATCGCCGCGGCGCGCCAGACGGCCGCGGCGGCCCGCACGGCCCTGGCGGCGGGCGACGAAGCCGCCGCGGGGGCGGCCACCGAGGACCTCGATAGCCAGCTGGGCTTGCTGGCCGTGGCTGCTGGCTCCGGATTGGCCCTGCTGGGCGGCGTGGAAAGCACGCTGGGCGCGGAGACGCTACAAGCCCAGCTCCAGGCGATCCAGTTGGCCACAGCGGCCCTGAACGAGGACAGCGCCATGCCAGTTGCCGAGCGCGCGGCGGCGGCCGGGGAGATTGAAGCCAATCTTGCCGAGGTAGATGCTGTCCTGAGCCGCTACCAGGGCATCGACTCGCAGGTGTTGGTTTCGCCGTTTCGCAGCGAGACGCGCAGTATCACCGATGTTAGCCTGGGGCCGACCGACTTCTTTGTGCCGGCGGTCATCGCCCTGCTGCTACAACACATCGCCGTGACGCTGGCCGGCCTGTCCATCGTCCGTGAGCGCCAGGATGGGCCGCTGGAGCTATTTCGCGCCTCACCTGTGTCAGCCTTCCAGATGTTGCTCGGCAAGTTCCTGGGTTATCTCATTCTGACGGGGCTTGTCGGGGCGGTGCTGACTGTGCTGGTGGTGTTCTTACTGGGCGTGCCGATGTTGGGCGATTGGCTCAATTACGCCCTGGTCATTTTCGCGTTGCTGTGCGCGTCGCTCAGCCTCGGCTTCTTCCTGTCGCTGATGGCCCGCACCGACAGCCAGGCCATCCAGTATGCGATGCTTCTTCTGCTGGCCAGCATCTTCTTTAGTGGCTTCTTCCTAGCCCTCTACCGGCTGTGGGGCCCGGTGCGTGCCGTCTCCTGGGCGCTGCCGGTGACCTATGGCATCAATCTACTGCAATCGGTGATGCTACGTGGGCAGATGCCGAGTATTATTATGTTGGGCGCGTTGTTCCTATTCGCCCTGGTCTTCTTCTTGCTCGATTGGTGGCGTCTCGGTCGTCTGATGGGTCGCCAGTAGTCGGACAGGAGCGCTTGCGGGAGCATGACCCATGCTAGACCATCGCCCTACTCTGGAGTTGCCCGAACTCTCCGTCCGGCAACTGGTGACGGCCACACTGGTCGTCGGCCTGGTTGCCCTGTCAATCTGGATGGTGTTCCGTTTCCACCAGGTCATCCTGATCCTGATCGCCGGCGTCATCATCAGCACCGCTCTGCAACCGGCGGTCAAATGGCTACAGCGACGCGGCTTGCCGGCGGGCGCGTCGGTGTTGCTGCTATTTGGCGTGCTGGCGCTGGTTATAGGGCTGTTCGTGCGTTTCGGTGTGCCTCTGATCGCCGACCAGGCGACCAACATCGGCGCGCAACTCAGCGATACCTATAGCGCCTTTGTCGAGCGGTTGGGCCAGTCGTCCAATCTATTGCTGCGACGACTGGCTGCGGTTATCCCGTCCCAGGTCGGGCTGCCGGCCAATGTGCCCGCCGCGCCGGTGGAGGGTCAGGGGGCGGCGGAGGGCACATCGCCGTTCGCGCAAGTGTGGCTGACGCTGGGAACGGCGGCCGCGGCCATCTACAAGACGGCGGCGATCTTCTTTCTGGCCTTCTTTTGGACGGTCGAGTCCGACCGCATTAAGCGCGTGGGCATCTCCCTGCTGCCGCTCAACCAGCGCGAGCCTGCGCGCGACCTGATCACCGAGATCGAAGGGCGCGTCAGCGGCTATGTGTCCGGGCAGGTGTTGGTCAGTTTGATCATTGGCACCTTGTCGCTGATCGCCTACTGGATTATCGGTATCCCCTATGCCCTGGTGCTGGCGCTGGTCATCGCGCTTATGGAGTTTATTCCCTTCGTCGGCCCGCTGATTGGCGCAGTCCCGTCGATTATTATTGCCCTGTCGATTGACACATCGAAGGCCGTATGGGTGGTTGTCACGTCGCTGATCGTCCACCAGTTGGAGGCCAACTTCTTTGGCCCGCGGGTGATGAAGCGGACGCTGGGGATGCGCCCGCTGGTGACACTGGTGGCCATGACCGCCTTCGGCACGCTGTTCGGCATTCTGGGGGCGCTCATCGCCTTGCCGCTGACGGCCATCATCCAAATGCTGCTGGAGCGCCTCATGCTGCGCACCACACCCCAAACTGAGCCGACGGGCGAGCGCGATCGGATCGGTGTGCTGCGCTATCAGACGATGGAGCTTGTGGAGGATGTCCGCAAGGTGCTGCGTCAGCGTGACAGCACGTCCCCTGAAGAGGGCGGGGAGCATCTGGAAGACGTCATCGAGACCCTCGCTCTTGATCTGGATAAGCTGCTGAGCCAGTCTCGGAACGGTACGGAGCTTTCATGAAACGGTTGGCGTACTATGTCCTGGTCATTGCCATAACGGTGGCGGTGTTGATCCTGCTGTGGCAGTTCCGCAGTGTGCTGATCCTGCTGCTATTGTCGTTGATGTTGGCGGCGGCGTTGCGGCCGAGCGCCGATTTCCTGCACGCGCGTGGGCTGCCGGTTTCGGCATCGTGGCTGTTGGTCTATCTGGGTCTGTTCGCCGGCGTGGGCCTGGCCATCTATCTGCTGGGCGGCCACATTCTGGACGAGCTTCAACGGCTGAGCAACTACCTCGTTATTCTCTATGATTTCACGTATCGCAGTTGGTCGGGCGGCAACGGCATCCAGCAGGCCATTATCCAACGCCTGCCGCCGCCGGATCAGTTGCCGGAAGTGATGGCCGGGCCGTCGGGGCTGTCGATCTTGCGCCTCGTGTTCGGCGTCGGCCAGGACGTGGTTACTATCGCTGCTTCGCTGATAGTCGTCATCGCGCTGAGCCTCTACTGGAGCACCGACCGCGAGCACTTCGAGCGGTTATGGCTGTCGCTGTTGCCGGCCAGCAAGCGCGTTCCGGCGCGCAGCATCTGGCAGACCACGGAAGTTAGCATCGGCAACTATCTGCGCGGCGAGCTGGCGCAGGCGCTGCTGGCGGTGATATTGCTGGCGTTGGGCTTCTGGCTGTTGCGTCTCGATTATCCGTTGCTGGCGGCGCTGCTGGCGGGTGTGCTCTGGCTCATCCCAATGGCCGGCTTTGTTTTCGCCGCGGCGGTGGCTTTCCTGACCGGCTGGGCCACCAACGGCGACGTGCAGACGGGTCTGTTCGCGTTGCTGCTAACGGTTGGCGTGCTGGCCTTTCTGGAGTTTGTGGTCGAGCCGCGCTTCTTCCAGCGCGACCGGTTTAGCGGCCTGTTGATCGTCATCCTGTTGCTGATGACGGTCGGGGCCTATGGCATGATCGGCTTTATCATCGCCCCGCCCCTAGCCGTGGCCCTGCAGATCTTTGCCGGCCACACCCTGCGCGTCATGCAGCAGCCGCAAAACGATACCCTGGCGCTGGATACGCTGGAGAAGCGACTAGACGTGGCCTACGCTGCCTACAACGGCCAGCAGGAGCTGGGCGGCACGCCGGCTCCCGAGCTGGGCAATCTGCTGCAACGGCTGGAAAGCCTGATGGAGCAGATGCACGAACTGACGGAGTAGCGGCGCTCCCGGCGGAGGGTCATAGACGGGTGGTGTTGCGCACGGCGGCGACGCCGCGCTCCCATAGACCCCGCGCGCGGCCGAGCGCCTCTTCATGCTCCCGGACGGCGCGCTCCTCGCCTGTGCCCGTCGTGCGCAACAGCATAGCAATCCAGCGCGTGCCGTCGAACAACTCCAGCACCGTGAGGATGAGCAGCGTCAGCGGTGTGGACAGGACCGCGCCGACCACGCCCAGCAGCCAGCCCCAGATGAACAGGGAGATGACGACGAAGATCAGCACCAGCGACAACCAGCCGGGCACGCCGCGCCGGGAAAACCAGCCGGGCACCGGAATGAGGACGATGGTGATGACCAGTGATAGCAGGATCGGATTCAGGATGAAGGCCAGGTTCTGGATGCCAGCAATAATGATGAAGATGCTGGCCAGGCCGCGAGCAGGTAGATGAAGGGCTTGGATTGTTCGATCATGGGAATACCCTCGTTGCGATGAAGCGATGACCCAGGCGGTAATTCTACACCATGCTATCATCTCTGAGCAGAGAATTCGCCCGCGCTGGAGGAACCGGTATAGCCATGGCGACGCAAATCCCTTATCTGCACGAGATGCTGGCCGCGCTGGCGCAGCCGGGGTGCGCCTTCTGCCGGCTGCTGGACGGAACGGCCGACCGCCTGGTCGACGCCATCCTATTCGAGTCGGTCAACGACGTGGGTGTGCGCGAGGAGTTTAACGCTGCCCGTGGCCTGTGCCGGCGGCACGCGACTTTGCTGGTGCGCACCGGCGGCGCGCTGGGCGCGGCGACGATGATGCAGGGGGTGATTAAGGTGCTGCTGCGCGAGCTGGATAGCAGCGGCATTGAGGCTGAGTCGTCGGGCCGCCTATGGGCGCTGCTGCGCGCCGGAGGCAGTGGGCCACACCCGGCCGCGGCGCGCCTGGCCGGCGCGCTGTCCCCGCAAGCGCCGTGCCCGGTCTGCGCCCACGAGGCGACCTTCACCGAGCACTACATCGATACACTGCTCGAGCAGGCCGCGCCGGGCAGTCCCCTAGCCGCGGCCTATGCCGCGTCCGACGGCCTCTGTCTGCCCCGCTTTTGCGCGGTGGTCGCCCGTGGCCAGCCCGGTCCGGCGCTGACGGCGCTCGTGGCCGCCCAGCGCGCCCACTGGCAGCGGCTGGAGGGNNAGAACGACTACCGCTTCCAGCACGAGAAGTTCGGCGCGGAGCGAGACGCCGGGCAGCGGGCGATCTCGGCCGTCTCCGGGCAGCTGCCGGGCCACCTGACCGAGGGGACATGAGCGGCGATTTGCGCCCCCCCTGTTTTTGGCCATAATCCGCCCACACACATTGCCAGGGCCATCTCCACTGTGGCCTGTGGCCAGTTTATACCCTGCGCCGGAGCGTGTAGTATGGCGGCGGACATGGACATGGCTGCGCGGACGACCCTGACGGCTCGCCTCCGTGTCGCCCTGCACCCCAACCGCCTGATGCCCACCCTGCTGGCCGGCCTGCTCATTGGCGCGCTGGAAGTCGCCCTGGCTACCTCGTATGCCACACTGATCTTCAGCGGCGAGTTGCTCCCCCATTTGTCGCGTGGTGTGGGCATGAGCCTGTTTTCGGCCACTGTGGGCATCACCGTTGCCGGGCTACTTAGCGCCATCAAGGTACTCATCAGTTCCAATCAGGATGTGCCGGGGGCGGTTGTGGCCGTGGCTGTGGCCACAGTTGCCGCCACGCTGACAACAACAACGGTGGAGTTTGCCACGGCGGCCGTTCTGATCACTCTGATGACCCTGATGATGGGTGCGGTGTTTCTGCTACTGGGCAGCTTCCGATTAACAGGGCTGGCTCGCTTCCTGCCCTATCCAGTTGTCGGCGGATTCCTGGCCGGCACGGGCTGGCTGCTCCTTCGTGGTGGCATCCGCATGATGTCCGGCCCGGCAGTTTCCCTGTCATCTCTGGGGGAATTGTTCGCGCCGCCTAGTCTCGGCCACTGGTTGCCGGGCGTGATCATGGGCGGCCTGATCTACTTCCTGGGCAAGCGTGTCCGCCACACGCTATTCCTGCCCGGCATGATCGCCGGCGCCTTCGTTCTGTTCTATCTAGTCGCCTTCTGGCGTGGGGCGACGCTGGAGGCACTCGGCGCCGATGGCTGGCTGCTCGGTCCGTTTGCACAAGACCGGCTGTGGCAGCCCATCAGCGCCGTTGAGCTGGGCCGCGTGCAGTGGGCGGCTATCTGGCCGCAGCTTCCCAATCTGATGGCCGGCATCGCCATCAGCGCCATCGCTTTGCTGCTTAACGTCACCGGACTGGAGCTGACCTTGTATCAGGACCTGGACCTGAACCGTGAGATGCGCGCTGCTGGCTGGGCGAACCTGGCCAACGTGCTAGGCGCGGGCTTCCCTACCTATCATTCCTTCAGCGTCACGGTGTTGAACAGCCGGTTCGGCACCCGTAGCCGTGTTGTCGGGCTGATGGCCGCGGCC
>MTKZ01022732.1_pt1 | contig 11268 bp, 11 predicted proteins | sample 1042781 | NCBI WGS metagenome assembly MTKZ01 (sample SAMN06212207, study PRJNA360539) | anaerobic digester metagenome | biome: Wastewater treatment plant; material: sludge; isolation source: anaerobic digester fed with sludge from wastewater treatment plant | place: Denmark: WWTP Viborg ...
AAACACTAATTTTGAAGAAACCGGACGTGTGTCGATCTTAAACACCAAAATATTGTTGGCTCCCCCTATTGGACGCATTCAGAACCCTTAATTGGAATAAGATAGAACAAGATTTAGAGTTTAGTAGAATTTTAAGCTTGTATCCGAACCTATCACTGCAAAACATTTGATTGAAATTACTTGTAAACTATTGTAAAGTATGAGATATGGACAGCGAAAAACTTATCTCACAAATTGAAGTGGTTTATAATTTACTACACAAATTACCGCTTGATTTAGATTTCTATGAAAAATATCACGAATACAAACTTCTTGCTATTGAAATTGAAAAATTAATGAAAATAGATAAGGAGGTTGTTGTGGATGATAAAAACGATTCTTTTGAATCTTTTGCATTTAATACTTTGTATGGTTATGTTCATTTTAAGATATTTCCGTTATTTAATTTTATTGAAGAAAATAAAGAGGTCTTATTTTTAGAATTTCCCGATGATGACCTTTTTAAAGAAGTTAAGTATAGCTTTCTAAAATTAGGCAAAATGGAAGATGATACGAGATATGAATATTGGCTATCAAAAACGGATAGCACTTTCAATAATTTTTTAGATAAAGTTAAGACAACAAAAAAGGGCAATGATTTGTTTGTTAAAACGAATATTATGAACGCCATTCCAGAAATAGATGATTTATATAGACATATTCAAAAGGATAAGAAAAACAAAATGACATATCTAGAAAGAATTGAAGAAAATGATACTTATGGACTGATTAAGCAAATTAAAGAATTAGGAATGGATAAAAAACCTAAGTTTTCAATTTCTCTTAGAGACAAAGGGCAAACTGATTATGTTGGATTTTATGATAGAAATAAACTCACAAAAGACGAAATGTTAGAACCTGTTGAATTATTTCAAAGTCTTATACATACAAACATTAAAGATAACGAGGAGTCTATTAAACAGGAGAATACTGTCTGTTTTGATAGTGAATCTTCAAAACTTATTTGTAATAATAATGAAATTAAACTAACAAAAGGTAAAGATATTTATTATGCAATTAAGTATCTATTTGAAAGAAAGGATACTTATGAAGAATGTTTTTACGATGAAATTAGAGATGAATCTGAACTGAATGATGGAAAAGAAAGGACAGATAAAAATATTTATGACGCTTTAATGCAATTCAATAAAAGACTTATAAACAAAGGAATTGATGACCTTTTTGTTATTAACTTTCATTCAATAAAGATAAGAAATAAATACAAGATAGCNNCTTTTTGTGATTAATTTTCGCTCAATAAAGATAAGAAATAAATACAAGATAGTTACACTATAAAACACTATAAGTAAAACAAAATAAAGCATTGTATATCCTGAAGTTAATCCTTCGGGATTTTATTTATGCAGGAAAATATCAAACAAGAAAATAATCTAGAAAACCTTGATTTTGAATCAAAGCAAAATCTTGTTGGTTTTTTTGATTTGCTCTTGAAAATTGATATGCGAATCAATCCTGATTTATACAAAGAAGATTATCAACCTAAAACAGAGCAAAAAGTATGATAGATACAATCATTATCAATGTTCCTAGAAGTAAGGCAAGAATGCTTTCAGGAGAACGCTGGGATTTAATTGCAAAAAAGGACTTTTATTCCAAGTTTGCAAGGAATCCTACTAAAAGACAAAAAGAAAGTGGTAGATACTACCCTCGCCTGACAGGAGTACAAAGAGCAGGAAGTGAATCAATCGTAAAGATAGAGTTTTCAATTCCAAAGCTTTTATACCTAAACAATCTTGATGAGCTAGAAGAGAAAGATTTTAAGGAAGTAATTCATACACTTCACGAAAGATTGAAAGATATGAATCTCTTAATCTTTGAAAAAGACCTTGTAAACGCCGATGTATCCGCAGTCCATTATTCAAAGAATATCGTGCTGACAAGCGGATATACAGCAAAGCATATTATTTCAGAATTACAGAAAATAAATCTTAATAAACTGAATGATTTAACAAAGACAAGATTTATGAATAGTGGAGAAAGCTTACAAGGATATTCAATCTCTAACTCATTTGTCTTTTATGACAAAATATCTGACTTACAGAAAGATGAAAAACGATCAATAGACAGAGAGCAGAATCCATATCAGAGGAGTTTATTTAGCTCTTTAAAAGATGAAGAAATATTACGCTTTGAAGTACGGCTTTCACAAAAGAGAAAGTTAAATACTCTATTCAAGCAATATGGATTCAAAACGAACCCAACATTTCAAGAAGCTTTTTCACTGGAGAAAGCATTGAAAGTAATGACTGAGTATTGGAATGAAAAAATAGATAAAAACAAATATGTTTTATTCACTTATCCTGAAAACACAGAATCATTACTAAAAAAGATTAGTATTGCACGACCAAAATCACGACCGCAAACATTGCTATCACTTCTAGGATTAGTATCTTTTGTAAAAGATAACAAAGGCGAATTAAGAGAATTAAGGACAATACTTACTGCACGAATTACCTATAGAGCTTGGTATTCAATAGTTAAAAATTTGAAGACTATTTCAAAAGATTTGGAATCATTAAGCGAGCTAGATTGGTATCAGGAAGTTTCAAAACAGATTAAAAATTATAAGCCATACAAGACAGAAAAGTTATCAAAAGCATAGATTTGCAATGTAAACTATTGTCAAGTATAATATAAGCACATATGAGCAACAAACAAGAAAAAGAATTTTATAAAGCAGAAGATTTGGCAGAAAAGCTAGATGTAAACATAATGACAATTTATCGTTATATCAAAGCTGGTAGATTGAAAGCGTACAAGATTGGTAAAGAGTATAGGATAGACAAGGTTGAATTTAATAATTTCTTAAGCCGTGTGCAAAATAATTAATCACTATGAATAAATTAAAACAAACATTAGAAAAGGCATTAAAATCAGAACCTACATTTTTTGATTCTGAATCAGGAGAATTGAATTACACAAAGGTAAAAGATTCTGCTGATAAGATTGATAAGAAACTTATCTCTCTCCTTGCTGATAACAAAGATTTGAAAAACAAATTCTTTACGAAAATCAAAGATGTATATGTTTTCAATATTCAAGATTTTAAATTCTTTTTAGATGAAAGTAAGGTTGATAATTCATATACTCAATACGAGAACAAAATAAGACTTGCTGATAATACAGGGCTTCTAGAAAACAGAAGCGAGGTTGTATTAAATTTTCCTTTTAAGGATTGTGTTTTGGAAGGTGGACAAAGTACAGAAGAAGGAACGGATACTTATTTTGATTATTCAGAAAAGACAGGAAAATATGAAGAAAAAAATGGAAAAAGAAATGAAGTATTCTTCAATCAAGTACTTGCTCACGATGAAATAGATAGACTCTTTGATAGAAAAGCTCTTGTAAACTGGAAACGATTTACCAAAGACAGTAAGAAGGACGGCGAAGCAGTAAAGGAAATAAAGCGAGATAAAACAGGTTTAATACAAGAGAACCTGATTATCAAAGGTAATAATCTTCTTGCTCTTCATAGTCTAAAATCTGAGTTTGCTGGAAAGATAAAGCTTATTTATATTGACCCCCCTTACAATACCGAAAATGGAACTTTTAAATACAACGACACTTTCAATCATAGTACTTGGCTAACCTTTATGAAAAACCGTTTAGAGGTAGCAAAAGACTTATTATCTGATGACGGAAGTATTTATGTAAATATAGACTATAACGAAGCTCATTATCTCAAAATATTAATGGATGAAGTTTTTGGAAGAACAAATTTCCAGAGAGAAATTATATGGAGAATAGGATGGCTTTCAGGATATAAAACTGTAGCTAAAAACTATATTAGAAACCACGATACCATTCTTTACTACACAAGAAATAAAGATAACTTTGTGTTTAATAAAGTCTATAACACTATTAAGGATTATGCTGAAAGATTTAACAATGAAAATAGAAAAGAAATTTTAGATAGACTAAAAACTTTAGGTATAAATAAAAAAGATTCTGAAACCTTTATTGAATACATATCACAAGTAGGTTTGCCAGAAAAATTATCCACTAGAAGATACTTGGAACTCTTCAATTTACGACAAACTAAACAGTATTGCAGTAGTCTCATTTTCAGGAGAAAAAGTATCTAAAATGTTAGATGTTGACGAGATAAAAGGACAAAAATCAGAAAAGTTGCTTAAAAGAATCATTGAAGTTTCAACAAATGAAGGCGATTTTGTTCTAGATTATCATTTAGGAACTGGTACAACAGGAGCAGTAGCTCATAAAATGAATCGTCGTTATATAGGAGTTGAACAATTGGATTATATTGAAAATACAGCCGTAGCTAGACTTTGTGAAGTTATAAAAGGAGAAAAAGCTGGAATTTCAAAAGAAATTAATTGGCAGGGTGGTGGAGACTTTATCTATTGTGAGCTTGCAAAATGGAATGAACAAGCAAAAGAAGAAATACAAAATGCAAAAGATTTACCTGCTCTAGTAAAGCTGTTTGATGCTTTGTATGAGAAGTATTTCCTTAATTACAATGTAAAAATTGAAGACTTCAAAAACAAAATAATTAAAGAAGAAAACTTTAAAAAGCTTACTCTTGCACAACAAAAGAAGATGTTTTTGACTATGCTTGATTTAAATCAGATGTATGTTCAAGAAAGTGAAATGGCAGATAAGAAATATGGAATCAGTAGCGAAGACCAAAAATTAACAAAAGCTTTTTATAGCAAAAAATAGTATGGACAATCTATACGAAAAGATAAATACGGAAAAGAATGCTGTAAGGAGATATGCTCCTGATGTTTTAAACATACCTGAATATATTTCAAACAATCTGAAGTATCCTCTATTTGACTGGCAACGAGAAGCTTTTGAAAACTTGTTGATTTATGAAAACGACTATAAACAAAACCCTACTCACCTGATGTTTAATATGGCAACAGGTACAGGTAAAACACTTGTAATGGCAAGCTGTATTTTGCATTACTACAAGAAGGGATACAGAAAGTTTATCTTCTTTGTGAATCAAAAGAACATTATCTATAAAACAGAGAATAACTTTATTGATAGTACTCACAATAAATATCTTTTCGCAGATAAAATTGTGATTGATAATGAAACTATTAATATCAAAAAGGTTGAAACATTTTCAAAGAGTAATGAAGGAATTGAAATAAAGCTTACTACCATACAACAGCTTTATAACGATATTCATATACAAAAAGAAAATCAGGTACTGCTAGATGACTTGATTAAAAAAGATATTGTAATGCTAGCCGATGAAGCTCATCACTTGAATACCGATACAAAGAAACTTCAAGGAGAATTAGATTTACATACAGAGCTGAACGACAAAGCAAGTGAGGTAGAAGTTGAAAAGAAAGGTTGGGAGCATACTGTTATTGAATTGCTTTTAAACAAAAATGGCAACAAAGAAGGTAATAAAAACATACTGCTAGAATTTACCGCTACTATTCCTGAAATTCAAAAAGTGATTGATAAATATGCTGACAAAACTATTTACAAGTTTGGATTGAAAGAGTTTTTATCTGCTGGATATACGAAAGAAATTAATCTGCTGTCTTCTACTCTAGGAAAGCGAGAGAGAATATTGCAAGCTCTTCTCTTTAGCTGGTACAGACATAAAATTGCTCTTAAAAACGATTTATCAAACTGGAAACCAGTAATACTTTTTAGAAGTAAGACCATTGAAAAATCAAAGACTGACTTTGAAGAGTTTTTGGTAATGGTAAAAAATCTAAAAGTATCTGACTTTGATTTTCTAAAGAATATTGAAAAGAAATTTACACAAAGCGAAGACGCATATGAACAAGGTAAATCAAGAGTCTTGGATTTGATTAAGTTTATTAAAAATGAAGGAATCAATAAATCTGAAATAATAACCTTTATCAAAGATAACTTTTCAGAAAGAAACTGTATTATTACAAACTCTAAAACAAACAAAGCAAAAACAAAGGAAAATATTGATGAAGATACTGATAAACTTCTAAATAACCTTGAAGACAAAGATAATCATATAAGAGCAATCTTTACTGTAAACAGACTAACTGAGGGTTGGGATGTTTTGAATCTTTTTGACATCGTACGACTCTATTCAGGACGAGATGAAGGAAAAGATAGTAAAGGAAATAGAAAAGCAGGAAGTGCTACTGTTTCTGAAATTCAGTTGATTGGACGAGGTGTACGATACTATCCATTTCAATATCAAGACAAAATAAAGAACAAAAGAAAGTTTGATGAAAATCTTGGTAATGAAATGCGGGTACTTGAAGAGCTTTACTACCATAGCGATTCTGACCATAGATATATTGATGAGCTAAAGCGAGAATTGAAGAAGAAGGGTTTGATTGATGACGGAAGAATTGAAAAGAAATTCAATATTAAACGAGATTTTGCAGAAAGTCCGTTCTTTAAAAATGTAAAAATTTGGAAGAACGAGCAGATTGAAAATCCTGAAAGAAAGCAAAAAACAGTAGATTATTTGAAAGATAATCTAGAGCTTAAATTTGATTTGGAAAGTCTTGGAATCAGAGAGCAAGAAATTGATTTTGATAAAGAAGATTCTGATACAGAAAGATTAAACATTAATGATGTAAATAAAAAAACTATTACTAAGGCAATCAAGGAATTTGAAAAACATATCTTTGATAAAGCGGTAAATATAAAATCAAAGAAACAAAGCTCTCTTTTGAGATTTGAATCTTTGCAACAAGAAATTGATATTGAATCAATGGAAGATTTTAGAACAAAGTTAATCGGAGACCTTAAAATCAAATTAGTAACCGTAAAATCTAGCTTTGATGAAATTACAAACAAAGAAAAACTAGGAGTACTTCTAAAAGCTTTAGATATGATATTTGCTGAGCTTAAACAACATATTAATCCGCATAAGGGTACAGAATTTGAAGCATACAGCTTGGCTGACTTCTTTAGTGAGGAGGTGCGAAAAAATGTTAAAAGAGATGAACACAGCCAAAGACTAGAAGATGAATTGAAATATGAAGATTGGTATGTAGTAGACCAGTTTTATGGTACGAGCGAAGAAAAAGGATTGATTGAATTTATCAAAGATACAATTATTAACCTACAGAACAAGTATAAAGAAGTATATCTTTTAAGAAACGAAGAACAGTATAAAATCTTTGACTTTAATACAGGACAAGGTTTTCAACCTGACTTCATACTATTCTTGAAAGATAAGACAAACTTACATTATCAAGTATTTGTTGAACCAAAAGGAGACAATCTATTGGAAAAAGACGAATGGAAAAACAAGTTTTTGAAGGAAATTACCCAAAAGTACTCAAAGGAAAAATTGCTGAAAATTGAAGGTAAGGAATATAACCTGATTGGACTACCATTGTTTAATCAAAACAATAACGGAGACTTTCAAGAAGAGTACGATAAGCTCATTAATTAATTATATGAAAGCAATAATCTTAGCTAGAGTATCAACAGAAGAACAAAAAGAAGCTGGAAACTCATTGCCAGCTCAGATAACTCGTATAGAAAGATATTGCGAGCAACAGAAATTTGAGGTTATTGATACCTTTTCTTTTGACGAATCTGCATATAAAACAAAACGAGATGAGTTTGATAAAATACTAGACTTTCTAAAAACTAACAAAGAAAAAGTAGCAGTTTGTTTTGATAAGGTTGATAGACTTTCTCGTAATGTTTTTGATAAAAGAGTTTCAGTACTATATGAAAAAGCTGTAAATGATGAGATTGAATTACACTTTGTATCAGACGGACAAGTTATTAATTCAAATATGTCTGCTGTTGCGAAGTTTCAATTTGGAATGAGTCTAGGACTGGCAAAGTATTACTCAGACGCAATTTCAGACAATGTTAAAAGAGCTTTTGAAAAGATGAGAGCTGAAGGTAAATGGACTGGAAGAGTAAGAATCGGATACAAGAATATTACAGATGAAAACGGAAATAGAGATATTGCTTTAGATGAAGAGCGGGCTGATTTGGTACATAGAATTTTTGAAATGTATGCTACAGGCAATCACTCTATTGCGAGTATTCAAAAAGAGATGAATAAACTTGGATTAAAAAGTTTAAATGGAAATAAGCTTTCTAAGAGTAATGTTGATTTAATTTTGAATGATACTTTTTATTATGGAATGGCGTATTCCAAGAAATATAATTACTACTATCCGCACAAATACGAAAAGCTTGTATCAAAAGAATTATTTTTTAAGTGTAAAGAAGTACGGCTAGCTAGAGCGAGAAAACCTTCAAAGGTTGATTCAAATAACTTCATATTTAAAGGACTTTTGACCTGCCAGAAATGCGGATGTTCTGTTACTCCTGAGATAAAGACTAAGAAGAGCGGAAAGCAATATACTTACTATTCGTGTACAAATTCTAAGGGTATTTGTCAAAGAGAATATGTACCTGAAAAGACCCTCCTAGAGCCGATTATAGCCGTTCTAGAGCGATTTGAGAGCATTACACAGGATACACAGGACTATCTTCTAAAAGAGCTTAGAAAGAATAATGAAGCTGAGGTTGAATTTCATAAAAAACAGCTAAAACGAATCAATGCAGAATATCAAACAATACAATCTAAAATTAGCAGACTTACAGACCTTCTTTTAGATAATAGTATTACTAAGGAATCATATGAAGAATTTATTAACTAACAAACCAGTTATTTATGTAATAAATAGTGACCAGCCTTCTGATTCTCTACTGCAGTTAGATGGGCCAGTTATCGTCTTAAATGCCAAATTAGAAGCAGAGATTGCTAGCCTACCCGAAGAAGAGCAGGCTGATTATATCAAAGAACTGGGGCTACAAGATAGCGGACTGAATAAATTGATTGCTCAAGCCTATGACCTTCTGGGGCTGATTACCTTTCTGACTACCGGTCGCGATGAAACTAGGGCCTGGACAGTAAAACGTAATACTCCTGCACCTCAAGCAGCTGGAGTCATTCACACTGATTTTATGAAAAACTTTATCAGGGCCGAAGTGATAAACTGGATGGATTTACTTCGTGCCGGCAGTGAAACTAAAGCGAGAGAACTAGGGCTTATCCGGCTAGAAGGTAAAAACTATCTCATCCAAGATGGTGACGTCTGTAATTTTCTCATCAATAACTAAACTGGCCGCAGACCAACTATGGCTCGCCAGACTAACTGGCCGGGACGATTATAAACTAACTGGCCGCTGGGGCTATATGCCTGAGGCCACCTTTTTTTAGCTAGCTCGCTAAATCCTATAATCTGCCAACCACAAATATCTGGCTGGACATAATATCTTTTAGCGCCACTTATAAAAATAGGCCAAATCATTACTACCCGCCCGTCTTTAGCAATNNAAAAATTACGCTGCCCCCGGGCTGGGCCTAAATAAGGTTCAGTTACCATGCGGTTAATTTTTGACGATAAGATCTGAGAAACCTTAGAAGCGTCACCCAGCCTAAACTCAGCTGGAGTTTTTACTGGCCAACGGTTAGTAAACCAGGCCCAATTTTCTTGGCTATTATTAATAGCTTGAGGCGAGTTGTCTATCCCTATAACCAGGCCGGCTTTTAATAATGCCGCCTCCTGTAAAATTGTCCCCGAACCGCAGAATGGATCAAGGAGAGTATCGCCTGGCTGTAAGCCGGCTAGATTGATCATAATCTGAGCTAACTTTGGCGGAAGCATGCCCGAACGATCATCGCGCGCTGGCCGACCATAATCACGAGCCGATAACAATTTAAATGGTTGAACACCCATAGTAATGCCCCACTGCCAATAATCATTAGAACGCCATAAAACAATCTCCCCTCCCTTGGTTAGCAAATGATTTTGTTCCACAATAACGCTAGATAAAACCTTATCACGGCCAACTACCCACCGAGCCGACCGACCAGCAGCTTGAAGTTGGCGTTTTATTTGAAGACCGAAGGATCTATTCAGACTGACAGAACTATAATTAGAAAAACCAAAATTAATTTTGCCGCTATCTTGAGCTAATGATAATAAATAGTCAGCTAAATCCAGGGCTGCAGCTTCATCTAGCCTCTTAAATTGCCCCATTATTTTTCCAAACTTAATAGTACCCCCTAAGCCATCTAGTAAATCAGCTGCCAGTTCTCCCTGATAGTCAAGAGTAGCCACAGCATCATTCACTATCTGCCACTCACCGCTAATTTTAGCCATAAGCTCAGACAAAGAGAGAGCTGGATGATTACCTAAAATAAAAAAATAATTCATAATAGCTAAACTAACACAAAATCTTCAGCCTTGCAATTTATTTATCTCTATGCTATATTTTGGCTACAAAAGACAAAATAATTTTATTTGCCTTTTCCAGATTTAAACCATAGGTTTAAATGATATCTTCATTAGAAAGATATCAAGGGCAGGAAAATTGAGCACCCCTCGGCTCATTATACCTATGGTTGAGGGTTTTTTATTTATTAATATTTAATTAAATTATGGCTAAAAACAAAAGTTCTCAGTTGCCCCGCTATGAATTACTCTATGTTGTGTCTAATAAATTCACCAGCGAGGAAACTGAACCAATTGCCCAAAAAGTAGAAGACCTTATTACTGCCAGTGACGGCAATATTGTCTACCGCGAAAACTGGGGCAAAAGACGTATGTCTTACCCCATTAAAGGTTTCCAATTTGGCTATTATCGCCTGCTAGAGTTTGATTTGCCAGCTAATAAAATTGAAGAAATAAACCGCTACCTGCGGCTCTCTAACGATATTTTAAGACATCAAATCATTAAACGTCAGCCTCGGACAGTCCAAGAAATTTTAGCCGCTAAAGAAGAAATTGCTAAACGAGAAGCTAAAATAAAAGAGGGTGAAGCCAGTGTTAACCAAAAAGATAAACCCGCACCAGCTGAATCAAACTCCGACAAAACTCCAAATACTAATATAGCGGAAGAAACAACAGCGGACTAAATCTAATTTTTAATTATTTAACATACGCCTATGGACTTAAACAAAGTAATGATTATCGGCAATCTCACCCGCGACCCTGAAATTCGCACTACTCCTAGCGGACAGCCAGTGGCCTCATTTACCGTGGTCACCAATTTAGTCTGGACAGACCAAACTGGCCAACGCCAAGAAAAAGCTGAATTTCATAATGTGGTAGCCTGGCGAAGGTTAGCCGATATCTGCCGCCAATATCTCCACAAAGGCTCTAAAGTATATGTGGAGGGACGACTACAAACCCGTGACTGGATAGCTCAGGACAACACTAAACATTATCGGACAGAAAT
>MTKZ01128483.1_pt1 | contig 11268 bp, 16 predicted proteins | sample 1042781 | NCBI WGS metagenome assembly MTKZ01 (sample SAMN06212207, study PRJNA360539) | anaerobic digester metagenome | biome: Wastewater treatment plant; material: sludge; isolation source: anaerobic digester fed with sludge from wastewater treatment plant | place: Denmark: WWTP Viborg ...
GGTCGTGGAACCCCTCATGGAACCCCCCAGGGACCCCGATGACGCCGTCAGGTCACCTCACCAGGGCATCGACGCAGGTCAGGTGCCCTTCCATGCGTGGGTAAGGTCCGCGCGCCCACCCCGACATACCCCTGAAAGGGGTACCCCCCGAACGGGGAAAACCAGCAGGCGCCCCGTCCCGGTGGCCGCCGTCGCCAACCTCGTCGAGGTGGCCAGGTGTTCTCGGCCGTCAGGTCGCCGGCACAGGTGTCGGCGTCGGCCCGGTGCGGTCAGAACTGGCGGACAACGGCGGTCGCCAAAGCCAGTCTGTCCGCCACAGTGGCGGACACGAGGGCCGCCAGGTGGCGGACGAGCTGGCTGTCACCACGGTGGCCAGGTGCTCGCTGTCGGCGCCGTGATGTCGTCGGCCGCCTGGTCGCCGTCAGGGGCGCTGTCGACGGCGCCCGGACGTGTCCCGTCCCTGTGCCGCGGGGAGGCNNGGAGGCCGGCAGGTGGGCGTGTGCGCCGTCGTGGCGGGTGAGCTGGCCGCCACGAGTGCCGCCGGCGGCCGTGCGCGCGAGGGCCCGGCGTGCGTCACTTCAAGGTCCGAACACGGGGCGGGCTGTACGGAACCTGCGGCCCGTACACGCCGTCGAGGTGAGCGACGACCAGGGACCAGGGACGACGACGGCCAGGCGGTGAATGCCGCTCGCACGGCCCCGGGTCGTGAACGCAGGTGAACGTGCACGTGGAGTGCACCAGTCCCGCCACCCACAGGAGGACCCTGCGACGCGCTGACCAGCAGCGATACCCGCCAAGGGGTACTCCTCTCTGGACTGGGGGGGCCACTGGGGGATCCCTGGGGGACCCACTGGCGGGGCCACTGGACCCGACACACCTTCGCCGCGGCCGAGGCGCCACACCCGCCACACCCCTGCCGGGGGCGGGTAGCGGTAGCGGCCTCCAGGTGCCGCCGGCGGCCCCACACCCCGTGTTCGCGGGTGTGGCCGCGGGTGCCGCTACCCCCTACCTCGCCACGTCCGCCCAGGTCACCAGCCAGAATCCGGGTAGCGGCACAGGTAGCGCAACCGCTACCGGTAGCGCGGGCCCCGCTACCTCCGGGTGACCCCTAATCCCAGGGTTAGAGGTCACCGCCAGGGGGCGGGGGCAAAAAGACTTGGCCCCGGCGACATGACCGAGGTCAGCGGTCCACCGGGGCTTCCACCATCCAAGGTAGCAAGCAACCGTCCGATTCACGGTCACCACACAGGCCGGCGTGGCGGGTCAGGTACGGCGAAGGCCCCGAACGGGTGTTCGGGGCCTTCGGAGGGTCTGGGGTGGGGTCAGTCGTCCTGGCGCCAGATCAGGCTGTGCCGGACGGCGCCGCGCAGCCGCTCGATGCGGGCCGGGCTCGGCGGGGTGGGCTCGCGGTCCTCGGCGGGGATGAGCAGTGTGCCGATGACGCGGGAGTCGGCCTCGGTGGAGGCCTGCGTGATCGGTGTCATGTGTGGCCTCCTTCCTGGGTTGACCTCTGACACGTTCATCGTACGCAGCGTCGGCCAGGTTGCACATGGTCCTTAGCCCAGGCCGAGCATCCGGCGGGCGGCGGCCATCACCTGGGCCCGCTCGCTCGGGGACAACGCCGAACCGCTGGGGGATCGTTCCCGCAGGTCCTCCACCGGGATGGTGACCAGCGCGGAGACGACGACCTTGCCGATGTGGGGCGGACTCAGCACGACGTCGAAGTCGTGGGGCCTGGCGGGGTTGCTGGTCTGGCGGCACACGATGACCAGGGCGTAGCCGAGTTCGGCGCCGTAGGCCTCGGAGGAGATGACCACGACAGGCTTCTCCGCCTGGCCGCGGATGTGCAGGTCGGCGAAACGGACCTGCCCGGGGTAGGGGTGCCCGGCCGGCCGGCTCGGATCCCGCGGGGAGGGCCCCGACCCTGCCAGGGCCCGATCCAACACGGCATCGATGTGCTTCATGACCTCCGGGGTCAGGGCCGCCCCGGTGCTGGCCATCGAGGCCTTCGGGATCGGCAGGATCTGGTCGGCGTAGACGGTGAAGGGACGCCCGTCGACCATCACCACCGGCGCGTAGCTNNTCGGTCTGGCCCTCGGCGATCTCCACGCCCAGGACCGTGGCTACCCGGCGGCCGTTCCACTCATCGCAGGAGACCACCACGAAGTCCGCCGGCCCGGCCCCGTCAGGGAACACCTCACCCGAGGACCACACCTCGCCCCGGCGGGGACCTGCCTGCGCATCCGTCACGCCCCCAAGCCTCTCGTACACCGGGGACTCCCCCGGACCGCCGGCCACCGCTCCAGGAAAGCGGATCATGAGCCGAAGAGGCGGAGCGAAGAGGCGGAGCAAGATAGAGCATTAGCCATGCTAAGTGCGTTCGCCCTGGTCACCGCCGGGGCGGTGTCGCTGCGCTGGGCAAGATCCCCGGGTGGGGCCAGGAGCAGGCCGCGGGCGGCGCGACGAGCTCGCCGCGGCCCTGTGGCACGGCTGCCCCCTCGGGGGCGAGGTCGGCCCGGTGTCGGTGACCGGTGTCGGGGGTGTCCGACACCGCCTGTCTGGTGCCGGCGGTCAGCGTCGGGCTCGGCGCTGGGCCCGCACGAAGGCCTCCACCAGGAGCTGCACCTGCGGGGCGAGCAGGGGCAGGTCCCGGTCGTAGACGCGCCCGGTGTCCAGCTGCGCGGCGAACTCGGCCAGCAGCGGCGCCCACCCGGTACGCCGCGGGACCACCACCGCCGGCGCCGGGGCCTCGGCGGTGACCTGGATCCGTTGGTGGACCACCTGGACCGCGGATCGCCCGCTGTCCGCAGCCCGGGTCTGGTCCCAGGCACGGCGCCGGCACCGCGACGAGCACCACTTCGGCGGCCGGCCCCGCGCCTTGAGGGCCACCGGCTCACCGCACCACCCACACGCCAGCACCTGCCCCTCCAGGCGCCGGCCCACCGGTTCGATCCCCGCACCCTCCACCGCGGGCACCCCCTCCCGGCCGGCTTTTCGTCCCAACGAAACGAGTGCACGGGGTATCGGCACCCCCGTGCACCCACCGAAGCGACACCGACCCTGCGCCACCGGGGCCCGTCGGCCAGGCGCCGACCGCGACGTCTCCGCAGCTCAGGCCGAGGTCACCCACACATGCACCCACCGGCCGCCCGTCGCCGTCCCCCGCCACCAGGACCACCGCGACGTCCCGGCGACACCGCCGGATCCCATTCCAGCCATGATCAAAGACGACACACCTCTTGCATTCCTTTATGGGTGTATACGTCCCGTATCGTCCGGGATCTCGCCGGTTCGCGCGACGGATGCCTGTAGCGGCACCGAACCCCCGCGCACCGGCCCACACCCCGACAGGCGACGGCGGACCCGGGCGGCCGCTACACGCGCCCGCCTCTGTGTCTCGGGTGCCGCCGCTGGCGNNCGCTGGCGGGTCGCTGGTCCGGGAGTTGCGAGCTGGGTGGGCTGAGGTTCCCATCGGAAGGGCTTCGGCCCGTACCCTTGATTCATGCATGACTCACCTGGGGATGAAGAGCAGCCCGGTGCTGCTCGGCTCCAGCTCGCGCAGGAGCTCAAGCGGCTACGCGAGGCCTCGGGTGCCTCCACCCGCGAGGTTGCGGCGACCCTGGGGTTGTCGCAGTCGAAGGTCACGCGCACGGAGAACACCCGGCACCGGGTGGAGCCGGGGACGGTGGCCGCGCTGTGCGCGTTCTACGGGGTCGATCAGGACCTGGCCGCGGAGCTGTGTGCCCTGGCGGTGGCCGACAGTGGCGAGGGTGCGTGGTTGGTGCGGGCCGGCGGCACCCGTCGGCGTCAGCGACAGGGAGCCACCCTGGAGCAGGTGGCCACCCGGATCCGCCAGTACCAACCGATGCTCGTGCCGGGGATCTTCCAGACCCCCGGGTACGTACGGGGGGTTCTGGCCGCCCTGGGGGAGCCGGCCGATCCCGAGGTGGTCATCGCTGGTCGGCGGGCGCGGCAGGAGGCGCTGTTCGGGCCCGGTGGCCCGGTGTACGAGGTGATCCTCACCGAGCAGGCCCTCACGGCCCGCTACGCGACGGCGCAGGCCCTGGCCGAGCAGCTGGAGCAGTTGGTGCGCCTGGGGGAGTCGCCCCGGCTGAGCGTGCGCGTCATCCCCGCGGCCGCCCCGCGTAGCGCGATGTCGATGGTGCCGTTCGTGCACTTCACCTTCCGCGACGCCCCGCCCACGGTCTACGTGGAGACCCCCACGGTGGACCTGTACGTCGCCGCGGCCGAGGACATCGCCCGGTACGTGGCGATGTACGAGCGGCTCACGGGCGACGCTCTGGACGTCCCGGCCAGCCGGGAGCTGCTGCTGCGGCTGGCCGAGGAACACCGCCGGACCGACCGGCCGGCGGACCTCTCCAAGGAAGGAACCAATCCATGATCGACTGGTCTGTGGCCGCGTTCCGCAAGGGCAACGGGTCCGGCCTCGACGGCTGCGTCGAGGTCGCCCGGGTGGGTGAGGTGATCGGCGTCAGGGACTCCAAGAACCCCGATGGGCCGGTGCTGGAGTTCTCCCCTCGCGAGGCTGCGGTCTTCCGGGCCGGCGTCCTCGCCGGAGAGTTCGACGACCTGCTCGCCGAGTAGCAAGGCACCCCTCGTGTCGCCGGCCGGCTCAGCTGGCCGGCGACACCCACATCAGCGACGGGAGCGTGAGGAGCAGGTGGCGGTCACAGCGCAGGCGGACGCCACCGCCCGGCGCGGCATGGGGGCCCTGCTCGCCGCCGCCTTCGTCTCCCTGACCGGCGATGGGGCCCTCATGGCGGCTGCCCCGTTGCTGGCGGCCACTCTGACCTCCGACCCGGTCGCTGTCGCGGCGGTCACCGCTGCGGCCTACCTGCCCTGGCTGGTGATCGGCCTCCCCGCCGGTGCCCTGGTCGACCGGTGGGACCGGCGCACCGTGATGATCGGCGCTGACCTGCTGCGGGCCGGGCTGCTGGCCGTCCTGGTGGTCCTCGTGGTCACCACGACGGCCTCGGTGGCGGTGCTGGCGGGCCTGGTCTTCACCGTCGGGATGGCCGGGTGCTTCTTCGATGCCGCCTCCCAGGCCACCATCCCGGCCCTGGTCGGACGGGACGAGGACGACCTCACCCGCGCGAACAGTCGCCTGTGGTCCGCCGACACCCTCGGCCGGCAACTGGCCGGACCGCCCGCAGGGGCGACGGCGTTCACCGCCTCCGCCGCGCTGCCGTTCCTGGGGGACCTGGTGTCCTTCCTGGTCTCGGCGGCGTTCCTGACCCGCATCCCCCGCCAACCCCACGACCGGCAGCGTCCCCGTCAACGGACTCTGCTCGCCGTGCGCGAGGGCCTGGCCCACCTGTGGAGCACGTCGGCCCTGCGGGCGGCCCTGGCCTGGGCCGTGGCCTACAACCTGGCCTACAACAGCGCCTACGCGATGCTCGTCCTGTACACCACCCGCACCCTGGGCCTGTCCGACGCCGGGTACGGCGTGCTCGTGGCGGTCATGGCCGCCGGCGCCCTGGCCGGCGCCCAGCTCGCCCCCCGCCTGCCGGCGAGAGTGCCCGCTGGAGCGGTCATGGCCGGAACCCTCGTGGTCTCCGCCCTGGCCTGGGCCGCCCTGGTGCTGGCACCGCACCTGGCCACGGCCGTCCTTGCCCTGGTCGTCGTCGGGGCCTGCACCATGCTCGGCACCGTCGTGCTGGGCACCATCCGCCAGGTGAACACCCCCGACCGGATGCTCGGGCGCGTCGTGGCCACCTTCCGCCTGTTCGGCATCGGAGCCTCCGGGCTCGGCGCCCTCGCTGGCGGCGCTCTGGCCCACCTGTGGGGACTGCACGCCGCCTTCCTCGCCGCGCCGGTCTTCGCCGTCATGGGCGTCCTGCTGATCCGCATCCTCCGCGGCGGGCACCCCGCCCCGTAGAGGTCACCGCCGGCCCACTCCCCGATAACCCTTGACCGAGCGAGTCACCCATGACTCAATGGATGAGTCATGGGTGACTCGCTCGGCGGTCCCCAGAGGAAGGCGACCGATGGAGGAGGTGGCGGAGCTGATCTCTCGGTTGTCAGGTCGCGGTGCAGGCTGCGATCTCGACGTCGCCGGTGCTGGTGCGCATCTCGGCGGGGCGTTGCATGAGGGCTCCGCTGGAGCGCCAGGACAGCTCGACGACGCGCAGGAGCTCGAAGCCGCGCTGGGCGTAGTAGGCCTGAAGGCCGGTGTTGGTGCGCCAGCAGTCCAGGCGCAGCCACTGTTTCCCGCGTTGCTGGGCTTGGTCGCCGGCCCAGTCGAGGAGTGCGTCTCCGAGGCCGGTGCCGCGTCCTTCGGGTCCGATCATGAACTTGTACAGGTACAGCGCGCTGTCGGGGTCGTCCTCGGGAGTCCAGAAGTCGGGGTCGGCCCCGTTGAGGGTCAGGGAGGCCACGATGGCGCCGGCGGGGTCGGTGACGGCGTGGGTGACGCCGTCGTTGAGGCCGGCGCGGATGACGTGGGCGCCGCGTGCGTGGTCGGTCCACTGCTCGATGCCGGCGGCGTGCAGCCAGGTCTCGGCGTAGCGGCGCAGGCCGATGAGGGCGTCCAGGTCGGCGAGGGTGGCCTGGCGGATCGTGTAGGGCCCTGGGCTGGTCATGGGTCAGATGGCCAGGCGGTAGTGCAGGGACTGGCGGTCGCCGGGGCAGATGGTGACCATGACGCGCAGTCGGCGGTCGTCCTGGCCGATGCCGATGCGCACGTGTTGGGCCACGGGGGTGCCCATGGGCAGGGCGAGGTCGTCGGCTTCGGTGGGGGTGGGCATCCGCACGGTGATCTCGTCTTCGACGTAGCGCTGCGGGTGGCCGATCGCGGCGAGGATTCCTCCGCGCATGACGACGTCGCGCTCCTCCATGAGGGGGGTGCCGCGGGCGATGTCCTCGGGGAAGTAGCTGTTGGCCAGTTGGTAGACCGCGCCGTTGACCAGGCGGCGGCGGGCCCGGCACACCACGAGCTCACCGACGGGCAGGTCGAGCCAGGCTGCCACGGCCGCGGTGGCCGGGACGATCGAGACGGTGACGATCTGCTGGGGGGTGCCTCCCTGCTCGATCACGGCGGCGGCCCAGTCGTCGGTGCCTTTCTCCTGGTCGTCGCGCCGGTCGCCGGTCTCGAAGGTGCTCAGGTCCCAGCGCAGAGGGGCGTGGGCGCGCACGGTGCGCCCGCGCCGTCCCTGCCCCTCGGTGACCAGGCCTTCCTGCTGGAGGCGTTGCAGGGCCAGGCGCACGGTGTTGCGGGAGACCCCGTGCTGGGCGACCAGGTCCAGCTCCCCGGGCACCTGGTCGCCGGGGGCCAGGTCCCCGGTCTCGATGCGGGTGCGCAGCTCGGCGTAGACCCGCTCCCACAGTCGGCTCTCGCTCATCCGGCCACCCTCCACAACTTTTGTGCCAACAATTGGCACAGAACCCTTGACCCTGCTCATTTTCTGTACCTACAGTACTGACCATTGGTGGGAACGCCAGTGACCAGCCAAAAGACGTCCCCCGACCGGTGCTCGCAACACCGGTCGGGGGGCTTGATCCGACCTGGATGAGAGGACGGACCCATGCCCATCGTGGCGGAACGAGGAACGGAGCACGTGGCCAGCGGTGACTGGCGTCATCGGGCGGCGTGTCTGGAGGAGCACCCGGAGCTGTTCTTCCCGGTCGGCAAGAGCGGGCCGGCGGTGGAGCAGGCGGCCGAGGCGAAGCTGGTGTGTGCCGGCTGCCCGGTGCGCGAGGCGTGCCTGTCGTGGGCGCTGGCCACGGGCCAGGACCACGGGATCTGGGGTGGCCTGGACGAGGAGGAGCGACGCGCGTTGCGGCGCCGTCGTGCTCGTGCCGCCCGGCGGGATCGGGGGGCCGCGGCATGAACACCCCGCAGATGCCCCCGGTGCCCTCGGCGCTGTCGGTGCGTCTGGGCCAGGATCTGGCCCAGGTCATCGCGATGTTGCGGGAGTGGGCGCAGTGGTCCGGGCAGGCCCAGACGGTGCTGTGCCAGCTGGGGATCTCGGTCCAGCGCGAGTACTGCCCTGATCCCGAGCCGGGCGAGTCGTATGCCCTGAGCGATCCGCAGATCGCGTCCTACCTGCTGAAGTCCCGGGCCTTGGTGCTCCGGGACATCATCTCGGGCCTGAACCGCACGGCCGAGGCGCTGGAGCGCCTGCAGAAGACGGGCGGTGAGCCCGGATGCTGAGCTTGTTGTTCGCGATGGTCGCGGTGGTCGCGGTCGTGACTGTTGCGGTGATGGCCGTGATCAGTGTTGAGGCGTGGTCGGTGCGGGTGGCGTGGCGCACCCGGTTGGCGTGTGAGCTGGAGCAGCAGCGTCAGGCCGCGGCGTTGGAGGAAGTCAGCCGGCATCGGGCCCGGCTGGCCCGAGAGCTGGACGCACTGGACCAGGACCCGGCGGCCAGGGTCGCCGGGGGTAGTGCCCTGGATCTGCCGGGCTCCCGGGATCGGGGGGCCGCGGCGTGAAGCTGGTCATCCGCAAGGTCACCGATATCTGGTGTGGCCCGTACTGGCAGGTCTGCCTGTGCGCGCAGACGCCGTTCGGGCGTAGCGCGGTGCGGCTCGCCACTGCGGTGTCATGGGAGCAGGTTCCCCAGGTCGCCCGGTCGTTGTGGGACGGCGAGCCGGCGCGCCGGTACCGCGCGCGTGCGGCCCGGCGGGATCGGGGGGCCGCCTCGTGAGCGAGAAGAGGCTTCTGCGGGTCGTGGGGGGCGAGTACGCCGGTTGTGAGGGCCGGCTGTTGTCGGCGTTGCCGGACCGGGTGCTGCTGCAGCTGGTGCCCGGCGGGCTCCTGGCTGTGGTCGCGGTCGCGGACATCGAGTGGCCGGCGCCGGATCGGGGGGCCGCCTCGTGAACGTTCAGGTGCGAGTCTCGGTGCGCGGTGCGCATGTGACGTGTCGGACGCGGGGGTGTCCGCGGCGGGGTCGTGATCTGTGGCCGACCCGGACGTGTCCGGGGTGCGGTAAGCGGCTGGTGCGCAGGTGGTCGCGGTGAGCGCCCGGGTGGGTTGGTCGCGGGTCGTGGACGCCGCGGTGTGGGCGGTCGCGGCCAGTGGGTGTGCGTTGTCGTACAACGCGATCCAGTCCGCGGCGGTGGCGCACGTGGACTTTGAGCCGTTGTCCTACCTGCTGCCGTTGGCCACTGACGGCGCGGCGATCGCGGCGGCGGCCCGGTACGTGCTGGACCGCCGGGCGGGTCTGTCCGGGCGCGGGTGGCAGGCGATGGCCTGGAGCGCGATCGGGGCCTCGATCGTGCTCAACGTCGTGGGCCGCGGCTGGCAGGACGCGTTGTGGCATGTGGCCGGGCCGGCGGTGCTGGCCGCGGTCACCGAGCTGTACGCACACCGCGCGGCCCGTCAGTTCGTCGCCGAGCAGCACCAGGCCCACGAGCTCGAGGTGGGGATCCCGCGCCGGTTGTGGCTGACCGCGCCGGTGGCCTCGTGGCGGTTGTGGCTGTGGATGGCCCGCACCGGCACCCGGGACGCCGTCGTGGCGCGGGTGGCCCTGGGCCGTTACGCCGCGGCCCGAGAGGCCCTGCGTGCGGCGTGCGCGGGCCGGGCCTACCGGCGGATGCGACGGGTGGCGGCCCGCCAGCTGCGCGCGGCCACGCTGGCTCCGGCGGCGGTGCTGGACGTGCTGGGCTGGAGCGGCGGGAGCGTGCCGGGCGATGCCCCGGCCGCGTTGCGGGCCCTGCTGGCCACCGCCCTGGCCGGCAGCCCCGACCCGAGCGTCCCGGTCGAGGTCGACCCGGTCGTCTCGACCGACACGCACCGGGTCGAGGCACTGGGCCGAGTCGAGCCGGTCGAGGTCGACGGGTCGAGGGGTCGTGTGCTCGACCCGACCGGAGGAAGCCGGTCGGGTCGAGTCGAGATCTCGCGCGGGTCGAGGCCGGCCGCCTCGACCGTCGCGGCGCGGACCGCTGCGGGTCGGGGCCGGGATGAGGCCCAGGTGCGGTGGGACCTGCTGGTCGCCCTGCGCGAGGGCCGGCTGAGCCCGGATTCCTCGGTGGAGGAGGTTCGCCGGGAGCTGGGGATGGCCTGGCGGACCGCTCGGCCGTGGCAGGCCCGGCTGGCCGAGATCGCGGGGTCCATGGCCGAGATCGCGGATTCGGTGGCCGGGGTCGAGGCGGGTCCGGTCGAGCCGGAGCCGCACGGGGTCGAGGCGTCCGGTCGGGTCGAGTCCCGCGGGGTCGACCTCGACCCGGCTGTTGCTGTCGACCCGGCTGAGGGGCTCGACCCGGTCGAGCTGGTGCCGGTCGCCCTCGACCGGCCGGTGTGGGAGGCGGTCGCGTGATCCGGTTCCCACGCCCCAGGTGTCCCGCCGCGATGGGCGGCGGGTTGATCCAGGGAGGCAGTCATGGCGCAGGCGGAGGTCGAGATCCAGGACCTGTTGGGCCGGCGGTTGGCGGTGTTCACGGCGGATGTGGACCCGGAGTCGGCCAGCGAATGCGCGGCCCTGTTGCGGTCCCGGGCCCGCGAGCTGCGCCGCCCGGTGGAGCAGTTGCGGCTGGTGACGTGGACGACGCGGGGGATGCGACGGCGCCTGGAGTACCGCGCCTGAGCGGCCCCGCCCGCGGCCACACCCACGAGCACGACGAGCACGAACGAGATCGAGATCGGGACCAGGCCGCGGGCGCGGCGGGAGAGGAGCAGGAACGATGACAGGGACTCTGTGGCTGCTGCTGGTGGCCTGTGGGGTCGGGCTGATGTGGGTGATGCGCTACACGCGCCACCCGATGATCGACGCGGTGCTGATCCGCGCCAGCGCCTTCAGCTTCGTCGGGGCCGGGATCGTGGGCGCCGGCGGCTGGATCGGCGCTCTGCTGGGCGGCCTGGTCGGCGGGTTGAACGCGGTCGGCGCCCAGCTGGGCAGCGCGGCGATCGGCTCGGCCGCGGTGTGGATCATCTGGGCCGGGCTGTCGCTGATGTGGGTGCTGACGATCCTGCCCGAACGATGGTTCGGCCGGTCCATCCCGGACTGGCTGGCCATCTCCGGGGTGGTGCTACCGGGGATGGCCGCCTCGATCCCTGGTTCCTTCGGGGCCGGACTGTCCAGGGTGATCGAGTCCTGCGGCCAACTGATGATCCACGTCGTGGGTAACGCGTTCGGGGTCGGGGGTGGCGCGTGATGGGCCCGGAGATCCTGCTGGTCCTGCTGGCGGTGTGGCTGGTCGCGGCCCCTGACGGGGCGTCGTTGGCCATCTCGCGGGGGGCGGCCGGTGCGGTGCGCGCCGGGATCGGTGCTGGGCGCGGCGCGCACCAGGCCCACCGGGCCGCCCACCCCG
>MTKZ01008957.1_pt1 | contig 11266 bp, 5 predicted proteins | sample 1042781 | NCBI WGS metagenome assembly MTKZ01 (sample SAMN06212207, study PRJNA360539) | anaerobic digester metagenome | biome: Wastewater treatment plant; material: sludge; isolation source: anaerobic digester fed with sludge from wastewater treatment plant | place: Denmark: WWTP Viborg ...
TCTAATGTTTTTGTTCAGTTCAGAACCTGAAGTATTTTTCCCTGATCGGAACGTTAAGCATTGCTGAAGCTGCATTGTCTCCCTCAATTTCTTCCTTTTCCGGATTCCAGGTAAGGCGTGAGCCTGTCTTAATGGCAATGAGGCCGAGCTGGCACATGGATATTGTCCTGTGAGCCGTTTCAAGAGGCTCTAACGACTGCTTCCCGTTTCTTACCGCTGCCAGAAAGTCTTCCTTGTCCGTCAGCAGGTTACCGAATGAGATCTCTCCGGCAGCCGGTTCCCGACCGACAAGTTCCGGTGAGCTTGCTGAAAGCTTATCGGGATATTCAACTTCTATCCAGCCTTCAGTTCCCTCGAACCTCACATAAGGTTTTTCTATTCTGAAAAGGACTTCAACTCCGTCGGCATAGAGGTATTTAATATCGAAGCTGTTGAGGGTGTTCCATAATCCCCTGTCGAACTCACCTGTACCTTCTATGCTGACCGGACCCGTGTATTCGCTGTTGTGTCCCCATTGTACGATTCCCATAAGGTGGGCACCCCAGTTGCTAATCATGCCGTTGCAGTACGAATCGACCCTCATCCATCCCGGCCGTCCGTAGGCTTTAATTGCATGGACTCTTTTTTCGGTGTATGGGGTTTCCCAGGCAGGTCCGAGCCACATGTCATAATTAAGCTCTGGAGGTACAGGCATTGTAGGCTCGGCTTTAAGGGAATCGCCCGAAAGCTCTGCAGGAACAGCGACTTTGATACGAACAAGTTTACCTATGTGTCCGTTCCTGACAATTTCAATCGCACGGGCAAATTTCGGCAGGGGTCTGAATTCAGAGTCATTACGGGTTATTATCCCGTATTTCTTTATGGCTTTCACCAGCTGGCGGCCATGTTCTATGCAGGTTGAGACAGGTTTTTCAAGGGAGACATGTTTCCCTGCCCTTGCTGCTTCAATGGCCATAGGAACGTGCCAGTGATCGGGAGTGGCGATCATTACTGCATCGACATCCTTTCTGATCATAACTTCGCGAAAGTCATCGAAGGTTCCGCAGCCCTTGTATGAAGATCCCTTAGCGGCTGAATAGAAGTCGTCCACCTGCTTCTTTGCATTGGCCAGGCGCCATGAATCAACGTCGCAAACTGCAACAACTGCGGAGTTGTCTGACTTAAGGAACTGAGGAATGTTGGGATTAACGGTCTGCCTTCCCAGGCCTATGACAGCGACATTTATCCTGTCGGAGGGAGCCTTCCCCTTTGGAAAGGCCGATGAAAGTATCGTCGGTACAGCAAATACCCCGGTTGCTGCAATACCCGAATTCCTTATGAATTCTCTTCTCCTGATTACCATAGTGCTTCTTCCTGTTTAAGTATTATATTATAAATTCAGATGACTTTCTCTTAATTTATGCCTGAACTGGTCTGTTACAGGCACGGACCCGGAAAATTTCAGATAATTGTTTTATACTGTTTAAAGATAATCTAATATCTGAATCGGATGAACTGTTACCATGAAAAAACTGTTTCTGAAAATCACATCAGTTGCCGGAAAAAGCAACCATGAAATTACATCCCTGCATGATGGCTGAAATTTTATTTTCTGCTAATTCTTATTAACTTTAAATTCTATATGGAACCAGGTAAATAAATATTCAATCAAGCTGAAAATCATGAAAAACACAAACATCTCAAGACGCAGGTTTCTGGGAACAGCGGCCGCAGCAACATTGCTTACAGCAGTACCTTTCAATATCTCATATTCGGCAGCTCCAGGACGCAAGAAGCCAAATTCAAAGGTGGGAGGGGTTCAGCTGGGAGTCACTACATACAGTTATGGAAGCATGCCTCACAAGGTTGATGAAGTAATTGAATATCTTCTTTTCGCAGGAGTGAACAGCATCGAGTTGCGTAATGTTGCCGAGGAGGATCTTGGCATACCACAGATAGCACGGCCCAGGTCGATGACACAACTTACCGAAGAGCAGAGGGCGGAGATGAAAAAGGCTTCGGAAGCCATAAGGGAAGAGCAGAAGAAATGGAGATTGTCGCTGCCGATGGAGCGTTATGAAGAAATGAGGAAGAAATTCAACAAGGCCGGAATCGAGGTTTATATAGCGAAGTTTGCACCATCGGCATGGTCGGATGAGGAGATCGATTATGCCTACAGGGCAGCAAAGGTTCTGGGTTCAATCGGAATCACCGATGAAATGACTGACGCCAACTGTCAGCGGCTTGGCAAATTCGCCGAGAAGCACAACAGCCTCGCCATGTTCCATACTCACGGCCAGGTTGCCGACCCGGGATTCTCATTCGACAAGTATCTTTCATATTCACCGGCAAACATGCTCAACCTTGATGCAGGCCACTATTACGGTGCGACCGGATTGCATCCCAATGATGTGATAATTAAGTACCACGACAGGATGAGAAGCATTCATATCAAGGATAAGACCGGTCCAAAACATGCCACGCCCAATGCAAACAAGCCTTTCGGAGAGGGAGAAACACCCATTGCCGATGTGCTTCTTCTTCTTAAAAAGGAAAAATGGCCCATCCGGGTAGATGTTGAGCTTGAATACAGGATCCCTGAGGGATCGGATGCTGCAAAGGAGGTTAAGAAATGCATAGATTACATGAGAAACATACTGGGGTGACCTACAGTCATATCCGGTTTATAAAAATATTAGTCCTGCTGTTTGCGCTTGTTATTCTGTCAATTACGGATTTATCGGCACAGAAATCCAGGAATATTACCATCTACGGAAAGGTTGTCGACGGCAACGACAAGCCGGTTGCAGGAGCCGCCATCTTCATCGACAACATAAAAACCGATGTTGTGACAGACAAGAACGGCAGTTACCGGATCAGGGTAAAGCCGGGAGCAGCTGAAATACTTGTTCTTTCCCTTTTCGGAGATGCTTCCGAAGAGAAGATCGGGGGAAGGAGCGAGATCAATTTTGTTCTCAGGGAGAGGACCGGAGAACAGCCGTCTGTCCAGAAGGTTCAGGAGGCTCCGAAAGCCCTTAATATCAAGGATTCGGCTGTGCCAGTGTATCAGGATATCTATGATATGATCAGGGGAAGGGTTCCGGGTGTTGAGGTCTCAGGCAAATCAATAAAGATCCGCGGCACTCATTCTCTCAATGTGAGCACTGAACCTCTTTTTGTTGTTGATGGCGTAATTACTCAGGATATTGACGGCATAGCGCCTGAAACAGTCAGTTCCATTGAGGTTCTTAAAGGGCCCGATGCAACAGCCTACGGAACCAGGGGAGCCAATGGCGTTATTCTGATTAAGCGCCGGACAGGCAAGGAGTGATGAAAGAGAAAGATCCTTAAGGGCTATAATTTCTTATTCGTCCTTAAGGATGTCAAATATTGAAACCCGGTCAGTTTCTTTACGGAACGGGCCGGGATTCTTCACATGTCAACCTCACTCCGGGCATAGACCGGATATTGTATTTGTTTTGTAAATAAATGATTATTAGTAATAAATGCAAGAAATGAATACCTTAAGAAAACCCAGCCTGCTGGCATCAGCACTTGCCATGATCCTGTTTTTTACTTTGGCATGCAGCAACAAATGGACTGAAGAGAGCAAGGGAAGCTATAATGTTGTCCATAATGAGGATGGGCAAACCCTTGGATATTCTCCTTCATCGGGAGTAAGCATACTGACTGTAAAGCGTCTGGCCTTCAAGGACCTTAACAGGAACGGGAAACTTGATCCCTATGAAGACTGGCGCCTGAGTGCGGATCAGCGTGCGGCCGACCTGGCATCGAAGATGTCGGTTGAACAGATAGCAGGGCTTATGCTTTACAGCAGTCACCAGTCGATACCTTCTGCAGGTGGCGGATTCGGGGGTGCAGCCACTTACGGAGGCAAGCCTTACGGTGAGAGCGGCTCACAGCCGGGGGACCTTTCGGATCAGCAGAAGAAATTCCTTACGGATGATAACCTGAGGCATGTTCTTATAACATCGGTAGAGACTCCGGAGGTGGCAGCTGCATGGAACAACAATGCTCAGGCTTTTGTTGAGGGAACAGGACTGGGGATTCCTGTGAACAACAGTTCGGATCCGCGGCATGGAAGCGATTCGTATGCTGAATACAACGCCGGCGCCGGAGGAAGGATCTCGATGTGGCCGGGTACTCTTGGAATAGCAGCCACCTTTGATCCTGAGCTGATGAAAAGGTTCGGGCAGGTGGCTTCCATCGAATACAGGGCTCTTGGTATTGCCACGGCATTGTCGCCGCAGATCGATCTGGCAACCGAGCCGCGCTGGTCGCGCTTTGACGGAACAATGGGCGAGGATCCCGATCTGGCAACGGATATGGCACGAGCCTATGTCGACGGCTTTCAGACATCGGAGGGTGAAGCACATATTTCAGGAGGATGGGGCTATCACAGCGTAAATGCCATGGTAAAGCACTGGCCCGGCGGCGGACCTGAAGAGGGGGGAAGGGATGGACATTACGGTTATGGCGCCTATGCTGTTTACCCGGGAAACAACCTTAAGGACCACCTGAAACCTTTTACCGAAGGAGCGTTCAGGCTTAACGGATCCACAGGGATGGCTTCGGCTGTAATGCCCTATTACACCATATCATTTAACCGTGATACCAGTTATGGAGAAAATGTGGGAAATGCCTACAGTAAATTCATTATCAACGATCTTCTCCGGAGAACCTACGGCTACGACGGAGTGGTCTGTACTGACTGGGGTGTGACCGGAGATGTTTCAGCTGTTGACCGTTTCGAGGGTAAAAGCTGGGGGGCGGAAACCCTTTCAGTTGCGGAACGTCATTACAGAATAATTATGGCCGGAGTCGATCAGTTCGGCGGAAACAACGACAAGGGACCGGTTCTTGAAGCATACTCGATGGGGGTGAAGGAAAACGGAGAGGAATTCATGCGTTCACGATTTGAGCAGTCGGCTGTCAGGCTTCTGAAGAATATCTTCAGGGTCGGTCTGTTCGAGAATCCTTATCTCGACACGCAAAACACCAGGAACACGGTCGGAAATCCTGAATTCATGAAGGAGGGATATGATGCACAGCTGAGATCTGTCATCATGCTGAAGAACAGATCAGGTTCTCTTCCCCTGAAGAAGCAGATGAAAGTATATATTCCAAAGCGCTATACTCCGGCAGGCAGCGACTGGTTCGGACGGGAAACACCAGAAAGGTGGACCGATCCTGTCAATCCGGCAACAGTCTCAAAGTATTTTGAGGTTGTTGAAAAACCCACTCTGGCTGATTTTGCACTTGTGAGCATTTCAAGTCCCGCAGGCGGAACAGGTTATGATCGCAGAGATGCCGAAAACAAAGGAAACGGTTATGTGCCGGTAAGCCTGCAGTTCTCAAAATACCGGGCTGATCACGCACGCGAAACAAGTATTGCAGGAGGAAGCCCTCTTGAGAGTTTCACCAACAGATCGTACTTGGGCAAAACCGTCGAAACACGGAACATGTACGACATGAAAATGGTAAACGAGACAAAAGCCGTTATGGGTAATAAACCTGTAATAGTTCTTGTCGATGTTTCAAATCCAATGGTATTCTCTGAGACAGAGAAGAACTCTGATGCCATACTGGTTCATTTTGGAGTACAGGATCAGGCATTGCTGGATATTATTACCGGCAGTTTTGAACCCTCAGGTCTGCTTCCTTTCCAGATGCCCTCCGATATGAAGACCGTTGAAGAGCAGTTTGAAGACGTTCCAAGGGATATGAAACCATACACCGACAGTGAAGGTAATACCTATGATTTCGGGTTTGGTCTAAACTGGAAGGGAGCAATAAATGACGGAAGAGTTGTGAAATACAGAAATAACTGAAAATCCTAATTTTGCGAATAAACGGAAATCATTCGTTCACGGATGAATTCCCCGGATTGGTCAAATTGAAGGTCGTCTGATACTGATATTAAGTTAATTTGGCCTTGATTGTTGTTTAACATGGGGGCTATAACAGATAATCATTTACCTGATTAAGTCAGGTAAACCCGACAAAGGTATTTGTCAGGGCAAAAACTGATTTCTGTACGATTTTTGATAGGGATTTAATACTGTTCATTGCTAAAGATGTAACTTAGATTTCTAAAACTGTACTGAAAAAACTAAACCTGAATTTAAATAAGCATCTGATGAAATATACAAGATTTTTTGTATCCATTGCTATACTTTTTCTTGCACTCAATACTGCCAAAGCGCAGGTTTGCATAACCCTGACTTCAGGTCCGCAAAGTCAGGTAGTTTGCAATGGCTCTCCTATTATTGATATTGTATATGATCTTGGATCCGGTGTAACCCTTGGAACTGTTACCGGACTCCCGAACGGGGTCGGGCATACGATCGTCGGAAACCGTGTAACTATAAGTGGTTCCCCCAATGTTACAGTGTTTGGTAATTTTGATTATGAGGTTACGACAAACGGAACATGCACGGGTCCTCCCAATGCAAAAGGTACCATCACCGTGAACTCTGTTCCGCCGGCGCCAACAGCAGCTCCGGTACAGACTTTCTGTGCAATTGATAATCCTGATGTGTCTGACCTTACGGCCGCAGGCACCGGTATCTTGTGGTACCAGACTGCAAGCGGAGGATCAGCGCTTGACCCTTCAACACTTCTTGTTTCAGGTCCTTATTATGCTTCACAGACCGTAAACGGATGTGAATCAACCAGCAGGGTGACTGTCTTTGCAGTCGTTAACAATCCCGCACCTCCTCTTGCGCCCTCCCCGCAGTCATTCTGTGCAGTCAATAATCCCATTGTGGGTCAGCTGGTTGTTTCGGGAAGCGGGATACAATGGTATATTGAATCCACAGGAGGAATGCCGCTTCCGTCATCTGCTTTCCTGACGACCAGAACTTATTATGCAAGCCAGACCATCGATGGATGTGAATCAACCACGAGAACCGCAGTTTCGGTTATTGTTGGCGATGCGCCTCCGCCTACAGGTTCTGCAACACAGACCTTCTGCACTGCCGACAATCCAACTGTGGCAAACCTTCAGGCTACAGGGACAAACATCCGCTGGTACCTTACAGCAACAGGAGGTACTTCACTGGCTTCTTCAACCCCCATTTCAACCGGGACTTATTATGCAAGCCAGACACCCGGCACTTGTGAATCATCAACTCGTCTGGCAGTTGCTGTTACTGTCGACAACCCTCCGGCTCCGACAGGAGCCTCGCCTCAATATTTCTGTCAGATTAACAATCCGACAGTTGCTTCATTAACAGCAACAGGCACGGGTATCAGGTGGTACCTTAATGCAAGCGGCGGAACTGCCCTGGCATCGACAACATTGTTATCAACGAGAACTTACTATGCCAGCCAGACTTACGGGAGCTGCGAATCAACAAACAGACTTGCAGTCTCAGTTGTTGTCAATAATCCTTCCGCTCCCACAGGCACATCGCCGCAAAGCTTCTGCGCTATCGATAATCCGACTGTGGCAAGCCTTGCAGCATCGGGTTCAGACCTGAGATGGTATACCGTTGCAAGCGGAGGTACACCCCTTCCGTCAGCCACACCGCTCAACAATGCCACATATTATGCAAGCCAGACCATAGGAGGGTGTGAGTCAGCTTCGAGGCTGGCAGTTGTGGTCAGTGTTGGAAACCCGGCTGCACCAACAGCAGTGTCGCCGCAGATATTCTGTGCAATAAATAATCCTACTGTTGCCAATCTGACTGCAACAGGCACATCAATAAGGTGGTACCTTACCTCAACAGGAGGCACAGCTCTGGCATCAACAACCCCTCTTGTAACAGGAACCTATTACGCAAGCCAGACAGTGGGCTCATGTGAATCAGCAACAAGACGGTCAGTTGCAGTAACAGTCAACGATCCGTCTGCACCAACGGGCCCGGCTTCACAGGACTTCTGCCTTATCAGCAATCCTACGGTTTCGAGTCTTACCGCCTCCGGAACCGGAATAAGATGGTATCTTACAGCCACAGGAGGAACAGCGCTGGCTCCCGCCACGCCACTTATAACAGGAACTTATTATGCCACGCAGACAGTGAGCGGATGTGAATCCGTAACACGCCTGATGGTCAGTGTGACGGTCAGTATACCTTCGGCACCAACAGGCGATGCCGTTCAGGTTTTCTGTTCGGGTTCCAATCCGACGGTCGCCAACCTCACTGCTGTGGGTCTCAACATTCTATGGTATCTTACCCCTACGGGGGGGACACCTCTCTCATCAACCACAGTCCTGGTAACAGGCAATTACTACGCAAGCCAGACGATAGGCACATGTGAATCAGCTTCACGTCTGGCTGTTGCCGTAACAGTAAACCAGACACCAGTTGCAAATGCAGGGACCGGTGGTGACGCATGTGGATTGAGTTTCAGTCTTAATGCAGTTACCCCGCTTGCAGGTACAGGTACCTGGTCGCAAACAACAGGTCCGGGTACCTCAGTCTTCGCACCTGGTCCGGGTACGCCGAATGCACTGGTTACAGTAACAGCCTATGGTACTTACACTTTTACCTGGACTGTGATAAACAACAACTGTGTAAATTCTGCCACCATTACAGTCAACTTCTATCAGCAGCCGCTTGCCAACGCGGGAACAGGAGGAGTGGAATGCGATCTTAATTTTGCCCTTAACGCGGTTCCCGGAATCGGAGTGGGAACATGGTCGCTTGTGACAGGCACAGGTACGGCATCTTTTGTTCCTACACCAAATGCACCTGATGCAACGGTTATCGTTTCGGATTACGGGACATATACCTTCAGATGGACAGAAGCAAACGGAACATGTACATCCAGTGCCGTAGTCACAGTTAACTTTTACGAGCAGCCTGTTGCGGATGCAGGACCCGGAGGTGATGCATGCGACCTCGATTATCAGCTGGCAGCGGTTCCAAGTGCCGGAGTGGGGTCGTGGTCGATGATCGACGGAACCGGCACTGCACTTTTTACACCGGACGCAAGTTCCCCGACAGCTCTTGTTACGGTTTCGGAATATGGTACCAAACAGTTCAGATGGATTGAAACAAACGGTATCTGTGCCGATACCGCAGTAATAACCGTTAACTTCAACCAGCAGCCTGTTGCCAATGCAGGAACGGGCGGAAACAACTGCGGCCTTGAGTTCAACCTGTCGGCTGTGCCCAGTTTCGGGGTCGGTACATGGACGATTGAAAGCGGACCCGGAACAGCCTCCTATACTCCGAACGCAAATTCGCCTACTGCAGAGATCAGAGTCAGCGTTTACGGAACCTACGTTTTGAGATGGACAGAGATGAACGGATCATGCTCGAGTAGTGCAACGGTATCAGTCACATTTATTTCCCAGCCATCAGCTGATGCAGGTAACGGCGGCAATGAATGCGGTCTGACATTCCTTCTGAATGCAGTTCCTGCACCATCAGGCAACGGTTTGTGGTCGAAGATCAGCGGGCCGGGAAATGTTACATTTACTCCCGACGCTTCAAGACATAACGCTACAGTATCAGTTACCCAGTTCGGTTCATACGATTTTGCCTGGACCCTTAACAACAGTGAGTGTACATCTTCAGATATCATTAGAGTTACCTTCCATGATCTTCCGCAGGTAAACGCCGGAGCTGATGCGGCAATCTGCGAAGGCCGGACGGCACAGCTCAATGCAACCGGCAGCGGAACATTCGCCTGGATCCCGGCAGCTTCTCTCAGTAATCCTGCTGTCTCCAATCCGGTAGCTTCTCCGGATGCTACAACAACTTATACCGTAACACTGACCGATCAGTATGGATGCCGGAACAGCGACGAGGTTAAGGTTGAAGTGCGTAGTCAGCCTGTTGCCGATGCAGGTGAAGATCAGGAGCTTGATTTTCTTTTCGAGGCTGATCTTGATGCAAATGAACCGGGAGAAAGTGAGACCGGAGCATGGACGATACTGACAGGCGAAGGAGATTTTTCAGATGTAAATGATCCGCAGGCACGGGTCACAGATCTTGGAATTGAAGCGAACAGCTTTATCTGGACAGTGACAAACGGAGTTTGTCCCGTGGCATCCGATACTGTCAATATAAACGTAAGAAGCCTTATAATACCAACACTTATCACTCCCAACCTGGATGGTAACAATGACTTCTTCGTGATCAAGGGCATAGAATCGCTCGGCGAAACTTCCCTAACTATTTTTAACAGGTGGGGCGCCAGGGTATTTGAGAACAAGAATTACGATAATCTTTGGAACGGAGTTGATGATAAGGAAAATCCTTTGCCGGAAGACACATATTTCTATATACTGAATCCTGAAAAAAGTAAAACCCTTAAAGGTTATGTGGTTATAAGACGATGAAATTAGATTAATGCAGCAAGTTACTAAGATATTGATTCTTCAGATTATTCTCATTCTGCCGGCCACCGGCCTCCTTGAAGCCCAGCCGTTATGGGTTGCAGGTACACCGGTCGTGAATTCAACCGGACCCGTGACCATTGATCTGGGTTACGGGCTTGACCGGACAGGTACAGTTTATATCCTTGTTTATAACTATGATAATACAAATGATCTGAGTTCAACCCTTGTCAGATACCTTGCACGTTTCGGACCTTCGGGAAATCTTGTTGAAACTGCAGAACTGGATGTGAAGAGAGCCGACGTAGGCCAGGTCCGCCGTGTTGTGCTTGAGGTAAGGGATCCTGACCAGATACATACGATCTTTATTGTTGCCGCTGACAGCAGGGGACGACTTCAGCAGACCCCGGTAAGGCTTACTGCAACTACTCTGCCCTGCCCTCCGGCAAACCCTGGTACGGGAGGCGATGAATGCGACCTTGATTTTGTTCTGAACGCGGTTCCATCTTTTGGATCGGGAACATGGACAAGAGTTTCCGGACCGGGTAATGCTACATTTTCACCCGATCCGCGGACTCCTGATGCGACGGTAAGGGTTACGGTTTATGGAACCTATGTTTTCAGATGGACCGAAACAATTGGAGATTGCAGGTCAAGCGGCGACATTACAGTGAATTTCTACCAGCGACCGGATGCTGATGCAGGCAGAGGAGGCACGGAATGTGATCTTGATTTCAACCTTAATGCTGTTACCATTTCTGATGATGTCAACGGCACATGGACCATGACGGAAGGTTCTGGTTCGGCCATATTTAGCCCTGATGCCAATTCTCCGTCTGCTGTTGTACGGGTAAGCGAGTATGGGAGGAAAGTTTTTACCTGGACCGTGACAAGTGGTCCGTGCACTGATGCCTCAGAAGTGACTGTTGACTTCTATCAGGCTCCTGAGCCTGACGCGGGCGAAGATGCAAG
>MTKZ01013306.1_pt2 | contig 11266 bp, 10 predicted proteins | sample 1042781 | NCBI WGS metagenome assembly MTKZ01 (sample SAMN06212207, study PRJNA360539) | anaerobic digester metagenome | biome: Wastewater treatment plant; material: sludge; isolation source: anaerobic digester fed with sludge from wastewater treatment plant | place: Denmark: WWTP Viborg ...
TTTCGCTATGGCGCGCGCGCATACCGGTACTTATTTTTGGACGCCGGGCATGTTTGCCAGAACCTCCATTTGGCAGCTGAAAGCATTGGCTGTGGCGTTTGCGCAATTGGAGCTTTTGAGGATGAAGCCGTGAACGCTGCGTTAGGATTGGATGGACGCCAGCAATTTGTGATTTATATGGCTTCTGTGGGCAAAAAAACCGTCTAAAAACTGCTTTATGAACTCCAATTACCCATTTGTGGTCCTTGTTTCTGCAAATTCAGAATGGAAACCCGTTCTGGAATGCCTCCTACCACAGGACGTTGGAGTGACGCCCTTTGGGCAGAAGTTCTCCGCGAATCTCGGGGGCCATCCCGTGCTGTTCGCGCATGGGGGTTGGGGGAAAACTGCAAGCACGGCGTCCTGTCAATATCTCATCGACCGCTATCATCCCCAACTAATCCTTAACCTTGGCACCTGCGGAGGGTTGGTAGGGCATGCAGAAGTAGGCGAAATCCTGCTTGCGGAAGAAACCGCGCTGTACGATATCGTGGAAGGAATGTCGGATTATTCGGCTGCAATAGAACATTACCGAACCCAATCAGACCTAAGCTGGCTGCCAGCAGCGCTGCCGCCCGGCGTACGGAAAGCCCGGATAGTCTCCGCGGACCAGGATATCCAGACCCAAAACTTTGACCTGCTCGTGGATAATTTCCAAGCTCCTGCCGCTGACTGGGAATCAGCTTCTTTTGCCTGGACCGCCGCAAAAAACAAAACGCCCTGGCTTGTTCTGCGGGGCGTTAGTGATTTAGTCGGCAAGGATAAGGCCGAGGCTTATCAAAATGTAGAGCTGTGGCGGGAACGCGCAGCTGAAATCATGGCAAAGCTTTTGAAGTTACTGCCCTGGTTCCTCGACCGCTTTCCTGCGGCACCGCNNCTCCCACCGGCAATCTGCGCAGGCTGCCACAAGTCATTTCCAACTCCGCTCACAGAACCCTCGGAAAAATATTCCAGGATTATGTGCTCGCCAAGTTTATCCTCCACGCTGCGGGTGCCCTGACTGCCAAACAGCGGCTGTTCGTAGCCCAGAATCTGATGTAATGCCTCGGACGTGAAAGGAATAAATGGGGCAAACATCAGTTTAAGCCAGTCAATAGCTTGAATCGCTGTAAAGACAGATTTGGCCGCTTCGGACTTATCTGTTTTTATTTCAAACCATGGCGCGTGCACATCCAGATACTTGTTTACTTCGGTCGCCAGGCTCATTACTTCGCTTAAAGCGTCGCGCAGTTGAACGCGCTCCATCTTCTCTGATACGCTTTGAAATCCCGCGCGAATTGTATCTAAAAGTGCATGGTCAGATTCCCGCAATACCTCAGGCTGAGGTATAACGCCTTCCCAGTGCTTGTGGGTGAAAGCAAGCACCCGATTTACCAGGTTGCCCCATGTGGCCACCAGTTCGTTGTTATTGCGCTGGTAGAACTCCTCCCAATCCCAGTCGGTATCCCTGGATTCGGGCATCGCGGTCGTCAGGTAATAACGCAGCGGGTCCGGGTCGTAGCGCTGAAGGAAATCCAGCCCCCAGACCGCCCAATTCTTGCTGCCGCTGATTTTCCGGCCCTCAAGATTCATAAACTCGTTCGCCGGCACGTCGAATGGGAGTACCAGCGCCTGCGGAGTGTCTGCGCCGTAAGACCTGTCTATGCCTTCCCGGAAGCCTATCAATTCCGCCGGCCAAATAACCGCGTGGAAAGGGATGTTATCCTTGCCGATGTAGTAGAAAGTTTTCGCTTCCGGGTTAACCCACCAATCCCGCCAGGCGCTGGCATTGCCGGCAAGCTGGGACCACTCTATGGAGGCCGAAAGGTATCCAATGACTGCCTCAAACCAAACATAAAGGCATTTGCCTTGCCAGCCTTCCAGCGGCACAGGAATACCCCAATCCAGGTCCCTGGTGATTGGTCTGCCTTTGAGTCCATCCGCAAGGATTTGNNTCTTTCAATACCGGTGTGGAGCCATCGACTTTTGAGCGCGGATTTTGCAGCAGCTCTGGTTCCAGCATATGCCCGCATTTCTCACATTGATCCGAACGCGCGTCGGGATTCCCGCAAATGTAGCAAGTGCCTTCCACATAGCGATCGGGCAAAAAGCGCTGCTGCGCGGTGGAAAACCACTGTTTCTCACGCGCTGTATAAAGAAAGCCGTTTTCTCTGAGCGTGGTAAAAGCCAGCTGTGAGACGTGAAAATGATTCTCGGTATGCGTGCTCGTGAAAAGGTCGTAAGTCAGACCGATTTTTTGGAATAGTTCGAGGAACCTGGCATGGTTCGCGCGGTAAACTTCGAGTGGGGTTGTGCCGAGCGCGTCAGCAGTCACCGTGATAGGCGTTCCGTGCGAATCGGAACCGGAGACCATGAGCACATTTCGTCCGCGCATGCGGTGATAGCGCGCGCAAATATCCGCTGGCAAATAGGAACCAGTCAGGTTGCCGACGTGAATATCGGCGTTCGCGTAAGGCCAGGCAACAGCAATAAGCACATTTTCAGTCATAGTCCATCCTCCGGATGAAATGCGAGAAAATTCTATCATGAAACAGAAGCGCCCAAGAAAAGAGCGCTTCATAGGATTAGATTTAGTTCTTTATTGTTTGATGACTGTTAAGCGTCAGGAAGGATAATTCGACTGTCAGTGTGTCCGCACTCAGCCAGGTTCAGGTTCTGCCCGCACTCTACGCAAACGCCCTTGCAATCCGGTTTACAAAGATGGTTAATCGGGATTTCCAGCAAGATGTAATCCCTGAAGATATCCGCTAAATCAAGATAACCATCACTTGGGATTAATTGGTCGGATTCCTCCTGGGTGCGTTCGGGGAAGTAGAACAGCTCTTCAAACTTTGTGGACACCGGAACGCTGCTTTCTGCCAGGCAGCGCACGCACTGCGCCTGGATATCGCCGCTGAGGTCTGTCTGTAGCAAAAGTCCTTCACGCGTGCGCGAAAAACGGTAAACCACTTTCATATTCAGGACGTTTAAATCCGGTTCAAGAAAGATTTCGGGGAATTCTGCGTGAAAATCCCTGGAGAAACCAATCGGTTTGTTGAAGAAAAAGCCGACATTCGCGCGCAGAGAGTAACGTTGTTTTTCCATTAGCAAAGTACAATTCCTAAGTGATATTGTCATTATAACATGCCCCCAACCATACCTTTGGAGAAGCTTTGACGAATGAGAGACTTGCTGCTCGCAACCACTAACCCGGGAAAAATCAAAGAAGTTTCAGTTATTTTGGCGAATATCCCGCTGCGGCTGCGCACCCCAGCGGATTTCGGCTTGAACTTGAGTGTGGTCGAGGACAGCGAAAGCTATGCAGGCAATGCCTACCTGAAAGCTTCAGCTTACGCCGCCGCTACAGGCCTCCCAAGCCTGGCCGACGACTCTGGGTTAGAAGTTCAAGCGCTGGGTGGAGCCCCTGGCGTCCATTCTCATCGTTTTTCGCCGCTGCCCTCCGCGACAGACCACGACCGCTGCCTGTATTTGCTGAAACAGTTAAGCGCCTATCCCCGTCCGTGGAAAGCGCGCTTTATTTGCGCGGTGCTTGTCTGCGGGATATCAGGCGAGCTCTTGCGCGCATGGGGTGAGTGCCCCGGAGAAATCATCCCGGAATTTCGAGGTGAGAACGGCTTTGGTTACGATCCTATCTTCCTGCTTGAGGGACAGAACAAAACAATGGCGGAGCTGAATGATTTTGACAAAAACCAGCTCAGCCACCGGGCGCGAGCCCTGCAATCAGCGCTGCCAGCCCTAAACTTATTTGCGCGAGGAATTATCTAAACTACCAGTGATTGTAACGAACCTTGGCTTCATCGTAACGATCTGAGGGCTGGTACGCGTGGGCAGGATGCCCAACCGCAATCAGACCTAACGGCTGCACATCTGACGGCAACCCGACCAAGGTGGAAAAAGCCGCCATTCGATTGTAATCCGGGCAAATCCCCAACCAAACCGCTCCCAGACCGATTCCGTGGGCTGCTAACAATATATTCTCTATTGCCGCCGCGCAATCTTGCTGCCAATAGTCTCCCATTTCTCCCGGCGCAATTTGCCCACAAACCAGGATTCCAAGCGCGGCTTCTCTCATCATCTCAGCCCAAGGGTGAATGCTTGGAATGGTATCCAATAATTTCCGCTCGTTCATCACGATAAAATGCCAGGGCTGACCGTTATCCGCGGAAGGCGCTTGCATGCCAGCCCGCAGCAGGGTTTCCAGGTCGCCGGCAGAAACTGGCTCCTGCGTGAAGCGGCGCACGCTCCTGCGGGTAAGAATTGCTGTAAGGATATCCATAACGCTCCAAAATCTTATAACTTATAACCAAAGCGCCGCAGCAGACTCTTTCGGGCGGCAATATCTTCTTCGCCTTCAATGCCAAGCGGTGGCATACCGTCGATAACGCCTAAGATCCCGCGTCCTTGTTCCGTGACCGCGATAATCACTTCCGTGGGGTTGGCGGTCGCGCAAAAAACGCGGCAGACCTCGGGCACTTGTTTGACAGCATTCAGCACATTGACCGGGTAAAAACCCTCGGCTAGAAAAAGGATGAAACTGTGCCCTGCTCCGACCGCCAGGGCATTGTCCCGGGCAAGTTGCAGCATTGTTTCATCATTTCCGGACCAGCGGATAAGACGGGGGTTTGATGCTTCACAAAAAGCCAGCCCAAAATGAATGCCTGGAACGGCGGTGACTAAAGCCTCATGGATATCCTCGACTGTCTTTATGAAATGCGATTGGCCGAGGATAAAGTTGATATTTTCAGGTTTTTGGATCCGGACAACTTCGATGTTCATGGGTGCCTCCGCGCTCTTTGGCTCTATTTTAACATGTTACGCCGCCTGGGTGCATGTTAAGCCAATTAGGGTAAAATCGTGTTGTGCAGAAATATTTATGGGGTCGAATGATACTTTTAGCGTGCATTTGCGCGCTGGCATCAGCGTGCGCCGCTCAACCCGCCGCGAGGCCTTCCGCGCTGCCAGCCGGCGTCACCCCAACGCCATTCCTTTCCACTTCCACGCCCATGCCCACTTTTACGCCTACAGCAGCGCCCTTGGGCAGCCCTCAAAATCCTATCGTGATGGCCATCATTGGCGCGGAACCGGACAGCGCTCAGGTGCGCAGTCTCAATAATCTTTGCGCGCAGCTTTCCAGCTTTTTAGGACTTTCCGTGACCGGCCGCACGTATGAGGACTACATCAGCCTGGAATCAGCGCTGCAGAAGCAGGAAGTTCAGCTTGCCTGGTTGGGTCCAGTAGAATACATGCTGGCATCGGAAAAGGCTTTGTTGACCTCGCAATTAGTCAGCAATCATTTAGGGGTAACAGCTTACGGCATACAGTTCCTTGGTCACAAGGATGCCAACTTCACCCGCTACTATGATGCCGGCTCCAACCTTTCAACAGCTCCTGCCGCGACTGCGCTCTCGCAGTTTTCCGGACTGACGCCCTGCCTTACGAATCAACAATCACTCCCAGGCTACTGGGTTCCGCTGGGATATCTCGCGCAAAACGGCGTTTCAGTCCAAAACCCGGTTTTAACCAAAACTTACAGCGCGGGAATACGCGGCGTGTATATCAAGGGCATTTGTGATTTCACAGCGACCTACGCGATCGCCAGCGATCCCCGCACATCCTCAGAGGTTATTGCGGATTTACCTGATGTCATCGATCGCGTGCCCATCATCTGGCTTTCCCCCGCCATCATCCCAAACCTGAACTTTTCCGCCAGTCCGCTACTGCCACTGCCTCTTGCCGCGCAAATAACAAACTACTTGCTTGAATTGAGCAGGTCAGAAAGCGGCAGAGCGCAATTGACAGAGCTGAACGCCTATGAGATTGCGAGGTTGGAGCCTTTGCCGGATGACGCCTATAACGAGCTGCGAACTTTACTCGCGATTCAAACTGTGCGCCTGACAAACCTGCTTCCATGATTTAGATTTCGGAAAAGCAGATGCGGAAGTTTTTACGGATTCTCCTGGTTTGCCTTAGTGTGGTTTTTTTCCTGGTGGGCTTTCTGCGCTTGGGGATGATTTTTTACGCCGACAGAAAAACTGAGATTATCGCAACGGTGCCTTCGGTGCCAGTCGTTATTGTTCCGGGCGCGGGTCTGAGCGCGGACGGCACGCCATCCGCGCCGCTGCGCGACCGCGTTCACGCCGCGGTCGACCTTTATATGGCAGGGAAAGCCCAAAAAATCCTGATGAGCGGCGATAACAGTACGGTCTATTACAACGAGCCGGAGTCCATGCGGCAGTACGCGCTCTCTTTAGGCGTCCCGGATGAAGATATCGTGCTGGATTATGCTGGTAGACGAACCTACGATACCTGTTATCGGGCGCGGGAAATATTTGGGATTCAAACCGCCATCATCACCACGCAGCCCTATCACCTGCCGCGCGCGGTCTTCCTTTGTGATCGTTTAGGCATACAAATTACCGGCGTTGAAGTGGTGCAGTCGCGTTACGTNNTGGGGCAGCCTGAATATATCTTTCCCTAAGCGGAGACTAAATGAATCGCGAAAACGCCCTGCTGCTTGTCCATCAATATGTCAAAAGTGAGAGCCTGGTTCGCCATATGCTCAGCGTTGAGGCGGCGATGCGTTTTTACGCGCGAAAATTAGGCGAAAATGAAGAGGAATGGGCTTTGGCTGGCTTGCTGCACGATTTTGACTGGGAAATCCACCCCAATGCTGAGGAGCATCCGCTGGCGGGCGCGCCACTTCTGCGGGAAGCCGGCGTCTCCGAAGAGATAATTGCCGCGGTGCTTTCGCACGCCGACCACACCGGACTCCCGCGTGAAACGCTGCTGAAGAGAGCCTTGTTCGCTTGTGATGAAATCACCGGTTTGATAACAGCCGTAGCCCTGGTGCGCCCTTCACGCTCGCTTCTTGATCTTGAAGCAAGTTCGGTGAAGAAGAAATGGAAAGACAAAGCTTTCGCGGCAGGCACCGACCGGCAGATGATGGAGCAAGGCGCGCGGGAATTTGGCGTTGAGCTGTGGGAACACGTCACGAATGTGATTCACGCCATGCGGGAAATCGCTGATCAGCTTGACCTGATTGGCACCCCGGTCAGTTAATCGCTATCAAGGCCTCTCCCAATAAGCAGAAAGATCGTCCAGCGCGGTAGCCCCGATAAGTTCGTCGCCCGCTTTCAAGCTAAAAACAGCCTGACCATTTGCCAGGCGGGTGCGTTCTACCGCTGTGGTAATCGCAAAAACCTTGCTGGCTGATTTGCGGAAATGACAGATGACCTTGTCGGAGAGTTTGCCAGCCGTTTGAACTACAATCTGGTCGTCCTTAGCCAGTTTCCAGCTGATCACACCCTGGCCGTACCTACCCTGAAGTGGGTAATCCGCCGCGGGAACGCGTTTGGCCAGTCCTTTGCGGGTTATAAGCGCGACGCTGTCTTTTTCATTGACTAAACTTGCCCCAACGACATAATCTCCTGCTTTTAATTTGATTCCATTTACGCCAGCAGCAATTAATCCCATCGGGCGAATTTCAGTCTCGTTAAATCGGATGCTCATGCCGCTTGCCGTGGTCAACAATATATCCTGCTTGCCGTTGGTCAGAAGCACCTGGAAAAGCTCATCCTCGTCGTTAATTCTCGTCAGCACAAAACTATTCGCTGAAGCGCCGGGCAGTTCCTGCAGCGCGGAGCGTTTCACCATTCCCTGGCGGGAAACTGAAAGCACGAAAGCTTCAGATAGGTTTTCGCGATCCATGGGAACGCTAAAAACACCCTGTAAAACGTCCTCTTCCACAAGAGGGGATAATTTATGCGCTGGTATGCCTTGTTCACCGTTTTTCTGCACAGGAATCGCCAGAGAATGGATAGCCGCGGCTTTCCCTTCCGTTGTGACCAGAAAAACCGTCTGATGCGAATTTGCGCGCAGCATATTCCAGGGGGCATTTTCTCCTCCCAGCCGATTAGGCTTGTCGCCATCCGTGCGGGATAGCATGCCGTCCGCGCTGGCTTCAATCCAAAAATGCTCCAATGGCATCACATCGGTCTGCGTAAGCAATTCGGAAACCTTTTCTCCTTCTCCCAAACGGATTATTTGCGTTCGCCGAGGGTCAGCATATTTTGCCTTAAGGGCTTTTAACTCATCAATTTCCACCTGGCGCATCTTCTGGGGAGACCGCAAAAGGGTTTTAAGATTCTTGATAGTTTCGCTAACCTGCTGGTATTCATCCTCAATTTTCTGGCGTTCGAGCGATGCCAAACGGCGCAGCTGCAAATCCAGGATGGCGGTTGCCTGAATCTCGTCCAAATTGAGCTTGCTCATCAGGTTCTGTCGCGCTTCTTCCGCGGATTTCGACTTCCGAATGATTTGAATGACTAAATCAATATTTTTAATAGCTACGCGCAAAGCCTCAAGAATATGAAGTCTTTCTTCGTTTTTCCTGAGCTCATACTCACTGCGTCTGCGGATAACTTCCAGGCGGTGCTCAGCAAAGACGCGCAGGCTTTGTTTCAATGACAATCTGTGCGGGCTCCCATCCACCAATGCCAGGATATTTATCGCGAAGGTGCTGTGCATGGCCGTCTTTTTGTACAACACGCTGAGGACTTTTTCAGGATCCGCGTTTTTGTTCAGGTCAATGACAATGCGCATGCCTTGCCGGTCGGATTCATCCCGCAGGTCGGTGATGCCCTCCAGGACTCCATCGCGCGTAATTTCCGCGATTTTCTCTATCAGCGCGGATTTGTTCACCATATACGGCAGTTCAGTCACGATGATTCGCATCCTGCCGCGCGACATCTCTTCAAGGCGGGTTCGCGCGCGAATCTGGATCACGCCGTTTCCGCTTCCGTAAATTTGCGCCAGCGTGTCGGTTGTCTCTTCTTGCAGTATTAAGCCGCCAGTCGGAAAATCCGGCCCCTTGATGAAGCGCATGATTTCTTCCGTGGATATATCATCGATTTTTTCCCAATTCTCAAGCATCAGGACTAAGGCGTTGATTACCTCTCCCAGGTTATGAGGAGGAATGTTGGTAGCCATGCCAACCGCGATGCCTGAGGCGCCATTCACGAGCATGTTCGGCAGCGCGGAAGGCAGCACGAGCGGCTCCTCGAGCGAGCCGTCGAAGTTTTCTGTGAATTCCACGGTATCCATATCGAATTGTTTCAGGATTTCCACCGCAGCTTCCGAAAGGCGGGCTTCGGTGTAACGCATCGCCGCCGGCGGGTCCCCATCAATGCTGCCGAAGTTTCCCTGGCCATCTACAAGTGGATAGCGTTCGGAGAAGTCCTGAGCCATCCGCGCCATCGCTTCGTACACCGCGGAGTCACCGTGGGGATGATATTTTCCCAAGACTTCACCCACGATTCTGGCTGATTTTTTGTGCGGTTGGTCCGGGCGAACCCCCATGTCGTACATCGCGTAAAGGATGCGGCGCTGCACAGGTTTCAGACCATCGCGCGCGTCGGGCAAAGCGCGTGACACAATGACGCTCATGGCATAGTCCAGATAGGACTGCTGCATTTCGGTATTGATATTTATCTTTTTAATTGAGGTTGAATCCATACTGGCTCACTTGTGTGTATTTCCGGTCCTAAACCAATCCGGCATAAATATAGCATAAAAAGACCCGGAGCGGTTCAGGCTCCGGGTCAGTACTCTCACAAACTGGCGAATTAATCTTCGTCCATATCGGATTCGTCAAAATCCGGTTCGTCGTCCGTTTCAGGGTAATCCCCCACAGTAGGGTACTCATCATCAGGACCAAGTTCCTCTTCACCAATAGTTTCCATGAAGATGTTCATCTGCTGAACCTGGATATCCTCTTTCCCTGGCTGATGCTCCACGTCCTGCTCCGCGAAACGAAGAGGATCGAAACCTGTACCGGCCGGGATTAGCTTTCCGATGATTACGTTCTCTTTCAAACCAAAGAGCTGATCTTCCTTGGAAGCAATTGCCGCGCCGGCTAAAACCTTGATGGTATGCTGGAACGAAGAAGCCGAAAGGAACGAGTCGGTATTCAGGGAAGCTTTGGAAACGCCCAACAAAACATTGACAAAACGCGCCGGGCGCAGTCCTCTGGCAATTAGGTCTTCGTTTACTTTGCGCAGTTCAAGCCTGTCTACCAAATCCTGGGGGAGATACTCTGAGTCACCCGGACGGGTAATCTGCACTTTATTCAACATCTTGCGAATGATGACTTCAAAGTGTTTGTCGTTGATGTTCTGGCCTTGCGTTCGGTAAACCTTCTGAATTTCCGTCATCAGGTAGAGCTCAGTTGCTTCGCGACCTTTGATGTGCAGGATTGTGTGCGGATTCAACGAGCCTTCAGTAAGCGGTTCGCCGCCTTCCACAATCTGACCTTCTTTTACGGTCAGGCGGGAGGTTGGAGGAATGTCATATTCTTCCGTTTCACGGTTTTCGTAGGAGATGATCACATTATTTTCTTCGATTCGCACACGCCCCGCATGCTGCGCCGTGATATTGGCGTCGGCCATTGTCGCGATTACATCGCCAATAGACACTTCACCTTCATCCTGAACTTTTACATTCCAACCTTCGGGAATTTCATAACTATCTGAGGTCATCTCGCTGTGGTCCACGCGAACAATCCGCTGCTCAGGGTTTTTTGGCGACTGACTCAGGTGTACCACACCTTTGATGCGGCTGATGACAGCCTCACCCTTGGGCATTACCCGGGCTTCAAATAATTCTTCCACGCGCGGGAGGCCTGTCGTAATATCACCGGCCGCGGCCACACCACCGGTGTGGAAGGTACGCAAGGTAAGCTGCGTTCCTGGCTCGCCAATGGATTGCGCCGCGACGATACCTACTGCCGCGCCGAGGTTGACCATTTTTCCGCGTGCCAGGTCCATACCGTAACAGCGCGCGCACAGACCATGCAGCAATTCGCAGGTCAGTGGTGAGCGAACCATGATAGTTGGGACATTGGCGGTTACGATATCGCGTTGAAGTTTGTAATCAATGATTTCATTGCGTTCAGCAATCACCTCACCAGTTTCAGGATGAACCACGCGGTCCGCCAGCAGGCGACCATAAATGCGCTCACCAAAAGTTTGACCTGCGACGTCGTCTTCGGCATTGATATAAATGCCTTCTTCTGTTCCACAGTCCTCATTGTTAATGATCATATCCTGCGCGACGTCAACCAGACGGCGGGTTAGATAACCAGCGTCAGCAGTACGCAAGGCGGTATCAGCCAAACCTTTTCGGGCGCCGTGCGTGGAAATAAAATATTCCAACGCGGTCAGACCTTCGC
>MTKZ01000400.1_pt5 | contig 11265 bp, 7 predicted proteins | sample 1042781 | NCBI WGS metagenome assembly MTKZ01 (sample SAMN06212207, study PRJNA360539) | anaerobic digester metagenome | biome: Wastewater treatment plant; material: sludge; isolation source: anaerobic digester fed with sludge from wastewater treatment plant | place: Denmark: WWTP Viborg ...
ACAACAACCATAACTTATTCAACTATGCGAAAACTAAAAATTACACTCATGCTGTTGTCCCTGATTATAGGGTCAGCCACCCTTATGGGTCAGGTGACAACCTCGTCTCTCACCGGTACAATATCCGATGAGAATGGTGATCCGATGGCAGGAGCTACTATTGTAGCCACCCACGTGCCATCAGGTACCGTCTATGGTGCAATTGCCAACAGTGTGGGTCTCTATTCGATCCAGGGCATGCGCCCGGGCGGCCCTTATACGGTCAATGTAACTTTCATCGGCTACAAAACCCAGAGTTACACAGAGATTACCCTGTTGCTCGGGGAAAACACAATCATGAACTCAACCATGGTACCAACCACCACCGAGATGACGGAGATTACCGTGGTTGGTTACGCCACATCAAAATTCAGTACCACGAAAACAGGTGCGGTGACGAATATCTCAAATACACAGATAGCTAATCTGCCAACAGTTAGCCGCAGTATTATGGATGTTACCCGCCTTTCACCCTACGGAGGGAATGGTATGAGCTTTGTCGGCTCTGATGGCCGTACCGCAAACTTTACAGTGGATGGTGCGAATTTCAACAACAACTTCGGTTTGAGTTCTGCCCTGCCCGGTGGAGGCAGCCCGATCTCTCTTGAGTCTATCGAAGAATTGCAGGTTGTCATTGCTCCATATGATGTCAGGCAGACTAACTTTATTGGTGGTGGTGTAAACGCTATTACCAAATCAGGTACAAATACCTTTAAAGGCAGTCTCTATACTTTTCACAGGAATGAAAACATGCGCGGTGATGCTGTCTATGGTAACCCAATAGCAGGTGCGCGCAATATTGACCGCAATACAACCTATGGTTTTACTTTTGGCGGGCCACTTATCAAAAACAAACTGTTCTTGTTTGCAAACGGTGAAATGGCTAAAACACCAACCGTTGTCAACCGTTGGAGAGCTTCAACGGACGGTGTTGCCGATCCCGACAACTATATTTCCCGCACAACAATAAACGATCTCAGAACGGTTTCTGATTATGTTAAAAGCAAGTATGGTTATGATACGGGATCATTTACCGACTTCCCTGCTGATGAAAACAACTACAAGCTTCTTGTGCGTCTTGACTGGAATATGACAGACAAGCATCGTGTGGCCCTGCGTTATAATTACACGAAAAACCTTTACTGGAGCTCTCCGAATGCTTCATCAATGGACGGAGGCACCCGTATGTCTGAGGCAAGAATGTCACAGGCCTCAATGTCGTATGCAAACTCGATGTATTCAATGAACAATCTTGTTCATTCATTCTCCCTTGACCTGAACAGCCGGTTGTCAGATAACTTATCAAACCAGTTCCTGGCAACATTCTCAAAACTTGACGATGTCCGCGGATCTACTTCAAATGAATTCCCCTTCATTGATATTCTGAAAGACGGACAAGCCTATCTCTCTCTGGGATATGAACTCTTTACATGGAACAATGCTGTTCACAACAACGTCTGGAATATCAAGGACGAGCTGACATACTATTCAGGCAATCATAAAATTATCGGAGGAATAGCTTACGAATACAAGATGGCAGATAATGCCTATATGCGTAACGGTACAGGATACTATCGCTACAGGAGTCTTGACGACTTCCTGAACGAAGGAACACCTGAAATTGTAAACCTGACTTATGGTTATGATGGAGAGAGCAATCCTGCAGCCCGCATAAGAACAAACAAAATTGGAATTTACGGGCAGGATGACTGGAGCGTTACCCCGAATTTCAAACTTTCGTACGGACTTCGTATCGACGGACTTTTCTTCAATAATGATGATTTGATGACAAACAAGGCCATTTATGACCTGAATTATTCCGATCGTCATATTGATACAGGGAAATGGCCCACAGCTAATCTCATTGTTTCTCCCCGCGTAGGTTTTGTGTGGGATGCATATGGCGACAAGAGCCTGAAGCTTCGTGGAGGCACCGGTCTTTTCGCGGGTAATTTGCCGCTTGTATTCTTTACCAATATGCCTACCAACGGTGGAATGGTACAGTATCAGGCACAGATAAATGCAGCGAATGCAGCAAAAAGAGGTTTCTCAATGGATGAATTTGCCGGCGGTCTAGTAACTGATGCAAGCGGACAAGCTACTACTGCCGCACTTTATAACAGGTTAATATCATTGGGATATCCTTCAACTATTTCTCCTGAAGATGGGACAGTTCCCTCTGCTGTCAATGGTGTGGATCCAAATTTCAAAATGCCCCAGGTATGGAAAACATCACTTGCCGTTGATTATGCATTCAAGACATCCTTCCCGCTCTCTGTAACGCTGGAAGGAATCTTCAACAAAACCATCAACGGTGTTTCCATTTCTGACTGGAGTATTCCAGATGTTGGTGGTTTCGCCCGTTTCAACGGCGTTGACAATCGTCCGGTTTATCCTGCCGGTTATCGTACTAAAACAAAAGCCTTTGTGCTGGAAAACACGAAACTCGGTTATGGCTGGTCAGGTAACATTACTATCAATGCTCAGCCGGCAGAATGGCTTAATGTGATGGCTGCCTATGCACACACGGTAGCCAAAGATGTTACCGGGATGCCCGGATCAGCTGCAGAATCTGCATTTACATACGTACCCACCGTGGAAGGCCCCAACTTCATCAGATTGCACAATTCACAGTACAACACACCTGATCGTCTGGTGGCTTCGCTCACTGCACATGACAACAGCGGCAATCACTTCAGCCTTATCTATGAATCATGGCTTGGTGGAGCAAACTACTCATTCATGATGCTTAACGACATCAACAGTGACGGTTACAACTACGATGTAATCTATGTTCCCACCGACGCTGAGGTGCAGAGCAATCAATTCAGGTTTGTTTCGGCAGATGACAAAACCCGCTTTATGGACTATGTTCATGCCAATAGTTATCTGAAAAATCGTCAGGGGAAATATGCAGAACCCTACAGCGTCTACTCTCCCTGGGTTCATCGCATTGACTTTGGATACAAACATGATTTTGTCTTTAATGCAAACAATACCAAACATACGCTGCAGCTTAGCCTTGATCTCAAAAACGTGCTGAACCTGTTCAACTCTGAGTGGGGCGTCGCCAAATATCTGAATCCGGCAATCGGTTCGGAAGCTCGTATCCTCAAATTTGAAGGTGTGGATGCTGAAGGTGTGGCTACATTCTCAACACCCTCTGCTATCAATGGTGATACCAAAACATTCACACCAAGCCACTCATTGGGTCAGTGCTGGTATGCTTTGATCGGTGTCAAATATATTTTCAACTAATTAAAGTACAGGCAATATGAAATTGAAATACTTTTTTCCATTAATCATCGCGGCAGTTGCCTTTATGGCAAGCTGTGACGATGAATTCTCTGTGACGTTGCTTGATGAAATCCAGGTATCGTCGTCTTATGTGTCTATCCCGGTAGAGGGTGGCTCTTCATCCATTACCGTAACAGCTACTGAGAGCTGGACAGTAGTGAACAATTTATCATGGCTGACTATCTCTTCAGCCTCCGGCAGTGCAGGTGAATCAACACTTTCGTTTTCAGCTTCAGCTACCCTGGATGGCCGTACCGGAGAGGTGAAACTTCAATGTGGAGACAAAACCCAGAGAATAATCGTTATCCAGGGCGTGCCAGTAGTTGCAACTGCCACCTGTGCGGAAGTAATTGCCGGACCAAACGACAAGACCTATAAGGTAACCGGGGTTTGTACGGCAATAACCAACACCACCTACGGCAACTGGTATTTACAGGATGCAACAGGGACTATTTATATCTATGGTACTCTTGATGCGAAGGGTGGTACGAAGAACTTTCTAAGCTGGGGACTTGAAGTGGGTGATGAAGTAACTGTTCAGGGACCAAAAACAACCTACGGCACAACGGTGGAACTGGTAGATGTAACAGTTCTCAAAATCAACAAATCACTTGTGAAGGTTGATTCGGTGGAAAACGCAACGCTTCCGATCGAAGGTGGTGAGTTTATTGCATACCTTACCTGCAAAGGACAAGGCGTATCGGTAGAAATTCCTGAAGATGCCGAGTCATGGTTGTCAATTTCCTCCATCCAGTCGGAAGGAACCTCTGTTGTTGTGAAATTCAAAGCCGCTCCCAATGAAGGAGGAGACCGCTCAACCACAATCACATTCTATACCACTGACGGTACAAAAGACTACTCTTCACAAACAAAACTTTCCCAGACAGGAGCGATTATAAAGGCCTCTATTGCCGAGTTTCTTGCGGCTCCAGTTGGTGATGTTCAGTACCGCCTGGCAGGTGTGATAACCAATATTGCCAATCCCACACGTGGCAATTTAACCCTGAGAGATTTCTCAGGCGAGGTGTTTGTGTATGGTATACAGGATTTCAGTACCAAAGATTTGAAAGTGGGTGACATCATCACAATTGTCGGAAAACGTGCCGAGTATAATGGAAACCCACAGGTTGGCTCTTCTGTATTGGAAAGCTCGATTCCGGTAACACCGGCAACCATCGCAGAGGTGCTGGCCAAGCCAGACGATCCCAATACATACTTTATGGTAACCGGCGAAATCATATCGATTGCCAGTACCGAATGGGGTAATCTTACCTTGAAAGATGGCGATAGTGAAATCTATTCGTATGGCTGCTATCCGGGTTATGGCGCAACCGGCGATGCCAGAAAAAACCTGTTGGTGGACAAAGGTATTAAAGTGGGAGACCAGCTGACGGTTATTGCACCGAAGACCACTTATCAAGGAACCCCACAGCTTTCACGTAGTATTTATTTCAGCCACACAAGTGCGAAGTAAGTAATGTGACACGCAGCATAAGTTGCGTGAGAGATAATAAGAGGAGCTGCCTCATAGCGGGGCAGCTCTTTTTTTCAGGCTGGTATAGATCCCTCTACCCTTTTGTAAGAGCTGCTTCATAGCGGAGCAGCTCTCTTTTTTCAGACTTGATATAGATTCTTCCACCCTTTTATGGGGGCTGTCTCAAAGCGGGGCAACTCTCTTATTATCAGCATGTCAGGCGTGGCAGACGGAGGGAGGTCGGGTTGGCGGGCAAGAAGAGTGTTTTGTAAGAGACAGAGAGATGGTATCAACAAAGTTCATAAAAGTTAATATGTATGTTAATAAAAGAGAACTTTTATCCTTGACTGCTCTGACCCGCTTGCCTATTTTAGCAAAACCCGTTCATATTTACGGAAGGTAGACTAACTAACTTATTTTCAAACTTTAATTTTTTTTACGATCAATGGGAGATTCAATTGTCCATTCGGCTACCGTCGCCTCTAATGAAAAGGAAATGGTAAGGAAAGAGGAGAAGAAAATCAAAAAGGAAGAGCCGGTGATGGGTAAACCCAGCAAAACTCAGGGTGAAACGTCAAAAAAGACTTTCACCTATGATGAGGCTTTGGAGGCTACCCGTCAGTACTTCGGCGGTGACGACCTGGCAGCCAAGGTATGGACAAGCAAGTATGCTCTTAAAGACTCATTCGGCAACCTATATGAAAAGACACCTGATGACATGCACAGGCGTCTTGCTTCCGAGGTTCACCGGATTGAGATGAAATATCCCAACCCTGTTTCGTTTGAGGCTATTTATGAAGCATTCAAGGATTTCAGGTACATCCTTCCGCAGGGCAGCCCCATGACCGGTATAGGCAATGATTTCCAGATTGCCTCACTCTCAAACTGTTTCGTGATTGGCAACAAGGGTGACTCTGACTCATACGGGGGCATCATGAAGATTGACCAGGAGCAGGTTCAGCTGATGAAGCGCCGCGGCGGTGTGGGTCATGACCTCTCGCACATCCGCCCGAAAGGCTCACCGGTGCTTAACAGCGCCCTCACCTCTACAGGAGTGGTACCCTTCATGGAGCGCTATTCAAACTCCACCCGCGAAGTGGCCCAGGATGGCCGCCGCGGAGCGCTGATGCTCTCCATCTCAATCAAGCACCCTGACGCCGGGAGCTTCATAGATGCCAAGCTCGAAGCCGGAAAGGTCACCGGCGCAAACGTCTCGGTGAAGATTACCGATGAATTCATGCAGGCGGTGATTGACGGAAAGAGTTTCCGCCAGCAATACCCCATCAATTCGGATGATCCAAAGTATGTCAAGGATATAGATGCCCGCAAGCTCTGGAACAAAATTGTCCACAATGCATGGAAATCAGCCGAACCGGGAGTGCTCTTCTGGGATACCATAAAGAAAGAAAGCGTACCCGACTGCTATGCTGACCTGGGTTATGAGACTGTATCAACCAACCCGTGCGGCGAGATACCTCTTTGTCCGTATGACAGCTGCAGGCTCATTGCAATTAACCTCTTCAGCTATGTGAAGGACCCCTTCACACCGAAGGCAAGTTTCGACTATGATCTCTTCCGCAGGCATGTGCATCTCTCACAACGCATAATGGATGATATCATCGACCTCGAGCAGGAGAAGATTGATGCTATTATTGAGAAGATAAAAGCTGACCCGGAGGACGATGAGCTCAAGAGGGTGGAGCAGAAAATGTGGGAAAATATCAGGCACAAAACCGGTGAAGGCCGGCGTACCGGCATCGGCATCACGGCCGAGGGCGACATGCTTGCTGCACTGGGTCTCCGTTACGGGAGTGATGAGGCAACGGAATTCTCGGTGAATGTACACCGTACCCTGGCAATCGAGGCCTACAGGTCGTCAACCAAAATGGCAACTGAAAGAGGGGCATTCCCCATCTACAACGCTGAAAGGGAAAAGAATAATCCCTTTATCAACCGCATGCGTAAAGCAGACCCGGAGATGGTTGCCGAAATGGAAAAATCCGGCAGGCGCAACATCGCACTGCTGACCATAGCTCCTACAGGTTCAACCAGCCTTTTGAGCCAGACAACCTCGGGCATTGAACCGGTGTTCATGCCCTTCTACAAGCGTCGCCGCAAGGTTAACCCAAGTGACAAGGACGTGAAGGTGACCTTCATTGATGAGGTGGGAGACCACTGGGAGGAGTTTACCGTATTCCACCATAAGTTCATTGACTGGATGAAGGTGAACGGCTACAACTATGATGAGGTGAAGGATATGTCAGAAGCACGGATAAATGACATTGTCGCTGCCTCTCCCTATTATAAGGCAACAGCAAATGATGTAGACTGGGTTGCAAAGGTGCGGATGCAGGGAGCCATACAGAAATGGGTTGACCACTCTATAAGCGTCACCATCAACCTTCCCTCAGGGGTGAAGGAAGATCTGGTATCTGAACTCTATCTGACAGCCTGGAAGGAGGGTTGCAAGGGAGCAACCGTCTACCGTGACGGATCCAGGGCAGGTGTGCTTGTCTCCAACAGCAGGGAGGAGAAGAAGAGCAACTGGTCGCCTTTAAGACCCAAGGTGCTCGAGGCCGATGTCATCCGCTTCCAGAACAACGAGGAAAAATGGATTGCTTTTGTCGGTATCAAGGACCACGTACCATACGAAATATTCACCGGTCTCCAGGATGATGAGATGTTCCCCATTCCCAAAAGTATTATCAAGGGTAAGATCATCAAGAACAAGGATGATGCGGGCAATACGCGGTACGACTTCCAGTACACGGACAAATACGGTTATAAGAACACTCTTGGCGGCCTGTCACACATGTTCAAGCCGGAATTCTGGAACTATGCCCGCCTGATATCGGGTGTACTCCGCTACGGGATGCCGGTGAGTGACGTGGTTGACCTCGTCTCGTCGATGAAGCTTGACAGCGAATCAATCAACACATGGAAGAACGGTGTTGAGCGTTCGCTCAAGCGTTATATCCCGAATGGCACGAAGGCAAAGGGCAAGTGCGAAAACTGCGGCTCAACCTCACTTGTCTACCAGGAGGGTTGCCTGATATGCACTGACTGCGGAACCTCGAAGTGCAACTGAGCACTTATTAAGCATCATATCACATTTAAGGAAGAGTGTCTCAAAATATAAATGGGGCACTCTTTTTTTTGGTAATGTGGTTAAAAAGAGCTGGTGATTTTCAGGGAGTAAGGACAATCATCAGCGGCCGGTGGTCAGAGATGACCACTTCATAATCGGGGTAGCAGGTACTGGCCTTTATAACCATTGTGGTATCGATGGATTCGAACAGTTCATCAGTCACCAGTATATGGTCTATATGGCTTGGCCACGACGGATAGGACCACCATAGTTTGCTTCCCAGGGCGATTTCCATATCGGCAAACCTGTATGATGAATCATCATTGATGAAGTTAAGGAAGGGGTTTACAGTTGCTGAACCGGATGCAATCTCATCATTGTAATCGCCCAGCATCACGACGGCGTCATCAGGTCTTTGCTGGTCAAGGTATTCCTTCAGCTTTTCCGATGCTGAGCGGCGGCGGTTTTCGTTATCCTCGCCCTCGCAGCACTTCAGGTGGAGGTTGATAAGGATTATTTCCCTTCCTGATTTCCTGTGCCTGACCATTATCTCCATCGGAGGGCGGGGGAAGGCATAGCGGTCACCTTCGAAAAGGGTCCGCAGCGAACCGGCTACTGTTTCCAGTTCACTTACCCTGATCAGGTATGCCAGGTTCCATTCTGCATTGTTTATCGGATAGAAGACTCCGCTCCATCCCGGCATCAGTTCCACGAGCCTGTTGAATTCAGTTTCGGAGGCAACCTCCTGGAGTGCCACCACATCAGGGTCCATGGCCTCTAACAGGTCTGCCAGTGTTGTGATGCTTAAATATCCTTCTTTCGGGAATCCCTGAACGTTGAAGGATACGATGTCCAGGGTGTTATCCGTGCCGGGGATAACGCAGGCGGCAAAGGGGTTGCTGTCATCGGGTAACGGAGGATCCTGTATCCTGCGGCAGGAAATTACAACGGTCAGTGCAGCAAGGGTGACCAGTAATATCAGTTTATGAAAATGATTTCCCAACATACCCTGTAAAGTTGGCAATTTTTAATTCATCAGGCAATAGCAGTCATGGGCGACAGGGAAAAAAAGCTGTCCCAATGCGGAAAACAGGAAGAAATGAAGAGTCATCCCCCAAAAAATGACACCCTCTTCCAGAACGGAAGTCCGCAGGCGGAAGTCGACAACCGGTATTCAGGAGCCTGCAGTCTGCAGTCGGTATCCTGTAGCCTGCAACCGGCAGTCAGCAACCTGCACTTCCGGATATGAAGTACCGGGGCAGCAATAATGATCATCAGCCAATCATGGGGATAGCTGAATTCTGGAGTGACTGATTGATCTCCTCCGGTGTGGCCTCATGATCGGGAAGGTTCCCTTCGAAGAACTTTTCATAGGCGGTGATGTCAAAATGACCGTGACCGCTGAGGTTGAAGAGAATAGTCTTCGAAACTCCTTCCAGGTCAGCTCTCCTTGCTTCATCAAGGGCTCCGGCGATGGCATAGGATGATTCGGGAGCGGGGAGGATTCCTTCTGCGCGGGCAAACAGAATAGCACCCTCGAAACACTCGCGCTGAAACTTGGCCTTCGCCTCAATGAACCCATCTTTCCGAAGCTGGCTTACCAGTACCCCGGCGCCATGATAGCGCAGTCCGCCGGCATGAATTTTATCAGGCATGAAATTGTGGCCGAGGGTGTACATCGGCAGCAGCGGCGTCATGCCCGACTGGTCACCAAAGTCATAGGTGAATTCGCCTTTGGTCAGCTTGGGGCATGATGCCGGCTCTACTGCCACCAGCCTTGTTTTTTTACCGTTGATAAGGTTCTCCCTGAGGAAAGGAAAGGCAATCCCTGAAAAATTGGAACCTCCACCGAAGCAGCCGATAACCACATCAGGATAGTCTCCTGCCTTTTCAAGCTGTATCATCGCCTCCTGGCCAATGATTGTCTGGTGAAGGATGACATGGTTAAGCACGCTGCCCAGTGCATACTTTGTATAGGGGTCCTGTGTTGCTATCTCCATGGCTTCGGAGATTGCTATTCCCAGGCTTCCGGGAGAATCCGGATCTTTATCGAGTATCTTCCTGCCAGCGGTAGTCATGGTGCTGGGTGAGGGTACCACCCTGGCGTTGTAGGCGTTCATCATCAGTTTGCGCCCCGGTTTATGGTTATAGCTTACTCTGACCATGAAGACCAGCAGCTCGAGTCCGAAGTGGTTGCAGGCGAAGCTCATGGCACTACCCCACTGTCCGGCACCGGTCTCGGTGGTGATGCGGCGCACACCCTCCTGCTTGTTGTAGTATGCCTGCGGGATGGCAGTGTTGGCCTTGTGTGAGCCTGAATAGTTGCCACCCTCATACTTGTAATAGATTCTGCTCCTTGTCCCCAGCGCCTTCTCAAGGCTACGGGCCCGGAACAGTGGCGACGGGCGGTAGGTGTGGTAAAGGTGGGCTACCTCATCAGGGATATCAATATATCTCCCGGTTGATACTTCCTGCCTTATCAGTTCCATGGGGAAGATAAGCGACAGCTCTTCCGGGCCAACCGGTTTACCCGTGGCAGGATTAAGCGGCGGCATCGGTTTGTTGGGCATGTCTGCCATGATGTTATACCATTGACGGGGCATTTCATTTTCAGTCAGCAGAATCTTTGTCATCTTTTCCATTGTCATTGTTTGTTTAAGGGAGTTATAAAAACAAGAAGCACGCTGTGATCAGCGTGCCTCTTTGTACAATTATCCTGTTCGGGTTACATAATGGCGTGATTCACAGCTTCATTCTATGAGCTGCACCAGCGCCAGTTGTTTAACCTCATTGTCTTCATCAATGCAAACATAATGATTGTTTCCGTTTGTAACCTGGTCAGGAGTGATTTTTTAAAACATATCCCTGAAAAAACTTTCAACCCTGTTTATGATCTCTTCCAGTTGCCGGATAAAACCCGTGGGTTGAGGTTCGCTTCCCGGTTTTCCGGGAAGCTTTCAGGCATTATGATTTATTTAATAATACCAAGTTCTTTACCAACCTTTATGAATGCAGTTATGGCCTTGTCAAGGTGTTCTGTCTCGTGGGCCGCCGAAAGCTGTACCCTGATGCGTGCCTCACCTTTCGGCACCACCGGATAATAGAAGCCGATGACATAGATACCCTCCCTGAGGAGTCTGGCAGCCATCTCCTGTGACAGTTTGGCGTCATAGAGCATCACGGCGCAGATGGCTGACTCTGTCGGTTTGATATCAAAGCCTGCCTTCATCATCTTCTCCATGAAGTATTTGGTGTTGAAGTGCAGCTTGTCCTGCAGCTCGTTGGTCTCTGTCATCATCTCTACCATCTTTATTCCTGCTGCTGCCACCAGCGGGGGAATGGAGTTGGAGAAGAGGTATGGCCTGGA
>MTKZ01009395.1_pt1 | contig 11263 bp, 23 predicted proteins | sample 1042781 | NCBI WGS metagenome assembly MTKZ01 (sample SAMN06212207, study PRJNA360539) | anaerobic digester metagenome | biome: Wastewater treatment plant; material: sludge; isolation source: anaerobic digester fed with sludge from wastewater treatment plant | place: Denmark: WWTP Viborg ...
GAGCCTACTTTGACTTTTGTTGCCATTCTATCAACCCTCTTATTGCTATCGATTCTCTGTACTCCTGATATATCTTGAACCGCTCTTCTGCCGTTAGGGTTTTGAGGCAATACTGGTTTGCGGCCATAGCGGCGATGAGGCCTGCTCTGTAGACTTTGCCGCCTATGAAGCTCGCTACCAGAACGGCTAGTCGGATCCGGAGCTTGGTGATATCTATCATTGCCAACCTCGCTCGTCGAACTCCCGGAACCTCTCTCGGACATGGATCTTGGCCAGCTTCAGGATCTCATGAGGATCGAAGCCAGCGTCGAAGCACATGAACACGGCCTGGGCGAAGACATCCCCCAGAGCCAACTTCAAATCTTCTTTGTGGGCAGAAGCCTCACTAGGAAACCGTTCCATGTAGCTTGCCAGCTTAGCAGCCATGGCCGCATTCTCGGATAGGTAGATCCCCCGGTCCTTGAGATCCAGACCGTCCTTTTCTATGGCGTGAAGGAACCTGAAGGTGTCGCCCATCATTATTTCATCACTCCATCTTGGTCATATCCAGCAGCTCGTAGTCGTAGGTTGTCTCCTTGGTCACGAAGTCGTCCATGGTATCCTTGCCTATGGCTTTATCCGCCCGCGTCAACTCGATCTTGCAGCACCGCTTGACTATATCGTAGGGGAAGGTGTCCAGGAACTTGTCGAGCAAGACCTTCCTCCGGGTTGTCGAGCGCCTTACAAGCTTGAGCGGTCCCTCTTTATAGCTATCGCCCTTCTTCTTGATGGCTTTGAGGAACCTGTCTTCGGTGAACTCCAGAGTCGGTACGGTCTGGGCTAAGAGATTGTCGTACTCCTTCTGGCGATCAGCCCTGGCCTGCTCCAGGAGCTTGATGCCATAGATCTGCTTGTCGTGCTCGATCTGTACGTTGAAGTCGTCGATCTGGGCCTGGATAGCAGCCAACTGAGCTAAAGGAGTTAGCGGCGGAAGGATAATCTCTTCCTGTGCTGCTACTACATTCATGTTCTAATACCTCCGCTTAATCTTTGGGTCTATAAATCTGACAGGGGTTCCGTTCGGCTTCTTTTGTGCATCGACCGCCGATCACATTACATTGCCCCTCCCGCTCGAACTGGCATTCCGCCTTCATAGCTCATTTCTCAGGTTCGGTACATAATAGCAAACGTCTGGTATCTCCAGAAGTTGCTTGTTTATCTGTCTCTGCTGGAATCGGTACTTTAATGACCAGAACTCTGCTCTGGCTCGGTTGAGTCTTCTTCTCCTAGTCCTGCTTGCTGTCATTTTTCATACCTCCTTGATCGTGAACATGTCCTGAATCTTGAAGTCCTCAGACTTCTGGGCTTCGTCAAGCATATCCTGGAGAGGTTCTGTCATTACGCTTTGTCCAAGATAGCCCATTACCTTTATTACGGACTTGATAGCCTCCTTGCGGGGCTCGTCTAGCCAAACGAAAGCTGACATTTAGGCCACCTCAGCCACTTCATCGCTGGAATAAACGGATTTGGCCAAGCCCCAGATGTTCTTCACCCGCTCTAGCTTATCTCGCTCCTTTAGCTCACCTGAGAGGATAACCAAGTCGTTGCCTATCAGGCTCCAACCCCTGTCGACTAGGTACTTGAGCTGCTTCCAGGATTCGTAGCTGGCTTTGGCGGTGTATGCAAGCTCGCCGTCCCTCATCAGCCCGAAGGTCCATGGATGGTCTACCAGGAAGGGAGGCTGAAGGGCTTCCTCTGTGTTGCTTACTGTGAGTCCTTCTGCCCTGGCTCCTGTGGCGCAAGATAAGAGAGACATCTCTTCCTGCCGGTCCTCGGAGATCACTATTATTGTTCCTATTGCCATCTCAGGCCACCTCCTCCACCTGATCCATTAAGGCTCTATAGATCGCATAGACATCTGATGTGCTGACTATATGCCTGTCTCCATCCTGGTTCGGCCATCTGTCACGCACCACGACTTCAGCATCTTCAAGCTTTACGACCTCAAGATAGACACCATCAGTATCAAGTCCACTTGGATCTGCTGCGTTGATCTCGATACGTTCAAGCTCTGGTGCGTCAAAAATAATATCTAAGATCTCCTGCTCTGTCATTGCATTAGCTTTCTCAGCTCCAATTCTTTGCATCTCAGGCCACCTCCTCTCTGATATAGAGATGTCTATTTCTGATATATGCCAGTTGATTACCACACCAACAGAATATATCTGTAGTTCCATCACGATATGTTACTTTATTGATTACATTAGCGCCTGCGCCATGTTTAGGGCAGTGCGCTCCTATTTCGATGTCAGATCGATATTCTTTCTCTTTTCCATCGATGTCTAGGATAATTGGCTTCAATGGTTGCATCTCAGGCCACCTCCGTCCTGATTATCTTGATCGCGGTTACTGGATCCAAGTCTGCCTGCTGGCATCGGTCGCTTGCTTCAAGCCAATTTTCAAAAGCCCCGAACGGGGTTTCGTAGGTTATGCGAAATTTCCTCATCTTCTGTCACCCGATTTTTAAGTTTTGTTAGAATCCTATAGGTCTTTGAAAGTATAAATAGTTTTTGGTTGCTTAATAATTCTTGGGCCAGGGAGGGTAAGTCCCTGGCCGGCGTTTAGAATTGAGGGACCAATCACACTTAGGCCCGCCTCGGGGCGTGGGCGTTCAACATCTCAACTTTTGGTTCTATGAGGCTTATCGTTTTCATGTGATTGTCACCTTTTCGTGCCTCGGCTTTTGGCTTCATTGGCGGCCATTATGAATACCAGGAACTCCTGCCAAGGGATTGTAGCCAGAACGTGAGAGCCGTTCTTGTGGACTACCAAGATCGGACTTAGACCTTCATTGGTTGCATTCCTTTCGGCCTGGTCCCAGGCATTCCAGAAGTTCAGCCTCTCCGCGTTCTTGGCCTCTACCCCATATGGGAACTTGTCTCTGGCGGCTTTGGAAAGGTAGATGTCACAGCCGTTCAGGCCCATAGGAGTGCTGAGAACGTCTTTTGGATCTATACCTAGCTGGTTGATGAGATCTTCTCGGACTCGCTTCTGGAGATTGCGGCCTTTGGCTTTGGCGCTGGCTATGGTGATGCGTGGCTTAATGGCTTTCTTGTGGAGCCTGGAGAGAATCTTGAGGCCTTCGTCTATGGCCGGAGAAGGGTTTGACGTACCACAGAGGATCTGTTGCCGGATTGCTGTTATTCCCATAGCCAGGGCCTCGGCTTCTGTAACTTTCAGTTTTGGGTTTTTCTTAGGCGTTTACTTCACCTCCTTGTTCATGTTGATCTTGCCGTCCGTGTCTATCGTAGCTAAGGTTCCTGGGGGGTTCTGTTCTCCTACTTTCCTTGGCAATGCCTCTATGCAATGATTGGCTATTATGACCGGCCGGCCAAAAACGTCCTGCTGGACATCTACAACCAGGGCCCTCTTGGTGAGGAGATACCTTATCTCCTCGTCTGAAGGTTGCGTCATTGCTCTGTCACAGTAACCACCGCAACTTTGACCATGCTAGATCACTCCGTCTCAATCCTCGGCGCTATGAGATACTCGAAGTCTACGCCGGCTTTATCTCCGCCGTTGATGCTGAAGCTCGCTCGGAGAGGATAGTCTGGACCCCACTCGAGCTTGACGTAGCCAGCTTTTGCGGCTGGCTTGGCTATGTCTTCCAGGTAGTTCAAGCTATAGAGAGCAGATCCACAGCCAATTTTGGCGCTACGAAGCTCGGTTATCGGTATGGTGGCCTCAACCTTATTCGAGTTGCCCTTGCAGACGAATGTTACCTTGTCATCTTCCATGGAAATGCGGAGGTGGTCTTCTACCTTCTTTGCTGCTTTGACGATCTTCACGAACTCCGATGACTCGAACTCTGCCATGCATGACAAGTCAAGCTCAGGGAGTCTTGGTTCCTTGGGTAGGGAGTCTGGGGATATCAACGAAAGCTTCCAGTTAAGACGCCCGTAGACTATCTTGAGCTTCATTTCTTCTTCAAGAAGCTCCAGGGAGACGGGTTCTCCTGTGGCCGCGTCGGATATCATGTCGTTGAGCTTGGATACGTCTATGCCTATCTCGCCGGTGTCAGAGAGGAGAAAATCGCAAGCTTCTGATGGAATGTTTATGGCGGTGAGGGCTACGTTTGCCGGATCGATGCTCTTTATGGCTATGCCGGACTCGGATACCTGGAACTTAGCGTCATTCGAGTTCCGCTCCAGGGTAGCCAGAACTGGCTTGAGCTTCTCTGGTGCTATTACTGCTTTGAACTTCATTTCGATGGCTCCTGGGTTACTACGCAATCAAATACCTCTCCTATGTGGGAGCGGTAATAGGCTAACTTGTCTACTCCGCCAACCCCTGTCTGGCTGCGGATCGTAGTCCAGAGGTGGCCTCCTTCCGAGTAGAGCATCAGGATCATGTACTTGCCCTTTTTAGGTAGCGGATACCAGCTTGTTACTGGTCCTTCGGTGTACTCTGTGTCATATATGCGGAAGGCTGTGCTGAGATCCTCTAGGTTCACTGGGATTACTTCAATTAGCCTGGATTTGGCAAATCCTGGGGGGAATTTGTTGTACTTATGACTGAAATTGATTTTGGGCATTTTAGTCAATCTCCCATCTGTCTCCTTTGGTGTCTATCTTGTATTCACATGTCGAAACTATTTCGACTTGCTTCTTGGTGAGCTTCTTGCCGCGCTTTACCTGGTCTATGAATCCCCAGATTAGCTCTCTGAGCTTTGGTACTTTCCTTGAAGGTGTGAAGGAGCTATCCAGCTTTTGCAGCCTGGATAGCCAATTCTCCTGGTAGGCTTGGTCCTCCTCAGATAAATCGTTTCCGTAGAGGTTCATTCGCTTGCCGCCTTGGTGATAATCAGTCTACCGTTCTCCGTGTCTACTGCTATCTCAATCATTCCGCCTTCCGGAGCTACACCGAGAAACTCTGCCAACACCGCCGGGACCGATAACCGAAAATGGCTTCGGCCATCGTTGGCAAGCTTCCGGCGAAAAATTACTAGAGGTTTTCTACTCTGCCTATCCTCTACGTCCCAACACTCTTCCAGCTCGCCATCATCTATCTCGCCATCGTATAGCTCAAAGCCATCCTCTAGCCTCTTTCTGGCTAGTTCCTCGGCTTGGTCTTCGTCCTCGGCCTCAACTATAGTGCTGGTGTTCCCTGATACCGCGAACCTGACTTTGTATTTTCGCATTAACAGACCACCTTCATCACTTTAGAGACGTTCCCCGCTATCTTGGCTACGTCATGCATCCTCTCCAGGCCCATGTCTTTGCTGGCTACGGTCATGGCGTTGATGAGGGCATAGCCTGTGCCACGGTCCTCGGGGAAGATGGTGCGGTCGGTCATGAGAGCATCCATGATAGCCTCCTCCTCTGCCTGAGTGAAGCTGTACTCCTCGGAGACTTTATGGACCGCTACGGTCATGTCCTCCGGCCGGACCTCTTTGCTCTCCTTGAACTCCGCCGCCCAGGCGTCGAAGAAGTCGGTGTTGACCAGGGTGGCGTTGAATACGTCTCGGACCTCCTTCTGCCAGAGATCTCTCTGGGCCTGGCGGGTGTCGGCGCTGAAGATGCCGGAGTCGAGCTTCTCGCCGCTGTGGATCTTCCTAAGTGCGGGCTCCCGGGAGTAGAGGTTAAGGCACATGCCTCTGAAGAATGAGGGCTCGATGGACATCGAAGACTTGCCTACCTCGGAGTTCTTGACCGTGAGCATTACGTTGAACTTGTCGCCCTTGCCGATGTCGTACTCCTGGCCCTTGTCTAAGATGCTCACGAAGAGGGTTGTCTCGGTGGCGTCGGCCTTCCAGAATTGGACTGGCTGGTAGTCAGGGTTTATGGACTGCCGGGACTGGTTCACGTTCTCCACTGCTCTCGCCGTTTGAGCGAACAAATCTAAATTATCGAAGGCCTTATACCTGTCTGAAACCATGGCCCGGAACTTGTCGCCTACTGTCCGGACCATCACCTTGTCTTGCTCCCTAAGCCATTCGTTGAGGTTGATGGTCGCAAGCTCGGCTTTGCCGGCGTTGAGGAGAGTGTCGTGGTACTTCTTTGGGAGAGGGGTCTTGCCTACTGTCTGGCCCTGGGCCCAGTTCGTAGGCCGGAAGATCTTCATGCCCTCCGGACCGTCGATCCAGAGTTCCCAGGCTGATGCTCCTACTGGCTTGACTTCCAGTTTGGGGCCTGGGACTACGTAGTCCAGGGAGTTGTCTCGGATGTCCTTGAGATAGGCTACTAGCTGCGGAACCATCTTGGCATCGAAGCTGCGGTCCTCAATCTTTACTGGCATTTCTGCCTTGGAGAAGTCGATTACATCTCCTGGTTGTGCTGCAATTTCACTCATGTTCTGTCACCCTTTGATGATTGTGATTGTCACCTTTAATTTTTACTTCAAGATAAAATCCTGTGTGGATATCTGTTATTTCGTTATTCACCGACCTAAAAGATAACCAAGATCCATCCATTAACCATCGTTTTAACTCTTCAAGACTTCTTATCATTTTCGATCTCCCTAAATTCAGTTATAAGATATAATTTGCCATCTTTTATCTCGAAGCGATGTTCTTCTACCATCTTTGGCGAATTTCGTTTAATTTCTTTCATCAACTCCAAGACTTTTCCTTTTTGCTCCTTTATTCCGTTGTATATGAGCATTTTTTTTAGTCTACCTCTTATCTCAAGCAATCGCCTTTTCAGATCTTCCCAGTCCATCTCAGGCCATCTCCTCTTCTTTGGAATAACATATATCGCACACACTAAGTTTCATGTTCTGTCACCCTTTGATGATTGTGATTCTAAATTTCGTCTCTCGCTGCTCGGTTTGTTATCCAGTTCCAATCTCTACATGGTTGCTCCTTGTAGCTCCTGCATCTGATTGAATAGCCGTCTGCATTGAATTTCGCAGGCCAGCGTTCTCCTTGCTGTTCTAAGCAGGAGGATAGCTCTCCTGGTGCGTAGCACAGATGCCCGCATGTGGAGCATAGATCATCGTCGCTTATGGATAGTCGCATCTCAATCCTCCTCGCCGTTGCCATGTATGGGACATTTGCCGGTCAGGCTGCAATCCTCACAGAGCATGAACTCGCCTTCAGCCTCGCAGCCTCCGCACTCTCCTAGCTCATTGAAAACAGGAGAGCATTCCATGTCGTCGAAAATGAATGTGTCAGCCATAATCTAGCCTCAGTCGTTGAAGATCTCAAATGCGCAGAAGCAGCTATGGCATTTTGCCATCCAGGAAAGCAGTTCCCCTTCGTCGTCTCTCTTGTCTGCTTCCTTAACTATTTCGCCACCGCATAGAGGGCAAACTCTGTCCTCGGGCGGTAGGTGGTGCAGTAAGCTCGCCTCTATGCTATAGCCGCCGTTTGGCCTCTCCGTCCAGTATATCATTTGAGCCGATTCCATCTTAAGCCACCTCTACGAATCTTACAACTCCCTTTTCTATGTCATTGTTCAGAAAACATGCTGCTGCTTTCACTTTGATGTATGGATGAAGTGCTTTGATGGAGCATACGTCGTGGTATCTTAATTCCCCATTCAAATATCTGGCTTTTAGATCCAGGTACTCAGTTTCAACCATTTTTCTTGTTATCTTCATAGTCTGTCACCCTGTTTTGAGTTAAGTTTTGGTATAATCCTATAGGTCTTATGAGTTTAAATAGTTTTTGGTTAAATTTGGGTGAAAGAGTGGCGGAAGGTGGGCTAGGGGTCTTGGGATGCTGGAAAAAGGTGGGCAGCGGGCCGGGGTAGCTGGCGGCCGGGCCGAGGATGCGCTGGGGGTTGGGAGGGTGCTGGAACCTTAGGGGGTGGTGTTGCGCCAGTCTGCGATATAGGGACATTCCACTATCAGGCAGTGGTTCCGGCAGATCTCCCAGACTATATCGTCAGCCATTTGCCGCCTTAAGAAGATCTTCGTCTGAGCTTGATTCGATTTGGCCTGCGTTGAGATACCACAATGGCTCAACTCCAATGACCATGATAGGGGCCTGGAGTTCCCATATGTCGAGAGTCCTTAGCTCAGTGAGGCCAGCCGGGGTGGTGAGGTCTATTTTCTCAAAGTCGATACCAGTCTTGGTGAGAAGGTCTTTCACCCTCTGACATTGAGGGCATGTGGGCGTAGTGAAAAGCTTTAGCATACTTTATACCTCGACGGGTTGGCCTAAGGGGCTGTAGGCCTGAATAGAGCCCTCTGGGTGCGTGGTTGCTAAGTCTGGTCTGGCTCCAAATAGGGCCTCTATGTGCCGGCAGTTCGTGTTCTGGTTAATGCAGCTCAGGTTGAATCCTTTGCAGCCGCAGATCCATACACCCCTCTTTTTCTCGACGATATAGGCTCGGCGTGGGATGGTGCTGGATTGGACTAGGAACTTGGATTCTGATAATCTCAGTATGTTTCGTGGAAGTGGCAATGTTCAGCCTCCTGAAAGGAAAATAATGCTTTGCTAGGTGGCCCGGAGAGGGCTTCATTAGGGGGCCATGAAGGGACAACCCCCTACACGCTTCTATGAAGCTCATTGGAAACAAGGTGTTTGGATGTGATGTAGTGGCATTAGCTTTCGCTTTCCTGCTTCATTCCTCGGGCCTTTGCCCACAAGTCCACAGGCACTGCGGAGCTGCCCGCCCCTGGATTTGGCTTCTGTCTTGGTGAAACCGATTGACCGTCTCTCATTGTATATCAAAGGAGACAGAGGCCTGGGCCACCTAGCTCTATTACATTCGTTGGTGCTATGGCCTTTAAATACCTTTCTATGTAGTTGCCTCTTCTGCGCTGTCCTGTTCGGGTTGATGGGGTTCCTCGGTAGCGAAGTTGTCAAGGCCGGTGCTGCGAGGCATCTCCGGTTCCGCGAACTGGTCGAGGGTGGCGTTGGGATTCCTGCGTGCCTCGTTCAGCGTTTCGCCTATAAGCTCCCTGTAGTCTTTGATGCTCTTCTTCCCGGCTTTGACCTNNCTCGGCTATCTGGTCAAGGACGCTTTCTGCCATGAGAAGGTGAGCTGCGAACTCTTCAGGAGGTAGCCCTTCGTCTCTTATGTCTCTGCCGTCTTTCGCCAACGAAAAAATGGCGTTGAAGGTGTCATTCATTTCTGCCATGTCGTATCAATCCTTGATTGCTCTTTTTCTGCTTAGGTAACTTTGTTGATGCCGGATAGCCTGTTGCTTCAGCTATCTCTGATGGGGTTCTGCGATCTCTAGCCATATGAGTACACCTATGCCGTTGGTTTCATGACTCGCCTGTAGCCGCGAGCTGATGACTCAATCCAGCCGAACTCCTTGAAGATACGCATAGACTCGGAGATGGTTGCTTGAGTGATGCCGAGCTTGGCGGTGAGTTCTACAGACCGGATCCATATTCCTGCGGGCATGTCCAAGATTGCTCTGAAGAGCCGGATCTCGGCGTTATGGAGGCCTATGTACTTCAGGTCTTCGTCTGTGAGCTTATCCAGTTCTATGTTGGCGTACTTGGCCTTCTCCTGCATCTCCTGGTCGCTATGCTTCATCTTTCCCATGGTCGTCTCCTATAGGATCGTTTGGATATAAGTCTTTTGCATCTCACACCAGCCTGAAAAACCCTGGCCTCGGTTCCATGATCTCTGTTCCTATCCTCATCCTCTCAAGGACTTTCTGGACCCTATCTTCGTTCAGGCCTGCTTCTGTAGCTGCTTTAAGGATGTCTAGGGCAGGGGCTATGCCGTTGTTGGTCTTGCATACCTCCCTGATTATGTTTTTAAGGGTGGATATAGCATCTACCTGGGTGCGGGTGAAACCAGTGTCTATGGCTCCTGCGTCGTAGTTGCCTGTGTTTTGGTCTATACCAACTTTTCGGAGGCAGGCGTCTGTGAGGGATATTGCCCGGTTGGCATCCTGAAGCTCAACTATGTTGCTGAGCCTGAGCCTTGCCGAGGCTACAGATAGCCTCATGAGGGCCTGGAGCTGGCGGGCAGTAGTAGGAACTGGCTGGTTCGGGCCTGAGTTGTACTGGGCCCTCACTCCGAGGTAGTATTCCTGGAGAGCTTTGGATGACTCTTGCGTCATCTGCGGCGTTATGGTCCTCCTTGCGTAGGCTATGTATTTCCGCAACAATTCTGGCGGGATAGGAGGCGTGGCTACTCTATCGTCCATATATACGTTCAGGATGTGGCTTGAGATTCTGCTATCCAATTCCTGCTCTGGTGTATCGAATAGTACGAAGATGAGATCAAATCTGCTCAGGAGCGTTGGGGCGAGCTTGATCTGGGAAGATATGGGCTCGGTCAGATCAAACCGACCTAATTTCGGGTTGGCCGCCGCCAGGACTGAGCAACGACAGCGGAGGGTAGCCGTTATACCCGCTTTTGCCACGCTGATGCTTTGCTGTTCCAGTCCCTCATGTAGAGCGTCCCGGTCGTTGTCCTGCATCTTGTCCATCTCATCCACCGCACACAAGCCCATATCGGCCATGGGCAGGGCTCCAGCTTCTATGGTCCATCTGCCGTCGCTCATCTCGTCTTTGACTGCGCTGGCGGTTAGGCCTGCTGCTGTCGAGCCTTTGCCGGATGTGAACACCCCCCTAGGAGCCAGGCCTATGACGTACTTGAGGAGCTGGCTCTTGGCTATGCCTGGGTCGCCTACGAGGAGGATATGGATGTCTCCTCGCGTTCTTGTGCCGTCTTGGTGAGATACCGGAGGAGATGATACGAGTTGGAGGGCTATGGCTTCTTTAACATCATCTTGGCCATAGATAGTCGGAGCTATGGAGCCCCGGATATCTTCTATGAGTGTTGGTGACTTTGATAGCTCCCGGATTGCTCGCTCATCTTCTGGAGTGATGTCTATCTCCTCGAACTCCCTTTCTATCACCTCTACGGAGACTGCATCTATGTAATGCTCGTAATCTAATGTGTCTCCGGCTTTGCTTTTGATCTCCCGGAGCATGACTATGCCGTTGACGACGACCCTATTACCTGGGCTGATTCCCTCTACAAGATCCCCGGTGAGGATTATGCCTATCGTCTCGGGTAGCTCTCCGCCCTTGAGGCCTTCCGGGTTCTCCTGGAGCTGGATTACTCGCTTGGCGGTCTTTTCTGAGCGTTCTAGGTCTTTGGTGTAGGGGCCACCTCTGTCGCAGGCTGGATTGTTGCATTGGATCGTTCCTGCCTTGACTCTTGCGGGGGATGTCATGAATCCATTGCCGCACCTCTGGCATGTGACGTAGACTCTTGTTACTGCCGTGAATGCCTTGCTTGCCATTCTGACCATGCCTTCAAGGGCCACGAACTTGCCGGGGTGGTACTCCCGGAGGTTCCTG